>Ga0326760_1000469_pt1 | contig 21427 bp, 24 predicted proteins | sample GCREP_S_FD_207668 | JGI IMG/M metagenome (GOLD analysis project Ga0326760, IMG submission 207668) | Hot spring sediment microbial communities from Geyser Creek Basin, Yellowstone National Park, WY, United States - GCR.EP_S | ecosystem: Environmental > Aquatic > Thermal springs > Near-boiling... | reverse complement strand
CGTTCTAACCCTGGAAGCTCTAGGTCTTGAGGTGGATCCTACTACGGGCAGGCTCAGGGAGACCGAGATACTACTACTCTAGAACACCACTTTCAATTCCATTGAATGGATTCCGCATCATCGCATCCCATATTCACTGTGGAAATCTCTCTCAATTCCACTATATGGATTCTATTCCATTGAGCCCCCAGTTGGGGGCTCCATGTATATGGTGTGGGGTCTTGTATTTAAGCTTTTCGCTTTCGCCCCTCATTGGTTCTCCCATGTTGTGGATGGGAGTTTCAATTGTATACTGTAGGACACATATTTATGGGTAGGGTATCCAAGGGTAACGTATATAAGCTTTGGTTCATGTGTGGTTTTAAGCTCCTCTTGGTGTACTTGTTATTCTAGGTGTCTTCTCTATGGGTGGGTTGTTTGTTTTCGCTCCTAGGCTTTACTGAGTCTTTGTGCTCTTAGGAGGTTTACTTCTCTCTGCTGGTCATGGTGATGGTTTTAACTGTTTTACTGTTAGGCTTGTCGTTAGGTGTTTGGTTGCTTATGCTGGTGGGCTTGATGTTTCCTCTCTTGGTCTTATTGATGCTAAGTGTGTTCGGTGCTTCCGGTAATGTTTTTATGTGCTTTTGATGATCTGAGGTTTAACTATTATGGTTTTACCCTTGCAGCTTGGGTGTGCTATTGCTATGTCTCCTTTCAATAGTGCTTCCTTGACATGTGCTACTTGTCTTGGTGCTAGTGTTCTAGCTAGAGCTAGAGCTGAGAACCTCCCATGGCTTAGTCTTGTTATGAAAGCTCATGCTGAGAAGGTTGCAGGTTACTTCAAGGATGGTAGGATTAAGTTCGATGACTTCAAATCATATGTTACAACACCCGCAGGTTCTCTAATGACCTCCAGCGACTGGGATGCTAGGGTTAGAGCTCTCCTATCGTGGTTTGATAGAACTGGCACTCTATGGGTTTCCAATGGGCCATACATGCTAACATACTTCAGCTCCGAAGAGCAGAAGCTGGTACTAGAGGCTTTCAGAGATCCAACTTACCCATTCGGGCCTAAGGACTGGGTTTTCGGTGAAGCTAAACCGGTGGCGATTACGGAAGTCATAGCACCCATGATACCTGTTGGTGGTGTTGGTAAGATTGTTATAAAAGCTGAGGGTCCGGGTGTTATTATTGTTAAGTATGTTATTAGGGATCCTGTTACAAAAGCTGTTATCACTAGTGGTGTTGCTAAGCAGACAGCTGAGGGTTTCGTTATAGAGCTCCCCGAGACAATAACGAACCTACTTAATCCATTCACTGTATACGAGATTCTAGTTATAGCCTACTCAAGTGAGGTAACACTTCCAGTTGAGAAGATTGTTAGGATTACTACTATCCCTGCTGGTCTTGTTGCTGAGATTGGTGGTATAGCTGCTTCTGTTGAGGAGCTTGGTAGGAATTTGGCTGTTGTTCAGGCTGATTTGTTGAGGAGGATGGAGGAGCTTAGGGGTTCTCTTAGTGCTGAGCTTGCTTCTAGTATTAAGGCTTTAAGTGATGCTTTGACTGAGAGTATTTCTGGTCTTGGTAAGGCTACGAGTGATGCTATTAGAGCTCTTGGATCTGGTGTTGAGAGTAGGTTTGCTAGTACTGATGCTAAGATATCTGCTGTTGAGGATAGGATTACTGGTGTTGAGAGGAAGCTATCAACAGATATACAGACTGTAGGTCAATCAGCTGAAGCAGCACAGTCCAATGCAAGATTAGCACTTATAGTGAGTATTGTAAACCTACTAGTACTACTAGGAGTAGCAGCAATGATATTCACTAGGAGAAGATAGCTATAAACCTTGTCTACGTCACCTCCCTCCCCCTACTTTTTAAATCTAGTGTTGACCTCCACACTATACCATCAGATTTAAAGTTAATTCCTTATAAAGCTTAGAGATAATAGTACCTCCTTAAAGGAGGGTTGCTTAGAGGGGCTCTTAGCATGTACTATGATCTTGGTAGAAGACCTGTGAGCCTCGGAGACCCTCCCCCTAGTAGATGATATAGCTGTATACTTAGCTAGTGGAGTTATTGTTGAGGGCTCCACGTTACCTAAGGTAACCCTTCATTACCATAGGGAATGCGATCTTAGTAGCCTCTAGGGGTCCTGAGGGATTCTAGGCTAGTTAAAGGCTGGATTTCGGGGGCACCTCTACTATACATAGTGATGTTGGGTTGATGTGCTAGGTCGCTACCTGAAATGCCCTATATAACGTCTGCACATGTAGATCCTCTCATTAAACAGCTAGACCCTGGACGCTGGTATTAGATTCTTAACCCCGTCTTCCTCTTATTTCCTCAAGGGTATCTTTCGAGTAGTTTGTGAACCTCCATGGAGAGCTTTACTGCTAGCTCCGCCTCCTCCCTTGTCACTCCAGCTTCGTAGTCTGCTTTCTTCCTGATAGCGTATAGGATTACCGTGGCTGTAGCCTCTCTCTTAAGACCTTTATTCTTTATAGCGTTTGCTAGCTTATCATCTCTTCTCGGTATATGCTCGCCTAGCTGTCTTAGGATTTCTTCTGCAAGCATCCTCACAGCGAAGTAGGAGGCTGAGGCTGCTTTATTATAGCATGATATCTCAAGATCCCTCATAGCCTCCTCTAGAAGCCTCCTTGACCTTTGAGACAACCTCCTCCCCTTCCAGTGCTATGTAGGGGTTTATGGTGATCTCATCCCCGTAACGCTCCTCTACAGAGAACTTGACCTTCACAATCTCCTCCATAACCCTGAGATCCACCCTTGAAATAACAACGAGCACGTTACTCTCATGGAACTCCTCATCTGGTATCACGACGTCAACAACACCTTCAATCTTTAAAACCTCCTCTCTAAACTCCCTAAGAGCCTTCAAAAGCCTCCCACCAATGGGTTTCAGGCTTGGGGGCTTGTTGAGAGCCCTTGAGGTAACCTCTACTAGGAGCTCCTCCACAGTAACCCCGGACCTCTCAGCCTCCTCCTTCAACATCTCCTCAACATCTTTAGGTATGGTTGGCAAGAAGGGAAACCACCCCCTAAACCCTAGGAGTCGGGGGAGCCTCTTATAAGTATGCCTGTAATGACGATAGTAATGAACATAAAGGAGTTACTTAAAGTAAGCGGGGCTGGAGGTTGGGTGTGAAGGATCTCTAAGGTGTGGAGGCTAAGTACTCTCACTATGCTTTTTACGCCCTCCTGTTAAACCCTCTGCTTGGTGATCCAGGGTGGGCCGTGTCTGGGTTGATGTTGTGATTGGGAACCCGTTTACTGGTAGGAGTGTTTCGACTAGAGCCCTCGTCGACACAGGGGCTACGTATAGTGTCGTCCCCCGTAGGGTTTTCGAGGAGCTCCAGCTACCAGTTATTGGTAGGAGGAGTGTTGTAACAGCTAGGGGTTCTGTGGAGCTCGATGAATGCCTGGGTGTAGTGGAGGTTATGGGTAGGAGGGCTTACTCACACATACTAGTCTCAGAAGACGTAGACACCCCCCTCATAGGCACTGTAACGCTTAAAACACTGGGTTTCGAAGTAGACCCCATCACGGGGAGGCTGAAGGAGGCTAAGATATTCCTACTCTAGACCAGGCAGTAACACGACTACCTCGTAGCCTGGGTAGCAGATAGCCTAGCAATAGCGATGAACATACCACTCATACCACCAGTGTAGTAGCAGGAGGTGACAAGAGAGGCGCTATCTAAAGCTGCCAAGCTCTCAACAGGCGTATTAATGGGAAGATGGGGAGCCCCGTAAGATGGATGGTCGTTTAAAGCTAGGGGGTGACACAGCTTTAAAGACAATTACGGGGGCTCCGCTACAACTCTGGGGAGCTCGCGGAGCCATAGGTTTTCTAGAGGAGTGCGTGCTAAGAGCTCCTCTAAGGTTAAGGGGGTAGTAGCCTGGTATCGAATCCTAGGCTTTAACGGCTAGCCGGCTTCAACATAGTATTAGGTTGACCCCGTGCCCCCAGGGGGTAAGCGGGGCTTAGTTAACCTCGATGTTCGAAGAATTAAATCTTAATAACTCCAATGTACCCTAGCATACCAGGAGTTGCACGTGGAGAGATCTAGCCTAGAGGAGAGGGTTGCTAGGATAGAGGGTATACTGGAGCAGATGGATAAGAGGTTAAACCACCTTGAGAGCGAGATTAGGGATCTAAGGGCTGAGATTAGAGATCTGAGAGCCTACGTTGAGAGCGAGATTAAGAGTTTAAGGGCTTATTTTGAAGGTGAAATTAAAGGTTTAAGAGGTGAAGTGATGGGTGAGGTGAAGAGTTTAAGAGGTGAGATAAGCGATCTAAGGAGGGATCTTAACAACAGATTCCTGTGGATCCTGGGGGTTCAGATAACAATGTGGGTTACAATAATACTAGCAATACTCTTCAGATAGAGAGTGGGATACTCTAACCGATCCATTGGAGCTCCTACAATCAGAGTCTTAACCACTTAGCCGGGATAGTCGTTCCTCTAACTAGACCCATTGGAAGGCAAGTAGTCTAAGATAACCTCATAATCAACGGGGATCCTAAAATTAACTTTCAATTCCATTGAATGGATTCATTATCACCAATAGTGCTTCTCTCCCGCGCTCCGGATCTCTTATGCTCCTTTCAATTCCATTGAATGGATTCTGTACCATCAACTCCATGTTCGCTGTGGAAATCTCTCTCATCTCCATTGTATGGATTCTATTCCATTAAGCCCCTAGGTGGGGGCTCCATGTATATGGTGTAGGATCTGGTATTTAAGCTTTTCGCTTTCACTCTCCATCGGTTTTCCCATGTTGTGGATGGGAGTTTCCATTGTATACTGTTAGCACACATGTTAATGGATATGGTGTCCAAGGGTAACGTATATAAGCTTTGGTTCACGTGGGGTTTTTAAGCTTCCTTTGGTGTACTTGTTATCTAATTCTAGTGTTTTCCCGTTTTGGTTTATATTGTTGTTAATGTGTTTGGTGCTTCCGGTGGTGTTTTTATGTGTTTTTGGTGGTTTGGGGTTTCACTATTATGGTTTTTCCCTTTGCAGCCTGGGTGTGCTATTGTTATGTCTCCTTTTAATAGTGCTTCTTTGACGTGTGTTGCTTGTCTTGGTGTTAGTGTTCTAGCTAAAGACAGCCTTCTAGGTTGTGATAGATAAATGTAAGGGATTTCAGGGGGTCGTATAGCCTACGACGTCCTCTAGATGGTGGAGCTGTCACCAAGCTAGTCTATGGTGGCCTTACCGTAGACCATGCTGGGAGTTACTTTAAACCATGGTTTGCCCCTGGGAGGAGCTCCCACAACTACCTATGCTGGGATGTTAAGGTAACCTTGTAGAAGCTGGTGTTGTCTAGGATCCTCCTTTCACCTTACCAGCCCCTGCATTTAACGTGTTAATGGGATCAGCTCCTGGAGGTGGGGCCCACTAGAGTCATATGCTTAGGTAACCCCTTATAGGGCAAGTACGCATCGTGATTACGGAGGTTAACGTAGCCTATGTTGGGTTTAAACTCCAAGCCAACCCTAAGGTGCAGTGGAGGCTCCACGGCCTATAACGACCAAGTAGAGGTAAGGTGGCCTTGGCCACGTTAAACCCTCACTTGAAGAGTATTGCTAGTGTTATTGTAACCCACATTGTTATCTGAACCCCCAGCATCCACAAAAACCTATCGTTGAGATCCCTCCTTAGACCGCCTATCTCACCTCTTAAACTCTTAATCTCGCTCTCAACATAGGCCCTCAAATCCCTAATCTCGCTCTCAAGGTGGTTCAACCTCTTATCCATCCGCTCCAGTATACCCTCAATTCTAGCAACCCTCTCCTCCAGGCTAGACCTCTCCACATGCAACCCCTGATATGTTAGAGTTATTAAGGTTTAAGATCCTCCATCGACCCCCTTGAAGGTTACCTCTGAGCCAAGGGCCTCCAGCTACCAGATGTCTAGGGTAACTCCTATCACGACTATGGGGCCTAGAGGGTATTCTCCAGGGTTTAACGTTAAACTTTAGTAACCCTCCCATCGAACCCTATCTATTGATATTCCGTGGAACTCATACCATGATATCCTTAGTGGGAGGTTACCTTAGGCTATGGGCTGGGATTAATGATCAGAGCCCGGTATACCTGTGAGGCTCTAAAGGTGACCTTAGCTTAGACTAGATAGCCTAGAGCGTCCTTTCACCTTCACACCGGATTTATGCTAGAGTATGAAGACTCGCTATCCATATGCCTTCTAACAGGTGGTTAAGCAGAGATTGGGAGCTCAATATGATGCTATGAGAAGTCGTGGTAAGAGTTACTTTAGCAAGAGCTTCCCTCTGTTAAAGCTACAGTGGGCCTCTAAGCTCTCTTGTAGAGTAGGAATCAAACTTAACCCTAGAGGGGGAAACCCTCAACTCTTCAGGATAGCGGGAGCTTCGCTTTGCTGGAGATCAGCTTGAGCATATTTCAAGCCTGTATTACTTAACGAGTTGCTAAGAATCAATTTGTGCATTAAAGCTAAGGTGGAGGGATGTGATGTAGTTTAAAAGCCTAGTTATAGTATTGATCCTGAACTTCCTAAACCTCCTCTAACCTCCTATGGGACTGTAATTGTAGTCTTTGGCGTGGAGCTCTGTAAAGGTTTAAGGTTTTAACTACTAGTAGCCTTCTCGGATTACCAGCTTATCACTATTTTTATTGTATTAGTGGGCATATTTACTAGCCTTTACCGCTACTATGAAGTATGCAGGTGGTGGGATGAGCTTTCTAAGGATCCTAGGGTTTAAACCGTGGTAGTAGCTGTAGACCCCTAATATCCTAAGGTTAGAGTGTTTCAGCATTTCAACTATGTTATCAACTTTACAGTCAAACTGTAGATCGCTATGCCCGGTACCCTGTGCAATCACGTTTTTCACAATCCCTGGTAGATGCTAGTAGTGGGAACTTTGTATGTGGTTCGATGAGGAACCAGAGGTTGGGTAGCTGGATCACTAGGAACCCTTTATGTTTGAGGATCGCTCCAGATTCTCTAATCACATCACCCCACTGTGGTACATGTTCAAGTAGCGATATGATAGTGATTAAATCCGTAGACCCAGGACGTAAAGGGGGCCTCCTCGCATAGCAACCACGTAGAGCATGTTGGGGGAGCCCCTCTGATACCATGAGGTGTAGGGTTTTATATCCAGTCCTACCACTATATCACATATCCTTGAAAGGTAGCGGGTGATAGTACCATCACCACATCCAAGATCTAAACATAAAAGTCTCCCCCTAAACTTCAAGAGGCTTGCAACCTTCACTAGCACACTTACATACATAACATACCTAAGCGTATAGAGCCCAAGCCTGGAGATTATCAGAACCGAGGCTTTGTAGAGAAGCCTACTCGGCATAAGCAGTACACCTACAGTTCGTTAAAGAGTGAGTAGTAAATCCTTATAAATTTATAAACATGCTTCTCGATGGGGAGCACCCCCATCTTATACCTTAGCGTTATCTTAGTAGCTTCTCCTCCTTAGCCTAGATAGGATTTGTGCTCCCGCTCTACATGTTGTAATGTATCTTAGCATGTTCGGTGTTGTTGCTCTGAATACCGGGTCTTCTACCATCTTCTCTGTGTAGGCTTTGAGTATAACGTGTGGTTTAAGCTTGTAGGGTGCCTCGACCAGGCCCTCCCTTATCATACTGCATGCTTTTAGGAGCTCCTCTAATGCCCTCTGTGCTCTGAGCTCTAACGCTATACCCCACGTCCTCTTGTTACTCCACGTCCACGCTGTTATGCAGTCTAGGAGTAGCACCATGTGCTCCTTGTAGATGGCATATGCAGCTGCCACGGCTGTCTCGGTCTCTATGGTCAACGCTCCCGCCCTGGCATTGTTTATCATGATCTCCTCAGAATATTCTTTGAGCAGTCTCTCACCATCTGAATATATAATCCACGCAAAAAAGCTGTGTATAGAGGTCTATGACAAAGCCTTTTTGCGAGAGTTATTGTGTAAGGCCCATATACTATTACCTTGAATCCTTTTTCACGTAGATGTCACGTTGCTTTATAAAGATCTTTTGAGGTGATTATCATATCAAGATCCACAGGTATACAATCCATAGGCTCTCTAAATTTATGATAATATGAAGACGTTAAAACTGATTAACATTTTGGACGGCTTGATCTAGGTAGTAGAAGATTCTACTAAAAATCTATGGTTTATATAACAGGGCATAGAGCTATATTCTTTGGGTGTGAGTAGTTGAGCTATAGCGTTATCTTTTTAATTTAATTAAAATACGATGGATCTAGATAACCGAACTTGTCTAAGAAAGCGTGGATTAATCCCAGTCCTAAAGATCTGAGAAACTTTTTAAATCCATCGACAAATATTATCTTGATCCCCCAATCAGTTATTTGACGAAGATAAAATAGGAAATCTATCCTGCCTTCAATAAGCAATTTTGTGGAGTTTCTGACGATATAGTAATATCTCCAAGGAGGTTCATAGTAAGTTGGTTTACGTAATATACTTGATGCTACTGGTATCCACATCATTTTACCTAGCCTATGATCAACTAATTTGCAATAGATAGTTAACGTTAAATATCCAAGCTCTCTAACTCTAGAATACATGTCGTGATCTGCTGAATCCAAGAAAAATTCATCTCTACAACACACCTTTGATACTAATTCACCTTTGATAAGTGTGCCTGAAAAAATGCCGTATCTAATCTCCTTTATATTGCAATAGCCTTCTTCAGAGCCTAAAAGTATTGTACCAATGCGTTGTTTTATGATTTCAGGTAATTTGTCTACTATTTCTAGTGCTTTAGCCATTGAACCTTTCAATAATATTGTATCATCATCTAGAAATAGAAACCATTTTGCTTCATACTTCCTTGCATAATTGATGCCTACCCTTAAAGCATGTGCGATGCCAGAATTAAAAAACATTTCAATAAATTCGCAATTAGTCGCAGAGCTACACAGTGCTTTAATAAAATCTTTATTTTGTGAGTTATTATCGACTACGATAACATGATCTGTCTCCATTAGCGCCGAAGAAAAGCCTTGGCTGAATCGTTTTAGATCAGGATTATAGGTAACAATAATTGTTATAACATTCATAATGCCTTCATAACAGCTCGATTTGTACCGCTTTAATTCATATTGTTTTAACGATGTGGCCTGTATTTAAGTAAGGCTCTTGCCACAGCAATACGATAGGCTTTTAATGCTATAGAGCCATATCTTAGATGAAGATAGGCTAGAAATGCTATTTCGTGTGGGAATTGTATTAAGTATAAGTATAGGTTTTTTAGGTACTACAAGCCTCGGCTTTTCTGTCATAATTTTTCTTCTTAATACAAGACTTATTTTTAGTCCATCAATGAGTCATCTTAGAATAGATTTTGATTGTTTTATTAAGGCGTAAATTAGAATTATTATGAATCTTCTTGATATGAAAAAGATGAATAGCTCTGTAGAGAACCCTAGTGCTGTGGCACTTGTTGTGATCCAGTATTCATAGGTGTATGGTCCTCCTAGCAACACTGCGTTTAATCATGTTGTTATCTGACCGAGGGCCTTTAAACATAATACGTTCAGGTTCTGTTAAGTAATGAGAAATATAGCAATTCTAGTTGAAGATTTTTAATTGTGCCCCTCGATAAATGTTAAAATATTGTTCAAAATACTACCTTAGCAAGTATACAGCACTTAAATTAGTTGAGTATACTCTCGAAGATCTCGATATTTCTATGAACGGCACAAACTGATAGAGCGGTGCTAAATCGACATATGGAGCAGAACCATAATATTTCAATAATGGATAGACACCATAGGCTTCAATCGACTTACCCGAAAAGTAGAGTATTGTGATATTTTTAGGTAGATCCATAGTTTTATTCTCCTTAACAACCTTTACTAAAATATTATACCTGAGTAATAATGGGAAATTGAAGTCATAAGTAGCTATGATTATATTGTTTTTATCTATGATATTGTTAACTATCCATTTAACAGTATATGTTTCAGGCAACTTCCAAGAGGGGCTCGCAATCTGATTTAACCATGTAGCTGGTTGAGGGTCTCTAAATAGATAAAGAAGTATTCCTGTATTTGCTACGGCATATATTAAAACATAGAGGGTAATAAAAAAGACGAGAAGAGGGGCAAGTTCTCTCTGGGTAGTTTTATATTCGCTTTTTTTCTTTTGATGCGTAATATTGCTAAATAAGTTGCCTAGAAACTCCCACCCGGTGTAAAAATATGGAAATAAAACTATCAGAGATATTTGATAAAGCCTTGTAGCATTTAAGGCGTTACTCAAAAATGGAACGAAAAAACCAAAGACATCGAGTATGAAAAATGGGAGAGAAAATTGAATGGCATAGTATGCCCAAATCCCGCGTAACCTTTTTTTTACAAATAAATTTATTTCGGCTAGAAAACCTAATACTATAAATGCTAACCCAATTAAGTTAACTAATCTGCTGATGTCTCTCCCTAGTGTTGTAGGCATTATGATCGCCGAATATGCCTGAGAATATGTTGGATTGAAAATTTCATTTAAATGTATAAAAATAGCCTTAAAGAGGCCTAGAAGATTTAGGAAATTCGCACCTTCAGTTACATTAGTATACCACAGATATGTTATGAATGCGAATAATAGAAATAATATATTATATTTTTTCTTATTAGCGGAAGGAATATTGAATTCTAGACCAACTTTAGAAAACAGTTCTACAAAAACCATACCTGCTATTAACACATATGAAAAAATGAAAGCAGTAGAATAGTGTGATAATGCTAATCCTAGAAGTAAAATAATATAAGCGGACAAATTGCCTGCCAAGTTTACACGATTTCCTTGAAGTATAATTAGGAATAATATTGTTACCAACAAGAACTCGGCAATCATTTGCCTTCCTAAGGCGAGCATCTCGGTAAAGTTTGTAAACAAATAAAGAAAGAACAATGTTGAAAAATATGCAGCAATAGTATTCATTCTGCTAGTGACAACCTTGTAAAGTAGAATAAAGATCAAGCTAAATAATGAGGGATAGATTATTTTCAATATAAATAAATTAGATAAACTTGTTACAAGGCTTATTATTGGCGCAAGAAACGTAACGGATAAAACAGAGTTATATGGATGATTTATCTTAGCATCCCAGTAATGGTCTTCAAGGACTTTGTTTGCGAAGAACAATTCTCCATTTATATCATATCCAAAAATCTCATAGGGAGACTGTGCGAAAGATGTGGCAAAGACAAGAGATGCCGATGTTATGTACAACCCGAATATTAGGATATGATTCAAAGCACGGTTTTCAGCAACTTTTTTATTCATTAAAAAGCTAAGGATAAAAGGAACTAGTATGCAATATGTTATTATGATTATGTATGTAACAACCATGAATGGAACGGATCCTCGGAAATAATATACTAGCGAAAGCTCTATACCCGCCAAAAAGGTCAGCTCACTAAGCACGAGAAGCAATATTTTGACGAGCCTAGGGTTATCCACGATTTTCAGCCTATTTAGCGCTGTTTTAATAACAAATTTAACAAGGTGGATCTGCTTCTCTCTTTTAGTAAACCTTTCACTATCCCTAATAGAAATAGTTTAGCGGCTTTCAAATTGCGATAGTAAAATAGATAACTAGAGAAAATATATGCTGAGATCAGGATAAATGTGAACAAGGCAAGCATGTTATTTATACCCTCATAATGCAAATTAATAAAGTGAATCGCATTTCTACCAAAGTAATATGAAGCTCGAGCACTCACCCTCTTTAAAATCATATTTGCAGCTCCTATCTTATGCTTAATGACACTTTTGGGGACTAAAACAATAAAATAACCATGTTTTTTTATACGCACAAAGAAATCAGTATCCTCCCAGTATGTGAAGAAATCTTCATTTAATAGACCAATTTCGTCGAAGACCTTTGTTTTGACCATATAGCATGAGCCGTCAAGTCTATTAATGATTAGTGATTGCTCTTTGCTAAGGTGTTTCTCAGTCACAGCTATATTATCGAAGAATTTTATTAGTATTGATGCTAAAGGAAGAGGTAAAATATATTGCTCAATGGGGACAGCAGTATTTGTATAATAGTTGAGCACTTTAGGCCCTACTACAGCTATTTTTTGACCTATTTTTGGATACTTAAAGACTTTGTACATCTCCGCTACAAAGTTTTTATCCACTATTGTATCATTATTTAGTAGCACAACATAATCCGCTTTTAAGCAATTTTTAACAAAAATAATACCTTTATTCATACCACCAGCATAACCATAATTTCTTTGATTCAGAATAAATATAATGTTATATAAATTTAAATTAGTATTACTACATGATTTTGCTTCCTCCTCTGTAATGACTAACACATTAACAGAATTCTTTCTAAACCATTCGATAAGCTTGGGTACAGACGAATCATTAGAACCATTATCAATCAGGACGATATAGCATAAGAGGTTATTACAAACTATTTTAATCAATGATCTCAACAACTCTACTGTATCTCTCCATCCATTCCAATTAAGAACAACTATTCCAATGACTTCCCTTGCCCAATACATCACCTAATCCTCTCGCCTATTATCTTGCACCATTTTCTCATAGGATTTTATATTTAAATTCTTTATTACCGTATTGTCGGCAACAATATCCCCTGTTGGAGGACAATATAGAAGTTTTTCTTCTTTTATTAACTCTCTATTTGCGAGATTATATACTTTAATAGCCAGATCCTTATAGTCACTTACGTAAGTACGATCCTTATATTTTCAACGACATTCGATTAACGACTCTTTTTAGACGCAATAAGATATTTACTCAAGATTAATGCTGCATATGCTACCGTCCCAACCATTTCGCCTTGTGATGAAAATATTACGATATCTGCTTGACAATACTTACCTATTAATCTAGAACCTTTAAGAAACGACCTCTAGATAATATTATCCTCGTTGTCTTTTACGTTTACTCATTTTGTTAGACCGATCAGCCTTTCCTCATATGGTCCATCGCCAACATAGATTTAAATAATGACTAGAAATCGCTCTGATCCCTTATGAAATTCTATATGCGCTATCACTATGTGATAAATACTCGAAAGAAATTGCTAAATGCTATCCCCAAATAACGCTAAAATTATTACATATTTAGAATAATTATTCTATTAAAGTACGATGGGATCTAAGTCAAATAAGTTGCCGCGTGCAATTACATCGGCGAACTTATATAATAATCTTCCTATTGTGATTAAATAAATAAAGTCTATAAAGTCTTTATGTAATAATAAACGCATGTCCTCCCGGTGAATAATTATGAAGATGCATAATCACGTGCTTTTTGCAAAAAGTATTAATGAATATGTTGCAAAAGGTGTACATATAATATGTCATGCCCGCTTAACAATTTCTTGAATGTCTCATCTTGTCCAAGCAATTCCATGTTAACCTATTTAACGACCCTATTTGATGATCTTAAATAAAGAGTTGTATAGTACTTTACACTGTAGATTTTAGCAGGACCTTTGATTCCCGAAACTGCAGGAAATATTAAAGATGTGTTTTAAAAGTTTCGCTAGCTTAAGCGACCACCACATGATATTTGCACCTATGCAATGCTTTAAGCCTCTTATATACTCCATTTTAATATCATTTTAACATAATTCGATGCTTGCGTTCCTCATAAAGAGCGAATATGATAGCTATATAGAGTACCGGGATATAGTCATGCAAATGAACGATCACATTTTTGACAAGAGCTTTGGCATAGGGAATAATAGGAAATGCATATCGTGGTATGTAAATTATGTCGGCCTACTCGATGAGATTTTTGAACCAGCTGATATGACGCAAAAACGTCGATGAAATAAGCCAAAGAATAGGTTTCATTCGTTGTGCAAATAGTTGACCATAGTAAATTTTTACTGCAAGAGGTATATGCACCATTATTCCACCGCTAAAAACAATATCTTCAAAATTGTATCATACCAAAATTGATGAAATTAAGAACGTTGCTAACTGTTCTCCATCTTGGGCCAATATCATTCGGCGACTATGAGCACTCTATACGTCCTATCAACATCCCTTACTATGTGAATGAACTTGTATCTTTAAGATCTGCTCTGCTAAGAAAAGCTTTAATGAATAAGAATTTAAAAAAGCTGTTTCTAACGCTATCATAATTTTCTTAGCCTACTTATGCTTCTATTAATTTTTTATAAAGTTCAAAATACTGATTTGTAGCATCATTCCAACTCGGAGGAAATTTTAAGGAACTTATATCTAGGCCTGTACTAAATAATTTGAGAATTTTATTGGCTAATTCCTCGTTATCCTTAACGCATATGCAACTATTATAATTATAGCAGCATTCTATCAACGCAGCTTTCTTAGCAACTATTACTGGCTTGCCAAATGCTAAAGCCTCGTATGCCACCAATCCAAACATTTCTGCTCGTGATGGGAATACGAATATGTCTGCTTGACAGTATTCCTTTATTAATAATTCGCGTTTAACAAATGGTTTCCAAATAATACAGTGTTCTATACCTAATTGCTTAGCCAAGTTAATTAATTTCTGTTTATACGGCCCTTCTCCAATAATTGTTAGAATAGCCTTCATACCATGTTCTTTATTCAATATGCTTAGTGCTCTTATAGCGTCCTGCACACCTTTATATTCGAAAAGATAGCCAGCATAAAGCAACCTTAATGGTTTCTCAAATGCCTCCGAAGTCTTATCGGATTTTGAAGTAATTTTTGTATATTCATTACAAAGTGCTCGATCATATGAGACTCCGTGAGGTATCAAATTAATTTTTCGTGTTTCATTTATGTTTGTGAAATTAATGAAAGATTTCAATTCAAATAAACTACTATACACCATAGCATTCACTAATCTGTATAATAGTTTGCCTATGGTAATAGAATACAATCTGAAGATTTTTCTACTGAGAGAAGATGAGTGCCCACCTGGTGCATAGTGTGGGGAGAAAACAGTTGATATATGAGGATAAAACAGCTTGGTTAGAAGTATTCCGAGTGGTATAAATAAATTATGAAATCCATGAAAATGGATTATATCGGGTTTTACTAACCTTATTAGCTTCAAAAGAAAGATGATGTTACGTATCCCTAATCCATAGAGAGGATGATTGTATTCATATCCTTTTACGATTATTAAATTGCCATATTTATTATACTGTAGTTTCTTTCTCGTCCACGAGGGATTAAATACGATCACTCGATGTCCTTTTCTGGCCAGATGTACAGCAAGCTCCCTAACAACAGTATTTATGCCTCCGGGCGTTAAAGTATCCATATAGTTAATTAATAAAATCCTCATTCAAATACCCTCAATAGTTCTTTAATAATGAGAAAAATAATTCACCATATTTCTTGAATATGTAGTTCCATGTAAAGAGTCTCAATACCTTATAGTTAACAATAAGAGTAGCACTTTTCTCCAAGCTATGTATTATATCTATTAATTCATCTTTTGTTTTGAAGTATATTGCTTTGTCCCTTAGTATTTCTCTGTGGAACGGTACATCGTACGCTATTATTGGTTTGTTGAATTGTAGCTGTTCTAATAATGAGGGGTTTGTTCCTCCTACTGTGTATGGATGTATATATGCTTTACATTCTGATCTTAATGTATATATTGTCTCAGGATCATATATTCCGCCTGTGAATATTATTCTCTTGTCTCCTCCTCTTAGTCTAAGTCTAAATAGATGTTTAACATATGGGTCTCTCGGATTTATAGGTCCCACAATAACTAGTTTGTTATCTGTTTTTGTTTTTTTGAATGCTTCTATTTCTAAATGTATATTGTTTTCAGCTACTATTCTTCCTATAGTAAGATAATATCTGTTTCTTTCTAATCCTAGTCTTTTGAGTATCTCTATTTTTCTATTCTCATCAGTTTTAGGCAGCTCTCTAATTCCATATGCTATATATTCTACTCTACGTGGTCTCCATTTATTTTCAAGATATTTTTTTATAGTCAACGAGTCTGCTATTGTGACATCTGGTATTTTACATGCCAGAAATTCTGATATAAACATTGCGATAGATGTTATTAGATATATAGGCTTTTGATACCACGGGACGAATCTCATTCTGATAAGAAGTCTCTTCCACTCAATACCGTCTGTATTAACAATAACCCTCTTTCTACTCAACTTAGCTAATATACTTGCGAATGCACCATCAGGAGCAACATAATATATCACATCAACATCTCTGACTTTCTTCAACAGATATAATGTTGCAATAATATCATAGATCACAGGAATCGTCATTGTAGGAGTATGTCTAGCCCATATATGAACTCTATTAATTCCTTCAAACACATCAATATCAAAACGATCACTCTCACAAGAGACGTAGACATCAAAAAAATCTTTAAGTCTTTTAGAAAGCTCATAAACAAAAGTCTCAGCACCACCATATCTCGGAGGAATACCACGAGAGCCTACTAAGGCAATCTTTAATCTACGTCTCATAGGAAATCATTATCTCAACATGATCTGCCGAACAAATAATGAGTAGACATTCTAAAGTATAGATCTCTACTTTCACGACCAGCTAATATATTTAGACGCTTCTCACAGACATACATATCTATTTTTAGTTTTCTACTATCTCTAGCAGTAGCCACATAACGAGAGATTCTCCAATACTCATCTCTATATTTTCTACGTGATATCTGTGAAAGCCATGTATAATGTAAGGTCTGAAAATATTAAGATATTCACTATAAGAAGTACCGTGATGAGCACCTCTTAAAAATACTTTTTCTCGTATCATCTTTTAAATGTCTACCCAGATAATCTAGTATCTTATCAGAATTATCTCCCGGTACAACAATAATAGGATGACCATTATAATGATACTCAAGAGCCAGGCTAAAACTATTCAAAGCCTGACGTATCATCTTAAGAATCCTCTTATACAATGTCTCTTTTTTCCAACAAAACCTTTTTTCTTCATATACAAGAGGCATTAAATAGATCTCTTCATCATCCATTATTCTCCGCAATTCACTACTTTCTATCTTTCTCTTCTCTAACTCTTTACTATATTTTTCACTTATCTCTAATATCTTTTCATAAAATTTCCCCAATGATCTTATTTTTCTATCGATCTTTTCTCTACTTATACCAGCCTTATTTATCAATTTTTCTACAGCCGTACGATATCTTCTTAATGTCTCAAGAATATCTTCTGAAATATCTGTTGAAACTATTTAGGAGGCCATTTAACATGCATCTTAAGATCTCTGTTAATATCTACTTAATCATCTTTAAAAAGAACCGTTAGATTTCTTGCTTTGTCTAAAACGCTTCCCAAGATCTTTTCACGTGATAATTCTTCAAGAACTGTCTCATATAATGCTAAGAAATAAATTAAATGTTCTTTAATCTCTGAAGGCTTCTTAGGTATACCCGGTATATATAGAGTATCAGCTTCGAGCCGAGAAGAGATAACATATAATATAAGACTATAATGATCGTAATGAAGATGCGTTATAACAATCTTAATCTTATAATAAGATGCTTTATTGAAACCTTCGGTGTAAATAATGTTTCGAGCTTCCCTTAATACTTTATCAGGATCGTTATTAACATAATTATTAACTGTAAAAGGATCATGAGCGCCAAAGTCTATTACATGAATCGTTTTGAAAAGTTTCTCTAAAAAGTAGATTCTCCCCATCGTCTAATACTCCAACAATACATCTTTATATTCACACTATCACCTCCGCTTAATCACAGAAGCAGACGTATAATCCCGAAACTCCTCAAGCATCAATAATAGCTTTAATATAAGAAATCACTGAGCAAGATGTTATAACTAATAACATGTATGTTTATACACTCTTTGTTCAAGTTGTTTCACAGACATGTTTTATTATCATTATCAAGTTTAGACTTTATGAGACCAGCCTCATTATAAGTCGGAGCAATAATCGTCACTCTAGGCCTGTAAGAAGATCCTTCTTAATATCTCATGGTTTGTTAAGCCATCTAGACCTCAAATAGCAATAATAGATTAGTGGAATACTGAAATGTATAAACGCAAGAGCTAAAGCAGCTATTAGATAAGTACTTAACATGTCTTATTCAAAAGATTTTCCTGTATCTTATGATTCTCTAAGCGTTACACATTCATTGATATCTTTGAGCCAGCTTTTTATCTGCTAACAAACACGGGGAATATGTCCTTGCTCTATATACTAGAGATAATTACAATTCTTTCAATGATTATGATGTAGCTACGGAAACCTGCTTTAATTGTTCTAAGGGATTTTAGATAACCCCGAAGCTGGTGTTTCGGCTAATGTTCTGTTTATCAGCTTGTTATAATTCATCTTAAGACTTTCTTTAGGGTCTATTATTTCTATATGTTTTTATTGCTATAATATAATATGCTTGGTTTGGTATAATTCTCAGCGTGTTTGTGTAGCTATATGGAATCACCCCTATAATCTTAAGTCCATATTTTTCGAGAATACTAATAATATTTTCCACGGTACAGTCCCACTCTAGCTTGTCATGAACTGCAAGATCTGTTATAAGATCTCTGACTTTAGAAGGCATCAAAGATATAAGTGGAAGTTTTGTATGCGGTTCAAATATTGAATGAAGATTAGGCAACTGAATAATTATTAGACCTCCCATCTTTAATATTCTGGAGACCTCAGAGATCACATATCTCCAATTAGGGACATGCTCAAGAAGTGAGATTATTAAGACTAAATCAGCTGAAACAGAGCGTATCGGAATCCTTCTAGCATCTGCAATCAAAAAATTATTATTCTCTCTCTGCGATATCATCCAAGAATTGTGTGCTCTAAGATCGATTCCCACAGCCTTATCACAATACCTTGAGAGAATTTTCGTAAAAAATCCATCTCCACATCCAAGATCTAAACATAAAATGTTTTGCTTCGATCTTAAATATATATTCAAGAACGTTTTTATTAGTTTAGTATAATTTTTGTAGCGAGCCTCATAAAGTCCATATGCCAACGATATTTTCTCCATTATTCTTCTGAGCTCAGACAAAACGTTCATTTCTGGGATCTATGAATATATGCTTTCAAGCATATTACTTAAAATTTATTATAGCTTTAAAATCAATATATCATGAGTTCATATGTCTAACATTGTTTGTGTCAGAGTTTCTCGTGATTTGAGTGAGAAGATGAGGAAGTTTCATTATATCAACTGGAGTGATTTGAAAAGAAGATTTATTAAGGAGACTGTCTCTCGTCTTGAGGCTGAGGAGCTTATCAAAAAGATTGAGAATGATCTTAGGGATGTGCCAACTCTCCCTTCTGACACTGTCTCTAGATTGATTAGAGCTGACAGAGATTCTCATTGACGTCTCTCTTTCATCAATATCTCTATTATAAACCGATCTATGATAGAGCCGTAGGATATTCATTCAAACAGCCTGTGTCTCTCAACATATCCTGTAATGATATTTCCGTCTCATAGCTCTTTGATCACTCTTTTAACAGCTTCTCTATATAGTGGTGTTTGCCAAGCAACATACTTCTCAATACCAAGCTCAGGATCTTTCTCAGGTGGTGGCTCATCTATCCAGAGCTCTGGGTTTCTGGAGTACATGTCGTAGATTATGAGGTTCTTCTCTATGAGGATATGCTTAAGTTTGTCAGGAACATCTTTCTCCATCAATGCGTCGGGATCCTCAACAACATCTACTAGGTACTGTCTCCACCTCCTAACAAAGTCTCTTGTCGCACCCCTAGACTTAGCAATATCCTCAACAACACTATCAACATTCTACTTAGCTCGATAAAGCATTGATAGCATTCTCGGGTTTCCACCTGTTAGTCTTCAGACCTCGTCAAAACTTGGTTTTGGACCTGGAATCCTCTCGTAGAGCTCCCCAAAACCTTTCCTAGACATGTTCCACATTAGTCTTATCCAAGCCCATAAGTGTCTACCGATTCTCCATCTAGACAATCCCTCGCTCGTGACTGCTATAACAACAATATTATCATAACTCTCTGGAGGGTACTCAATAATATTCAACAGCTCCTTAATATATGTCTCAGACTTCTCTATCCCAATAGCCTGGAAAACCTCATCTACTAACAAAGCTATTCTCTTTCTCCTCCATTTCTTCAACAATAGATGCACTAGAAGAATAACAAGATCTGCGAGTTTGAGAGATGCATAATCAGTTGCATCAGCCACAGCCTCAGAAATCTTCTTAACAACCTCTCTAACATCTGTATAGACAGCATACTCTCTATGAAGAGGATCAATATAAATGACATCATAACCGCTCTCTCAAAATCTCTGAAGCCTGTCTAAGCCATGCACTTTTTCCACAACCTTCCGAGCCGAAAACAACAATCGGAAGCTTAGTCCCTCTCTCAGCAAACTCATAAACCTGTCTAACAGTCTTGTCTCTATCAGTAAACTCAATCCTGAGACCTGGCCGAACAAAAGTTCTAATCTCTTCACCATAGATCTTCACATATGATCCTGGCTACTACTATTCTCCACGGATCTCACTTACAATATTAACAGCATTAAAATCCTTCGAAGCCTTGGCTCTGATGCCTCCTCTATTAATAATCTCAACAAGATAATTCACCAACTCCTCCTCAGAGACATTATTCTCACCAGTCCATCTAACCACTATAGGGATCCCTGGGAACATCTCTTGTAGCTTTAGGTTGAGTTCTAGATCCACCATAAGAGGGCACTCCTAGGTCTTGTGAAACCCCAACCTCCGGCTAGCATACTCGATCAACGAGATCAAAGCTACAAGGAGGGCTAGCATGAGCCCCGTCTCAGAGACCAGGGGGCCCTCAACGGAATCCCTCCTAGCGAAGTCAACAGGTCCAACTATGACCTCGAAGCCGGGGGTTACCTTAACACCGTTTACACTGTACGCACCGTTAACCTCAATGTTTACAGCTAAGGCTGGCGTTAGGGGCCATAGTGCTGGTGTTAGCCCTGTGAGCAGGTCCATAACTATGTGCAGGGTGTAGAGTAGTACCGCTAACACAGTAACCCCAACGTACTCCCTCCTATAGGTGTAGGTCAACACTAGTAGTGAAGCTGAGGCTAGGAGTGCTACTGGGATGCTATGGGTAACCCACCTGTGGACTAGAAGTAATGCGTCAACATCTGGTAGGAGCCCTACGAAAGCTAGTAGTAGCGCACGCCTAGGCTCTACGAGGGCCCTCGCTACGAGGTAGCTTGCCATATAGTGTGTTAGCAGGTCAGGCATGGACCATGACGACTTCAAATATCTTTAGCTTATCCCTAGAGTTGGTATCATACCTTACATCATTGAGTATTAGAGGCGCTTTACAAAGGGGGATTGTCGGTGTTCTAAACGTCATCTAATGGGGGTTCTAAGTTTAAACCTAGCTTTATTATGAAGTCTCTT
>Ga0326760_1000468_pt1 | contig 21453 bp, 22 predicted proteins | sample GCREP_S_FD_207668 | JGI IMG/M metagenome (GOLD analysis project Ga0326760, IMG submission 207668) | Hot spring sediment microbial communities from Geyser Creek Basin, Yellowstone National Park, WY, United States - GCR.EP_S | ecosystem: Environmental > Aquatic > Thermal springs > Near-boiling... | reverse complement strand
TCGGCCAAGCATTAGGATACCTCGTCGGTATGAAGAACCTGTCGAGGTATTGAGCCTTCCACACAAGCTCCTCGGGCACGTCGATGACCCTCTTGACCTCCTCCATCAATTTCAATACGCTATGTACCGGGCTATAGCGCTTGGCCCTCTTGATCAAGAGGGCTTTGAGGGCCTTTTCGCATGCTTGGTGAGAGAAAAAGGCCGCCTTACTATACCTTCTCAAGTTATAGAGATCTCGAGCAGCAAAGTAATCGTCGAGCGCCTCCTCAAGCCAGTCCCTGTACCTCTCATGGCTCATGAACAAATCATCTCATGACTCGACGTCATCTCCTAATCACAACCTCCTCGCTTATGCTTTTAATGCGTTTCCTCGACTTCGTCATCGCTTAACGACGGCACGTCCGCTGAGAGCATCCTTGTGCCCCAAGATCCTTTTTAGTTGAAAGCCTTGCCTTTTAAGGAGGGAGGTCATATATTTGTTTTAACTTACATTATGTTTGTTGTTATTACGGATGATTCTGCTCTCTGACTCTAAGACCTTGAGCTTTGCCTTGGCAAGCGACGACAGGTCGAGCCTTCTCCCCCTCTTGACTATCACGACTCGCTCCCCTCCTCGCGAGGTCTCGCGCAGGAGTTCCTCGATCATCGAGTTAACCCCTATCTCATCGTATATGGGCTCGAACCCGGCTATGAGGCCCGAGGCTAGGGCCCCCAACTTCAAGTTCTCTCTGAAGGACTCAACGTCTAAGACCACGACGTCGAGGGGCTTGTCCTTCACGTATCTCTTCAAGATCCTCACGATCTCAAGCTCCAAGGAAGTCTTCTCCTTCGCGTCGTCAAGCCTGTCCACAACTACGAGCAGGTCGATGTCTCGGCTCCTGAGCAGATCGTAGACGTAGCTCCCGAAAAGTACCAGCGCCTTGAGGGTCCTCCCGCGCCCCCTCAACAGCTCCCTAATCCTAGACAACGCCTCTTGCCCTGAGATAATTTCTCGCCACCTCGAGGGCCTTCTTAGCGCGCTCGAGCCCTTTAACGGCCACCTCCCTGTCTACGACGTCCTCAGGCCCTAGGACCTCTCCTCTCAACAAGAAGGGATATCTAGCCCTAGTATAGTATTCCGTGAGGTACTCGAGAGCCTCTACCACATCCTCGAAGTCTTTGCTCCACTCGTCCTCGAAGACCTCGACGAATAACCCTATGAGCTCTGGTCCGTGGTTATACACGACCCGCCTCTTAACTTCGAGCATGGCCTTAACGGCCTTCTCGGTGCATTGTTGGGCGTAGAAGACCGCTTGCGGATAGTCGCTTAACTCGAAGGCTCGCTTAGCCCTCTCGAGGTCTTTAGAGGCCTCATCGAGGTACTTCTTCGCGAACTTCTCGAAGACCCCCAATTTCAGCTCCACTCGCTCGCCGCTAATTTGAGCTCGAACAGAAACTATAACGATTTCTTCGACTCCATCTATTGAAGAACTCTTCAACCTCTTGTCCCAAAGGCTTTCGCCCTGTAACGAAGGCAATCCCGAGCCAGTAAAGTGGAAGCTGAGACGCTTGCTAGCCTACCGCAAGGCCTTCTCGAGGAGCTCGGCGATGCACTGCTGAGGACGTGGCTTATCCACAAGGTCTTGAGAAACGTCTTGCGCCCCACCCGTTGAGCTTACGAAGCACCGTGGCGAACGCGAGATACAAATAAGGGGACGAGGAAGCTTACTCCAACATCGTCCTTGAAAGGTTCAAGGGCAACCTCCTTGATACCCTTTGTTGGTCGGTCTACAGGACTTAACGGGCGCTCGGAAACGGGGTTCGCTCATCGAGTCACCGCGCGAAACCTATTCATCGCGCCCAGTTACAAAGAGCAAACTCCAGTTCTTAAGCTTTGATGTATTCGACGGCGCTCAGCCTTGCCAGGTCCGCTCATCAACTCGCAACCTCAGACTGCAGTCATCGCGCCTTTGTCGAGTGAGGCAGTCGAGGCGGAGGGCCTTTCAGGCCCAGGTCCCGATGGGACTAGGGTATTTCATCAAGGCCTGAGGGCTCAACGGCTTGTGCCGTTGTGGAGGCGCTCCTTGGGAGTTTGGCGCTCATGGCCTTCGAGGCTCACGATGGCGAGCTCCGTTCATCGCGCCCCACGTAGCCCTTCACATCGTCGCTCGCCTAATGGAGAGAGGCGAAACCGTCCTTTAAACTTCACCCTTCCACTACGTTGCCGTAGACCACGTCGGCTCCCAGCCCCTTGGCTCTTCTAAAGCACTAAGATACATCCAAGCCTCATGACTAAGGTGGGCGCTCATGGGGGCGGAAGGAGCTCATCCATCACGGCTCGGCCATCTCAATCATCGCGCCCACGACCGAGCCACTCACAGTTTAGCTTCGAGGTTCTTATTAAATTTAAATTAGCGCTTAAATCTCCAGATCCTCAGATCCCTTTCAGGGCCTCGAGGAGCCCCTCTACCTGCGCCTTCACGTCCTTAAGCTTGAGCTTGGCCTTCAAGAACGTGCCAGAGACCCTTATCGACTCCTTCTCGCCCTCAATCGAAGGCCCCTCCAAGAAACCCCTCACCACCTCTGCTTTCAGCCCCTTGGGCCTTTCCAGCTCGACGGTCCGAGAAGCGAAGACGACTGCCCTGAACTCGACGCCCTTGCCGCTTAAGAGAGGGTACCTTTGAAGCGAGTACTCCTTCGCTAGATAAAGTTCTCGGCTCCTCGTGTCGAGGAAGACGACGCCGCTGGTCAATGTCATAACGGCGACTCCGTTGCTGTAGGCCCACCCCTCCACGCCCATTAAGTTGACCAGCTCCACGGCCAAGTAATAGTTACCCCCGAACCTGCCAATGAAGTCCAAGAGGAACGAAAAACGCCCAACAATGTTGCGACCAGAGCTGCCATCTCGGTGCTTCCGGCCATAGCAGAAGTCGCGAGTCCCAGTATCGAGGCGATTGCGACTACGACCATCCAAGACCATCTCTCTCACTTGTAATTGGGCTCGACCCTCGGGTGGCCCCACTTCAAGTTGGCCTTAATCGAGCGTTGCAATCGAGCTCTGGCTCTTCGAAGGCCTATGTCGCTCACCTATCTGAATTTCTGCGAGCCTAAAGTGAAAACCCTTTCACGACGTCGATCGGACGTGGACGAGGGTTGCCTGAAGAATTTGGCTGAGTGGTTACGAGAGGGCGGGAGGCGTGGTGGTCGAGCTGGCTCTCGCTATGCTTCCTCCAAGCGCCGCATATAGCAGGATCAACGCTATAAAGCCCAAGGCCGAAGCCGCTATCGAGATGAGAGGTCCCGCGTACGGTACGAGCCCCCCGAAGCTCAGGACTAAGGAAGCTATCAACGATATGGCAGCAGCGAGGTACAAGGAGTCCCTCTCGAGCTCGTACAGCTTGAAGGCTAGGACTATAGAGCCGATGAACCCTATGAGCACCAGCACGGCGCCCACGAAGACCCCGATCAAGGTCCCCACCGTCGCCGACAACACGGCTGGGACGTTCCGGGCGAGAGCGAAGCAGATTATGCATCCGAGGCCTGCGAAGGGCGCTACGACCAGTACTAGGACACCCCAGAAGTACCCTATCCAGATGAGCGTCGAAGCCGTGCCGAATTTAGCGCTCGCCCTCCCGAGCTTCTTGGCGCCGGGCACGAAGAGGGCCCAAAGGCCGACTATGGCAAGGGCTACTGCGACTAGCATCATGACTAGGAGAGGGATCCCCAAAGCGACAACGTAGGGCGTTTGGGCCAAGAGCTCTTCCAAGAGCTTCTCCGAGGTCTTCGTCGCCTCTGGGGGTACGATGCCCCACTGGGGCGTGGGGATCGCTACGTGCAACGGGGTCAGCCATACGACGAACAACCAAAGAGCTAGACCGACGGCCAAAGCACCCACAACGCTGGCGATAATCATTAAGAGAACCCCTTTGCGTAACGATTTCAAGCCCTCCAAGAAGAGCTCCTTAGAGCTGACGTCCTTGTTCCAGCTCAACTTTACTCACCCGTTTAGTCAACGTCGTGAGCTCGAATAAGCTTTGCTAGAATCCAAGACACATGACCCACTTAGGCCGCGTAGCCCCATGCCCTTCAGTCCTTTTAGGGCTTTATGTGGTGTGCATATGCGAATGCTTATCGTGGAGCGAAGTCTGCGAGCGAGGACTATGAGTACAGCTCAGCCAAATTTGCGGGTCATACATCTCGACGATGCCGAGGCCCTTCGCGTTAAGCAAAAACGCTTTTAAGGGCGCTTGGATACAAGGCAGGAGAGGGCTGATAACCATGTTCCTCTTCCTCTTCGATCCAGTAATGTTATTCTCGATACTCATAGCTTACGTGCTCGGCATGTTAGTGATGTTCGTTGCTGCCCAGAGCATAGCCCCTAGGGTCGCCAAGAGGGTCTCCGGGAAATTGTCGCTCAGGGCCTCGATGGCGTTACTGGGCCTCGTGATAGTCGTTGGAGGGCTTGCAGGTGTGCTCGTCCTCCTAGCGATACTGGGCTGGCTCACCAACCCGTATGCTGTAAGCGGAGCGGCCCTGTACGTGCTGATCGTGATCCTCCTGATGAATGGGGTCATCTACCTGATCTCCCCGTGGATCATCAACTTAAGCTACGGGGCTAGGCACGACCCGGAGCTCCAGCGCATGGTCGACGAGATCGCTAAGAGGTCAGGGTTAAGCAAGCCTCCCAAGGCCGTGGTGGTCAACGGGCCGCCCAATGCCTTCGCCTACGGGAACTTCCTCGCCGGAAGGTGGGTCGCGGTCTCGTCCGAGATGCTGAGGATGGCCAGAAAGGATGAGCTCGAGGCCGTGATAGGGCACGAGCTCGGGCACCACAGGCACGGCGACAACGCCGTGATGCTGTTCATGGGCTTGATACCGAGCTTCCTCTACTACCTAGGCCTCATGCTGATACAGAGCTCGTTCTACTACTCGGCTATGTCGAGCGAGAACAGGAGAGGAGGAGGCGGCATCTTCTTCATGCTCACCGGGGTGGCAGCGATAGTCCTGAGCTTCGTGATTCAGATACTGGTGCTGGCCTTCAGCAGGCTCAGGGAGTACTACGCCGACGCCCACGGGGCCTCCGTGACGAGCCCGACCTCGATGCAGAGGGCCTTGGCCAGGCTCCACGTCTACTACAGGTACGATGAGTCGGCCGCTAGCGAGGTCGCCCAGAGCAAGCTGAGGGCGCTCTTCATATACGCCTTCACCGAGGCCGTCGCCAACCCGTTCTACAGGCGCGCACCCAGCCCAAGCGCCGTCAGGGACGTGGACATCGACGAGGTCGTGGAGAGGCTCAAGAAGGTGGAGGCCAGCGAGCCAGGGGAGTTCCTAAGCTCCCACCCGCCGATCCCCAAGAGGATAAGGTTCTTGGAAGACCTCAAGACCCTGAGGGAGATGTACTGAGGGGCTGGGGACGGCACGCCACAAAGCCCTCTTCGTCCTTCCTTTGAATTGTCGTTTGCTCCTAGATGCTCATCTCCACTAGGGTTACTTCATAGCCCTCTTCACGGCCTCTCTATGTAACGGCGTCTGCCAGGCGACGTCCTTGCCTATCCCCAGCTCTAGGTCCTTCCCGGGCGGGGGCTCGTCTATCCAGAACCGAGGATCTCTCTCATACATGTTGTAGACTATCAAGTTCCTCGCTATCAACTCTTCCCTAAAACTCTCTGGGAAGCTCTCTTCCCACAAGCTCTGCGGGTCCTCAACTACTTTCTCTAAGTGAGGTCTCCATCTATTCACGAAGTCCTTCGTGAGCTCCTTCGACCTGATGAGCCAAGTTACGACGGCATCGACGTCCCATCCGGCCTCGTAGAGCTGGGAGAGCATCCTCGGGTTGCCTCCCGTCAGCCTCCAAGCTTCTTCAAAGTCGGGCTTGGGGGCGGGTATCTTCTCGTACAGCTCCTCGAAGCCCTTCTTGCTCATGTTCCACATAGGCGTTATCTTGGCCCATAGGTGCTTCCCGATCTCCCTCCTCGAAGCGCCCTCGCTAGTCGCCGCAATCGCCACGACGCTCTCATAGCTCTCTGGCGGGTGCTCGATGATCTCAAGCAACCCCTTGACGAAGAAGGCTGCTTCCCTATCTCCCACGTACTGGAACGCGTCGTCAACCATCACCGCGACCTTCCTCTTCCCCAGCTTTATCGCCTCTCCAGCGAAGTCTATCACGTATCCGATGAGCTCAGCTAAGGCATGCACCGAGCCCACCCGCTTCAATAGCTCTAGGACCCTCTCCTCAATGCTCTTGATCCCCACCTCGGCCAAGAACTCCCTCCTCATAGGGTTGAAGTATATGACGCTGAAGCCGAGCCCCTTCAGCAACTCGGCGGCTTGCTTTAGCCATGCAGTCTTGCCACAACCCTCTGGCCCGAAGACGACGATCGGGAATCTGGTACCTCTCTCAGCGAACTCCTCGACTTGGCGGATGGCCCTTTCCCTATCGCAGAACTCTACTTCCACGTCCTTAGCGAACGACAGCTTAATCCTCTTCACCTAAGCTTCCTCCAACCCCTCACGTCAGTGTGTCCCAAGAGCTCGTAGCCCGCGTTTCTCAAACCCCTGTAGGAAATTTAAGTCTAGCACCCTTGATGTACTGGGGGAGGAAGGCCTTAAACTACTTCTAAGCAAAACATCCTAGTCCCCGATCATAGGACAACGCGACTTGCTCTTTTACCGAGGGCATGATCCCTCATCACCGTCCCAAGAAAGGCCGCAACGATATCAGGACCACAACGACTATGATCACTAAGCCAGCTATGTAGGGGTAGAGGAGCTCTGGCCTGAAGAGCAAGCAAAACCCCGACACTATCACGAGCAAGCCAATTGTCAAAAACGCAGTGCGCCAAAGCTCCTTGGGCGCGCTTATGGTGACGGGCTTGAGCTGGACGCTCCATCCGCTCTAAGAGCGGATGAGCTCCATGAGGAGGCCGACCCCTCAATCCCCACGGCCCCGCCGACGTCTGGCCCCTTGAAGGCTAGGCCTATGGCCTATACCAGCGCCTATGAACATGCAAGCAACAAAGACCAAGCCGCTGACGTGGCTTTCCCTCTCGCTCAAGCCCGATTACGTGATTGCATTGCCGTCGCAGGCCCCTTACTGATTTCGGCCTCCGCAAATTATAGGGTCAGAGTCGAAGGCCGCGGACTACTAATTAACGTCCTCAAGGGCATCGCTTGGTAATGCTCTTTGCAATCTTAGCAAAACATTTCAACGTCTCCGCGCAACTTTTTAATCCGCTATGCAGACAACATCAATCATGCTCCGCACGCGAGTCCTCATACTCAGCGTTTTACCTCTAATACTCAATGGCTTAGCGACTCCCGCCATAGTGATCTCGCTCGTGTCCTTGCCGAGGTTCCTCGAGGACCCCTTCTACTACATCTACACGTACGGCTACTTCCTCTGGCCCGTCTACCATGTCATCTTAGCCGGGATCGCGCTATGGTTCATCAAGACCGAGAGGGAGAGCGTCAGAGAGGTGATAGGGCCGGTGATGGACAGGCCGCGGCTCACGGCATTCTTAACCATCGCTCTCCTGGCCTTCTCTCTCATCATCTTCCAGCTAGCCCAGCCCCTCGTAACGGAGCTGATCTACGGCCCTGAGGCGTGGGAGCAGGTGTTGAGCGGGTTCAGGAGGCTATCGCAGTCCATAGGCGCCTACAGCTTAGTTGTACCGCCCATCACAGCAGGGGTTTGCGAAGAGCTCGTCTGGAGAGGTTACTTGTTGACGAGGTTTGAGCGCTTGTTACACAGGGCTTGGATGGCCATATTGTTGCAGGCAATTCTCTTCGGCCTCTGGCACGGCGTATCGTTGTTCACGCTCTTCTCGGTGATCATGGGCCTCGTGGCTGGATTCGTCTACGCCAAGACGAGGAGGCTCGTGCCCATCATGGTGAGCCACTGGCTCGGTGATCTTGCGGGCCTCGCGCTCATGTACTTCATCTAGCGAGCGGTCACAAGGGCTCACGTGCGATGAAAATGAGGGCTCGACACGATGTGTAAAGCTCCAAGGCAAAGTCCTCGAAGTCGCGTACAACTATTTGAGGATGAAGTCTCGAGGTCTGCCTAGGCGTCGGGGCTAGGCCTGTTGTCAGTCTTTCTGCTCTCGTTTGAGCCCTTCTTAGGATATCTGACCTCTACCCAGCCGAAGCCAGCGGTCCTATTGCCCCCCACCCCGCTCAGCTCGGCGAGCTCGAGGAGCTGGGAGGTTATCTTGGCCATGCGCTCGTCGTACGTGTCCTCGGCCAGGGCGTAGTAGGCCGTCCCCGTGAAGCCGAGGGCGAAGACCCCCTTGACCGGGTGCTCGTAGTAGCGACGCGTCTCGACACCTCTCAGCCTGGAGATCAGGATGGGGTGTTGCTGGAGCCAGTCCAAGTAGTCGTCCCCGATCTCGGGCCTCAAGTAGGCGTTCCAGACGTTGTAGAGGTTCGTGAACAGGTGGACCGGGTCCGGCAAGGGAAGGACCCTGACCTTCTCGGCCCTCCTCACGGCCCTGGGTATGTGCACCCTGAAGAACGTCGGCGTCAGGAACCTTACGGCGAACTTCCTCACGCCTTCGCGTCCCCGCAGGTCTTCTAGGCTCACCTGCTTGACCGCCAGCGACAGCACCCTGGCCCTTGCGCCCCCCAGCTCCACCAGCTCGTCCCGCTTTATCAGCGCACGACAGAGGAGCTCGGTCAAGCGCTGGTCCAGCGAGGTTATCTGGACGTTGAAGGGGGTTTCGGCGGGGACCCTCTCCTCGAAGACCCTGACCCTCCCTCGGACGAGAGCGTGGGGAGGCCTCACGGAGAACGGCGCTGGCGATCCCTTCTCAGAGTGGAGGCGCTCGGCGTACTTGGCGTCCGCGGACCTCAGCAACGTGTAGACTAAGCCCCTTACGAGGTAGCCCGTGTAGCTCTTCTCCTGTGCCCTCACTTCTTGCTGGGCCACTAACCGGACGTCTATCTGCACCATCATCTCTCGGCGAGCCTCGCGGCCTACGAGTCCAAGGGCTCAGGGCCACTCATTCTAAAGCCTCCCTATATCATCGTCCCTCGCGCTCGTCTCCTCATCTGAGGGTTCGGGGCTCACAGCTCTCCATCTCACGCCTTTAAAGGTAAGGTTTTTGTTTTCTTTATAACTTATCGCAAGGCCTCCAAGGAAGTCTTCGAGCTTGCTCTCTCAAATGAGATTACTGTCTAAGCTTGAGGTTAAGGATGCACGCATCGCATGCAGCTTCTTACCATCCATAGCCTTTGCGTGGTCCGCGACTAAGAGGGAATTTTCAGCGCTAGGCAGGGCGGAGGCTACGAGAATCTCCTCTTTAGGGGTGTTCTGTCGAAGTCTTGATCGTTGGATATAATCTCTTTGGCCTTGTTCCTCAGTGCAACCGCTAGATGTAAAGCGTCTTCGTAGTCCAGTCCGTATTCTTTCATCAGGTCCACAGCCTGAATCATGTCCCTTAAGGTTAAGGGGATTATGACAAGGCCCGAGAGAGCTGTTATCGTGTGAACCACTTCTTCGATTAGCTCCTGATCCTTCAGGCTCCTGCCCAATAAGCCCGCGATCGTCACCAGTGTTTGATATATCGTTAGAGTGGAAGTAACGTACCTCCCACGCGGAGCCCCCTCAATTCTCTTCACCAACTGATGAGCCCTTTCACCGAATGTTGGATGGTCGCAAAGCCAGTAAACGAAGACGTTGACGTCTACGTAACCTTCTGGGTCCACCATTCCCTCATGACCTGCGCTGAGAACTTGTCCAAGTCTTCGGGCCATTCCTTCACCTTAAAAACGCCGCGGTACTTGTCAGCGATAGACTCAGCAGGCTCTATTACTATGGCCCTTCCCTCAACCCTGACTTTGACGTAGCCCCCTTCTCTTATCTCAGCTTTCTCTCGCAGAGCCTTTGGAATGACTACTCTGCCTTTGCTATCGACCTTAACGATCTCGAGAGTCATCCCACCTAAATACTCTCTCCCACCAATTTAAATATTCCCACATTTTTAGCAGATCGTCTTCAGGCCTCGAAGGCCTTCGGAGGGCACGTATGCGACAGTTTTTCAAACCAAAAAGAGCCAGAATCCAAGCCCTTAACCTGCTCTTTAAACGTCATCCTCGAGTCTCCCAATTACTCCATAGCTCCCTTAACCGCTTCCCTACACAACGGGCTCTGCCAAGCCACGTCCCTGCCTATCCCCAGCTCCGCATCCCTCTCTGGAGGCGGTTCGTCGATCCAGAACTTCGCCTCCCTTGGGTACATGTCGTAGACTATCAGGTTCCTCGCTATCAGCTCGTCTTTGAGTTCCTTGGGGAAGTCTTCTTGGAACAGGTTGTCGGGGTCCTCCACGACCTTCTCTAAACAATCCCTCCACTTTTTCACCATGTCCCTCAACCCCTTCGCCTTGATGAGGCCCTCCACGACCCTCTCTACGTCCCACTCTGCCTCGTAGAGCTGGGAGAGCATCCTCGGGTTGCCTCCCGTCAGCCTCCAAGCTTCTTCAAAGTCGGGCTTGGGGGCGGGTATCTTCTCGTACAGCTCCTCGAAGCCCCTCTTGCTCATGTTCCACATCGGCATGATGTTGGCCCACAAGTGCCTGCCGATCTCCCACCCCGAGAAACCCTCACTGGTGGCAACTATCGCCACCACCCTCTCATAGCCTTCAGGTGGGTACTCCACCAAGCTCAAGAGAGCCTTCACGTACATCGCAGCCTTCTCCAGCCCTATCGCCTGAAAGGCGTCGTCAACTAGGACTGCCACCCTTCCCCTCCTCCACTTACTGACGAGCCACTTGACCGCGTCTATGGCTAGAGTGGCGAGCTTCAATTGAGCTACTCCGATGGCCTCAGAGGCTGCCTCAGCAAATTTCTCCACTAACTCTTTGACGTCCGTGCAAACGACGAAGTCTCTCCGCATCGGATCTACGTAGATAGCCTCGTAACCCAGCTCTCTTCACGAGCAAAATCATTCAGCCTTTCGAGTAGTGAGACGATATCGATTCTATCCCTCCTGCTCCATCTAAGCGACGCCTTAGCCATGTTGAGGTCTACCTCAACGCCTCTAACGCTCCTCAGATACTCCAGCAACTTGCTAGCGATCCCCTTATGACTAGAGATGAACACGTTCAAAGCCCTTGAAAGCTCTTCGGCAAACCCCCTAAAGCTAGCGCCATAACTGGAAAGAAGGACCTTCCTGCAATCAATGAATATGTTGTGGACCCTCTACTCATTCAAGAAAGTCAGTATCAGGCTGGTCTTGCCAATCCTCCTAGGGCCCAAGACAGCCACAACTCTGCAACTCTAGGTAAAACTTGCGGGATTGCTCAAGCTCGTGCTCAAAGTTGTGAAAATTCCTCTTGCACCTCTTAGGAGTTAAGTCGAACAGCACTGGTGGTGCCACCAGTAACTGGCGGTACTGCCAGTAAAATAAAACTCAGGCACTTATCATGGAGTTTATCTATCCAGAAATCACCTTAACGACCTCGACAAAGGCCTCCTTCGCGAATCCCTCTAGATTCAGCTCTTAGGTAGATAGCTAACGCTCATGGCTTCTCGGTCAAAGCCATGGTCGCGCTCCAGACCCCGGACCCTACTTCTCTTTATGGCTAATCGCGCTCACAGGACAACTCTTCTCGCACTCCAAGCAGAGCTTGCAAGCCCCAGGGCTCGCGACCACGGGCAAGTCGTCGATCCACTCGAGAACCTCGAAGTCACAAGCGTCGACGCACCTCCGGCACCTTATGCATCTGCTATAGTCTATCCTTATCTCTATGCGCGGCACCTCTCATCACTCAAGGCGAGGGTCTGTCTTCAATGCTTGCCAGAATTACCAGCTATTCCATCTTCTGCGTATCGCTCAGGAACAAAAAGATGGCTCTTAACTGGAAGCACTAGGCCAAGCGCCTCCCCACTAACGACATATCCACATGACGTCGAGGAGGACGATCGCGGTCCCTCCATCAGCTAGGCCCTCTTCAAGGCCACGCGCCCCTCTCAATTTGAGAGGAACTTTTAAGTCAAATCCCGTAGCCAGACACCAGGAATTACATGCGTCCCTCCGAGCACCTCATCGAAGTGAAGGACGTGTGGAAGAAGTACGTGATCGGCAAGGTCGAGTACCCAGCGCTCAACGGCGTCTCGCTGGACGTAGGTGCTGGGGAGTTCGTTGCGATCATGGGGCCCTCGGGGAGCGGCAAGACGACTCTGCTGAACATCATAGGCGCCCTGGACAGGCCCACGAAGGGGGAGGTCCTGATAGATGGCGTCCCGCTGAGCAGGATGAGTGACGACGAGCTCGCGGAGCTGAGGAACAAGAAGATAGGCTTTGTATTCCAGACGTTCAACTTGGTGAACTACATGACGGCCCTCGAGAACGTCGAGCTACCCATGGTGGTCCTCGGCCTCCCTCCCAAGGAGCGCAGGGAGAGGGCTTTGCGGATTTTGGAGAGGTTCCTGGACAGGAGGTTAATTAACAAGAGGCCCTTAGAGCTCAGCGGCGGCGAGCAACAGAGGGTCGCGATAGCGAGGGCCTTGGCCAACGACCCCGACATAATCATCGCGGACGAGCCCACCGGAAACTTGGATTCCGCGTCGGCCCGAGCGGTCATGGAGGTCTTCAAGGGGCTGAGGGATGAAGGGAAGACCGTAGTCATGGCCACGCACAACCCAGAGAACACAAAGTATTGCGATAGGATAGTGAGGATGAGAGATGGGAGAATAGTCGAGGTGATAGCAAAATGAGCGAGCACCGACAGATGGGCCTCTCGCTAGTTCTGTTACTCTCATTGTTGGCCTTGTCATTAATCGCGGGTTCGGGCGTGCGACCGGTCTTAGCCGATAGTGAGTTCAGAGCTGTCCAAGTGGTCTGGGGGACCCCGGACAATCCCGTGAGCGTCGGGCCGGGCATGGGGAATCAGAAGCTGACGGTGACGCTACAGTACTTGGGGTCCTCTAGCATCACCGTGATAGGCTCTTACATAGAATTGCCATGGCCGGGCATCACAAATACAACGGGTGGGCATGAGGCTTGGGCCTATACGTGTACACGGATAAGCACGGGGTCGTTGGTGACGTTCCAATACGTCGTGAACGTTGGTTACGTCCAGCTAGGCGTCTACAATACCTACTTGTACGTCATATACATCGATGACACGGGGCAACAGAGCTACTGCCTGCCGATAAGCTTAGAGATTAAGGGCAACGTCGAGTTCGAGGTCAAAGGCTCGCCTCTAGAGCTGGCCCCCGGCAGGATAAACGACGTGAGCATAACCTTGACCAACAGGGGCTCTGGCTATGCATCCTCGGTTAAAGCGTACGTCTCCCCGTCGCCGCAAGTGGGCTTGGTAAGCGGCCAGAGCGTCAAGTTAGGCGACTTGTACTCAGGGCAGTCCGCGACCTTCACCGTCAGCCTCTACGTCCCATCGTCTCTGTCGGGCTCGTCGTTCTCCTTGACGGTGCAAGTGAGCTACCTAGATCCGTATGGGTTTGCAAGGACTTCCACCTACACCGTCTACTTCTTGGCCCCGCAGCCACAACCAGCCTCCGTAGGAGTGAAGGTCTCCGTTTCACCTCAACAGCTTGTCGGCGGCAGAGAGAACGTCCTGACGCTTAACGTGACGAACGTGGGGAGCACGGCGTTGAGCAGCGTCGCGCTCTCCTTGACGCCGCCGTCGCAACTGGTGTTCAGGGACTTCGACGGAAAGGTGTATGTGGGGGACCTAGCTCCTCAAGAAACGAAGACGGTCAATCTCACGGTCTACGCCCTGTCAACGACCTCGGGCTCCGTCCAGGTGCCCCTCACGATAAGTTACGTAGACCCCTACGGGGCTTCGAGGAGTGAGAGCAGGGTCGTCGGCTTCACATTGCTAGCCCCTCCAAGCCCATCGATATCCATCGAGGTCAGCCCGAGGATCCTCGTGGCCGGCTCGATCAACAACCTGACGCTGACGATAGCCAACAAAAACGAGTACGCCATGAGGTCGTGCAGCTTGGTGATGTCCTTCTCGGGCGCGTCGGCGCCCACCATGCTCACCCCGAACAACGTCTTCTTGGGCTTTGTGAGGGCGGGGGACAAGGTTTCAGTTCCGATATCCCTGTACGTCCCAGCGTCGTCGGGGGACTCCATGAACATGGTCGCCACGATAAGCTACTACGACGAAGGAGGGGCCTACGCCCAATACTCGCAAGCGCTGGGACTGCTGGTGCTCTCGCCGCCCGACGTTCGCGTGACCAATTACGTGGTCCTGCCGCAGGCCGTGAGCCCCGGCCAGCCGTTCTCGATAACGCTGACGCTGACGAACTTAGGCATCGGGCCGGCCTACAACGTCTACGCCTCGATCAGGGCCAGCAGGTTCTTCACGCCGATCACCGGCACTCAGGTCTGGGTCGGCAACTTGCAAAGCGGTTCGACGACGACCATCACTTTCAGCTTCATGGCATCCAACATAACGGCGCCCACGACCATTCAGAGGCCTCCGAGTAACGTGAGCATACCGAGAAGGAACGCGACGTTCCCCTTCGGCGGACAGAGGCCTAACGTGACGATACCGGGCCTCGGCAACCTCACCGTAGACGTAACTCTCACGTACCAAGACAACCTGAGGTTCAGTCGCACCTTGGACATAGCGATACCGATAAGGGTCAGCGCTCAAGCGGTCGGCGGGGCGCAGGCGACGAGAGGGACGGAGGCTCAGGGAGTCTTAGGGCCGTTCAACGTCATAAGCCTGAGCGCCATAGGGGCCGCGCTGGTGGCGATAGTGGCGTCGCTCATAGTCTGGAGGAGAAGGAGGGGGAGGAGGCCTGAGGCCGGGTGACGTCTTCAGGATCAGTTTCAAGGTCTTGAGGTCTCGCAAGGTCAGGTCAGCGCTGACGATGTTGAGCATAGCGATAGGCGTGGCCTCCATCGTCGCGCTAATCTCCCAGACGGCTGGCGTCGGCCAGAGCATAATCGCGACGATGCAGAGGATGGGCCCCGACACGATAATAGTCAGCGGCGGGGCCGCTGGCGGCAGGCTAACGGACGTCGACGTAGCGGTCATATCGTCCCTGCCCGGCGTCAAGAGCGTAATCCCCATGCTCAGCGTGCGCGGCAACGTGTACGTTGGAGGGGAGGCTCGGAGCGTCAGCGTCGTGGGCGTGGACGAGGCGGGCCTGGAGCAGCTCTTGGGCAAGGTAAACTTGCTCGAGGGCACGGTCTACCCGTCGACCGCCGCGCCCCTGGCCCTCGTCGGCTACCAAGTGGCCTTCTCTCAAACGACCGGCTCTCAAGAAGTCTTCGCGGGCCAGCCGCTATACCTGCAGATACAGGAGGGGCGTACGGCGATGAACGTGAACCTGCAGGTCGTCGGGGTTTTAGCTCAGTACGGCGCCTCGGCCTTCGTGCAATCAGATACGAGCATATTCGTGCCGCTCCAAGCTGCTCAGACGATGCTGAACAGGAAGTGGTACAACATGCTGGTGGTCAAGGCCGTCAGCGTCGACGACGTGGAGGAGCTCGTGACCTCGCTGAGGAACCTCTACGGGACCTCCATAAACGTGATGAGCGCGCAACAAATAGCGGAGACGTTCCAGTCGGTGATAGGCCAGATATCCATGTTGCTGGGCGGGATAGCCGCCATCTCGCTGGTGGTCGCGAGCGTCGGCATACTCAACATAATGCTGATAACGGTCGTCGAGAGGACCAAGGAGATAGGGACCCTGAAGGCCATAGGCTTCAAGAACAGGCACGTGCTGGCGGAGATACTCGTCGAGGGGCTGCTCATAGGGGCCCTGGGCGGGGTCGTGGGCATAGCGGCCGGGTCAGCCATATCGTTCGTCATGCCAACAATACTTTCAAGAGGGGCTCTCGGGCTTGGCAGGGCCCCCAGGACCGTGGCCCCCACGGGTCCTAGTGCCCCATTGGCTCAGACGGGGCTGTCCTACACCCCCGTGATAACGCCTGAGACGATACTCGTGGCCTTCGCGCTGGCCGTGGCCGTGAGCGTGGTCTCGAGCCTCTACCCGGCGTGGAGAGCCGCCAAGATGGACCCGATAAGAGCGCTGAGGTACGAGTAGCCCAAGACACTCGCCAACGCCCTCAGCGAGGACACATGCATGGCTTCACGGCCCATGCATTTGAGCAGAGACTCGTAAATTGCTGTGGTGCTATGTTTAAATCCTTCGAGTGCTTGGGAATCGTGGAGCTCGCAAGCCCTTGGCGTCGTCAAGGCCTCGAGGGGTTTGAATGAGGAGGGTGGAGCTGAGCTTCGCGGGCCTGAAAATCGGGTTCTGCGATAGGGAGAGGGCCATCCATCAAATCGGAGAGTTCGCGGAGAAAGGCACCTGGCACCCGATAGTCGTCTTCGGGCCAGAGGGTTGTGGGAAGACCTCTTGGCTTAGGCAGGCCGTCGAGTTGCTGAAGGAGCTCGGCTTCAGCGTCATATACTTCAACCCGATGAGGAAGGAGTTCTTAGCCGAGGTGGGGATAAAGAGCATCGAGGAAGAGGTATCTGAGCTGTTAAGGCGAGCGTCCTCGGTTAATGCGTTGGCGGGCTTCATAGGCTACTTGATAGACTTTGCCAAAGAAGCGATAAAGTTGGGCAAGAAGAAGTTGGCAATAATCGTGGATGACGCCTTTCAGTACGTGGGGGATAGGGAGGCAGCCTTCTTTGTCAAAGGGATGTTGGAGATAATCGAGCACCCTCCGGGAGACTACGAGAAGGTGGTCGCAATCGCGGCCACCGGCGAGGGCACCTCTAGGTGGGAGTCTAGAGACATTGCGTCGTCCTCAACAACATCTTTAGAGCTTCGGCTTCACAACGTCCCCGACAGCCCTTAAAACCCAGACGCCCTCCCTCTCAGCCCTCACAACGAGGTCCGGCAGCGCGAGGGTCGTGTAGACAACCCTCAAGACCTTGGGCCTGAGCTTATCGGGGTGGAGCCTCTTCAAGGCCTCGATCTTCCCGTCGATCTCGTCTATCACGTTAGAGGAGGCCCTGACCCTCGCCTCACCGACGATGCAGAGGTTGTCGCTCGCGCCGTATATATTGACCTCGAGCTCGGGCAGGATCAACGAGGTCACCTCCACTTCGTAGCCCATCTCCCTCAGCCTGTGCTTTACCACTATCCTAGCCTCCTCCTCGATCTCGAGGGTCAGCTTCTCCAAAGTCCTCTCGACCCTCTCCAGCCTCACGTTCATCCCCCTCATCTCGACCCTCATGGCCCTTACCTCCTCCCAAAGTCTGTTTTGACCTTCTCTCAGAGCTTTGACCTCCTCCCACAGCTTGTTAACGTTCTCCCAAAGTTTGTTGGTATTTTCCCATAGCTTATTGGTATTTTCCCACAACTTATTGGTACTTTCCCACAGCTTGTTCTGACCTTCCCTTAACGCCTTGACCTCCTCCCACAGCTTGTTCTGACCCTCTCTTAAAGAACGTATTTCCTCCCACATTTTTTGTTGATCCTCTCTTAACTTCTTCATCTCCTCCAACAGGCTCTCGATGCCCCTCTCGACGGATTCCAGCCTCGTCAACGCCTCCGATAACCCCAAGTAACCCGCTACGGCGAGCCGGAACTCCTTGTCCCTCTCCAACAGCTCGAGGATCTGTTTCTTCAACCTCGTCGAGCGCTCGGCGAAGGCGACCACCTCAAACAACCTCGTGACCTAGTTATTTTAAGCTAGCGCCGAAGCCAGGCAAGCTTTGCGTATCGCCGACGTCAGCGGTTTTTCACAGCCTAGGACCGCGCACGGCATGGAGCCATCTACATCGTTAGAGGTTATGTGAAGAGCTCGGTCCAGGAATGAAGGTATCCCACGTTGAGAGGGGTGGCAGAACTGGGGTTGTCGACGTGAGGGCTCTAGAGAGCGTCGACGCCGAGGTCCTCCAGAGGCTCGGTCTAGACCCCAGACCCCTGTACGTGCTCTGAGGGTCATTTTTAACCCTTCCTTCAGGGAGCTCACCAAAGAACCTTCAAATATGAAGGCTCCGTTCTCGCTTAATCTTCACTTTTCACATCACACATAGCACATGTCTCAGCTGTTCTACAGTTCTGATACTCCGTCCTCATCTTCCTCCGTATCTTTTTACTAGGCTCCGTCTAATGATGAAGATGCTTAACTAGAGGATGCATCCTTAAGCTCCTCTCGTATGAACTCGCGTATGCACTTCTCGAACTCTGCCACACGCTTAAGCAACCTTTTAGCCTCCTCGTATAACCTTTCATAATCTATGGCCAAGTACCTGTGGACTATGACGTTTCTTAGCGCTGTGTGGCGTGTTAACTCCTCTGCTAGTGCCGCTTGTATCACTCCATGCCTCGCGCACTCCAATACGTAGTCCTTGGCGGTCCCTGCGGTTCTCCAACCTTTCGCCGAGGCTATATGTCTACACACGTCGATCAACGCTTCAACTATAAGCTGGTACCCCCTCTCGAGAAGCCTTTTGAGCACGGGCGACGACTCCACTTCAGCGACGCCCTTAGACAGCACGTACTCCTCTAGGAACTCGACCTCAGACTTTATGAAGTCGATAGACTTTATGAAGTCGATCCTTGCCTTGACAGCCCCGACATCGATGGACACAGGGCTGTCCGACCTCAACCACTCCTCTAGAGAAAGAGTTGCATACTCCCAGTAGTCGGACGGCACTTGACCGAGCTCTCTAAGTAGCTTCTCCCTAAAGCCCTTCCTATCGACTATCACAAGACCCTCCTCCAAGACCCTCGCCTTCAGCGTGAGGTCTGCCCTGTCAAGGTCGACCACATCGATCGCCCCCTCCACGCCTAACGCCTCAGAGGCCCTCTCGACGAGCGCGATTAATGTCGCGTACTTGTCTTCAGCCTCCACTTTCACGGCTATGTCAGCGTCGTGGTCGCTAAAGCCCTTAGTAGCTAGGGTCCCGAAGAGAGCCGCAAACACAACCTCAGGAAAACCAGCCAGAAGCTGGCGGAGCTTCGCTACGACCTCCTCCCTATTTAGCCTTTTACGCACACTCACACTACAACCCGCGCGAGGCGTTATCGTCGGGCAAGGGCTTCGGCGCACTCGACGCGGTGCTCCTCCTTACGATCTTGGCAACCCGGTCCACTGTCTTCCTGATAATGTCCTCGCTCAAGTCGAGGTAGTGGTCTCTGACAACCTCCTCGATGGAGAGGCCAGCCGCAAGAAGTTCGATCACGTCACCGACCAAGACTCCTCCCCTTGAAGGTGGGCTTTCCATGGCAGATCCCCGTCGTTGACTATGTGCTTTCCGACCACGAGCCTCATGAAGACCACACAAGTCTAGCAGATGTCAAGGCTTAAAAACCTTCTAAAGAGGGGCCACGCTATGTGAGATCCTTACCAACAATTTCTCAACATCTCTTACGCCTTCCTCTAATTCTAATTTATGTTTGATCTACCAACCGCACTGTAGGCCATTATGTCCGATCCCCGCCTCTAGAAAGGCGTGGAATAGGTTTTCGATCATGCAAATCGCCGGTGCGCTCTCCATAGTGTCACCTATCATCGCTGTCTTAGTACATGTCTACGAATGAAGCATCTTAGGGATTCATGTGACGCGAAGTCGTTCAAAATGAATTGCTGGGCTATGAAGTGTTTGTGAATATCATCAGAGGACCTCGAATTCTATGGGCACCTTTCTGAGCCTAGGCCCCTCAGGCGTAAAAACGATGCCCCAAGAGTCTATCTCCGGCCTCCCCTATGATCAAGTCCACGCCCTTCCTCAAGTTCTCGGCCACCTCGAAGACCGCTCCGCCGGGCACTTCCACACCTTGAAAAGCAACCTCTACCCTGGAGTAGCCCACTATCCTCAACCTCCCGCCCTCGTCGGCCGTCCTCAGCTCGTAGGGCTCCTTCAAGGGCGTGAAGGCGCCTAGCTCGTCTGAGAGGGCCTTCGACATGATGCTCCTACTCGCTCCCGTGTCCACGAGGGCCCTGACCTTAACTGACTTGCCCCCGAACCTTAGCTCGACCTCCGCCACAGCCTCGTCAAGCTTCATAGGGCCCCGCACTTTATGTTGAAGGAGGCTCTTATAAGTCTACTAAACCGTCGAGCCTTCCTGCCGCCTCCCTCAAGAATGCCTCACCGACTTTGAAGCCGTGCTCCTCGAACCCCTCCTCAGGAACTCCATGGACTTCTCATCGATAAGGGGCTCTTCCAGCTTTCATGATCATTCACAGCGCTCGTATTTACCGATGTCCATGCCCAAGCGATATTTATAAAGCTTCTGCGATCAAGCTCTTTGAGCAGGGATGAATCCGATGAGCTGGGCGAGGGGGACTTCCGTGAAGTCGCCTTCGCCGATGGGAGTCCGATGAAGCCTCGGGCGACCGGGGGAATGGGCTCCCGCAGGTCGGGGGCTGGCGGATTGGAGAGCCGTTGAGAGGCAGATGGTGGAGATTCCCGAGACCAACGACCATGAAGGGAAGTGAACTACCATCTACTGAGAAACGACGCGTTACTCCACCCAGAACTGGGCCTCGACGCTCCGCCTGAGGCGTCCCGGGCCTTCGTCGTTGAACCTCCAGTAGCCCAGTCCTGCCCTCGCTATCTCGATACCGAGCACGTCCAGCAACTTATCGCTTAGCAGGACCTCGTGCTCACCTGGCACCGAGACAGCACGAGCCTTCACCCAATCACTATACCTGTCCTCAGCGACCACCCGAACCAAGACTTCACCGAGCACGTACGCGTGCGTGGAGCCGCCGACAACTCTGTAGCTTTCGCCAGATACTGCATGGAGGGGGACTTCGAGTTGACGTGCCAGCGCGAGCGGGAGGTGGAGCTCAGGGACCTCCGCTTCGTAGCCCGAGTTCGCCACCGCCGCCGTCTCGACAACTCTATCCCCGCGCTTGATCTCGATCCTTACTCTCACCACCACGCTCGACCAACCTCAAGGGGACGAGCCTCCCAAATCCCTTCTTCAAATAACGAGAGCGCCAAACATGCCCCGGGACCAGCCTGCCAAACTTCGCCATTCTTACCTTCCCATCCTCTATAAGTGGACCAAGGGGGATTAAAGTTTAATGCGCGCTCGTTTGTTGCTAAATTCTTTTGGTTTGGGCCTCATTCTAGTCTTTATTTGCCTGCCTTCATTTAGCTTTTTAGATTTATTATCATGTTGTATATGTATGCTTTAGCCATTCTTGAGGAATGTTAGCGGAAGTAGGTAAAGGCTCCGTAGACGAGTGGGGATTCTCATCCTAAGGAACCTAACAACCTTCGTTATATATGGCGTAAGTAGAGGAAGCCTGATTAAGGCTTAAGTTTACAAAGCTCCTGAGACAGCCTTTCAAGAGACCTAATGCATGAAGCTATTTTGTCTTCGACAGCATAGAGCTTCTAGAGCTTCGGCTCCACATTCGCTCCGTGCTCCGCTACCAGATTGGCAGGACTGTCAGCGCCGTAAGCGTGCCTTCGGGGGACCAGCTCTTTCACGGCACCTCGACCACCGCTATCTCCTGCTCCAGCTGAGCCACCTCCTTCAGCTCCTTGGGCGCCCTCCTGCATATGATCATCGGCT
>Ga0326760_1000467_pt1 | contig 21567 bp, 25 predicted proteins | sample GCREP_S_FD_207668 | JGI IMG/M metagenome (GOLD analysis project Ga0326760, IMG submission 207668) | Hot spring sediment microbial communities from Geyser Creek Basin, Yellowstone National Park, WY, United States - GCR.EP_S | ecosystem: Environmental > Aquatic > Thermal springs > Near-boiling... | reverse complement strand
GGGGTAACGCTATCGCAGATATAATCTTCGGAGATGTTAACCCAAGCGGAAGACTACCTGTATCAATACCGAAAACAGTTGGTCAAGTACCTATATACTACTCTAGAAAACCATCATCATTTAGAGATTATATCGATGTAGATGCAAAACCTCTATTCCCATTCGGATTCGGTTTAAGCTATACAGAGTTCAGGTATAGAGATCTCGTTATCAGAACACCCGAGGTAAAACCGTTTAGTTTTGTAGAGATAGAGGTTACTGTAGAGAACGTAGGTAAGTACCCTGGGAAAGAGGTTGTCCAGGTATATATATCGAAAGAATATTCAGAAATCACAAGACCATTAAAAGAGCTTAAAGCGTTCAAGAAGATATACCTCGAACCTGGTCAGATAAAGAAGATATTGTTTAGAATACCTACAGAGAACTTAGCATTCTATGATAGAAATATGAACCTCGTTATAGAGCCAGGAGACTACAGAGTTATGGTAGGTAGGAATTCCGAAGATATAGTTCTAGAAGGTAAGTTTAGAATAGTAGGAGATAAACAGATAGTCTACCACAAGAAATACTACTTAGCAGAAGCTATAGAACTTCAATAAACTATCAAATCACAGCACTACATTTTAATTCCTGTGAAAAAGATTTAGTAATACTAAAACGATAATTATAGCATGTAGTATTCTGTTTTCTCTATCCTTCCTGTTACAGGGTCTACTTTAAGACCTAGTGTTTCGAGAGTATCAACACCTATTACAGGTATAGCTTTTTCAAAAGCAAGGATTCTCACAGGACCTTTCCTACCCTCAATTTCGCATTCTGCTACAAATACCTTAGCTTTAACTGTTCGTCCATCGCCGAGCTTTAGCTCAGCTGTAAAAGGTGTTTCAATAAAATATTTCTCAGCGATATCTATAGGCATAACGGTAAAGGAAGCTCTTGCATCGATGAGAATCTTCTCAAATTCTATCACATCTCTACCTCTGAAACTAGCTTTAACGAAGATATGACCCATAGAGATAAACCTCTCGCTATATAGATTACTCCTTAACCTGAATATATACGCTATTACGATATCTACACTATGTGTGCTCCTGGAGCTGTTCTAGCTATAATTGGTACAGCTTCAACACATTTTGAATATGCGTTAGCCATAGCTTCAGCTACTTCTTCAGCATGACCTCTACTTTTCGTTAAAGCTATTATACTAGGACCTGCACCACTTATTGTTACACCTAGGCTATTCATTTTCTTTGCAGCTTCTTTAACCTCTTTATAGCACGGTATTAGTTTCGATCTTGCTGGTTCTACTATTTCGTCTAACTCCATCATCTTCCCGAAAGTCTCTATATCTCCTTGAACTACAGAAGTTATCATGATAGCTAACCTACTCCAATTTGCAACAGCTTTACGAAGTTCAACTGTTTTCGGGAGTACCTCTCTCATCATCTTCGTCTTACCTTCGCCGAAAATATTCTTCGTAGGCATAGCTATAGCGAACCATGTATCGAAATCGATTTGTTTAACTATAATTTCCTTCTCTAGGATAGCTAGAACAACTAGTTTCCCAAGAGTACTAGCAGCAACATTATCGAAATGAGGAGATCCTGCAGCATAAGCTTCTGCTAAACCAGCTATATACACTACTTCACTTGGCTTAAGGTTTAGAGATAGTAGATGGGAAAGACCGTAAGCTGTTGCAGCAGCTGATGCACCACTACTACCGAGACCTACACCTATAGGAACCCCTTTATAGAGTTCCACAACTATATCTACATCATCTAGATGAACACCTTTAACATTCTTCAGAACATCGATAACACCTGTAACTGTTGAAGGATTCTTAACCTGTTCAGCGTATGGACCGTAGATCCTCTCAATGAAAACCTTTCCAGAGCCGTTTACAATCTTTATCTCTACCTCGTCATAGAAAGCATCGAGAGCAACAGCTAGAGCATCGAATCCAGGTCCTAGATTTGCAGAGCTACAGTAAGCTCTAACCTTAATACTCTTCATAGCTAAACCCTACCCAATGAGTGTTTTCAGATTTAAAAACTTTAGCATATCACAGATATAGGTGCTAGATATGAAGATCGTAGATCTCACAATGACTATTAAAACAAAAGCACCTGTACACCCTATATATGTAGAACCTGTAGTCACTACATGGACAACGATAAAGGAGACAGGTTTCTACAGCACTTTACTAATTCTAAATGACCATACATTAACACATCTAGATGCACCTGCACATGTTATAGAGAATGGAGTTACTGTAGATATGTTACCTCTAGAAATGTTCATAGGCCCTGGAATAGCTGTAGATCTCTCCTACCTCCCACCGAGATCTACAATAACAAGAGAAACTCTATTAAGAGAACTCGAGAAAACAGGTATAACATCTTTCGAAGGATGGGTTCTACTAATAAGAACAGGTTACGATAGCAAGATAGGTACACCAGAATGGTTTGATCACCCAGGGTTAGATGAATCAGCAGCAAAACTATTGATAGAGAAGAAGTTTAAAGCAGTTGGAACAGATGCCCCAAGTATAGATAGAGAACCTTACCCAGCTCACAAACCATTACTACAGAACAACATCATAGTATACGAGAATTTAACAAATTTGAAAGAATTGATCGGTAGAAAGTTCTACTTCTACGGATTACCACTGAAAATCTATAGAGGTTCTGGAAGTTTAGTAAGAGCTATAGCAATAATGGAGTAGATTTATTAGTAATCAGAGCTAGACTGAAGCTTCAATACAATAGATATACAATAAACTTAAATACCTTTACCCCTAGGTTAGTAACGGTGTGAAATGGTTTTAGAAGTTAACCATGTATACCAACTACTTGTTTCGATACTGTTTATCGTAACAGTGGTTTTAATAGCTTTAGAGAAAATTGAGAGGTATAAGATAGCGGCTATAGCGATAATCTTACTACTGATTACACAGGCTATTACTTTCGAAGATTTTGTTCACTACGTTGATTGGGATGTTTTGGGTATGATAATGTGTATGAATATCTATAGCGTTATACTAGAGATATCTGGTTTCGCTAAATGGATTGCATATAGATCTGTTTCTAGGGTTAGAAAACCTCTACTTCTACTCTACACAGTAATACTGCTTAGCGGTATAGTTAGTCTTGTTCTTGAAAACGCTGTCACAGTACTTATATTCGCACCTATAGCATTTGAAATAGCTTCTCTTCTGAATATAAATGTTAAAGAGCTTCTCATAGGTATAGCTCTTGCAGCAGGTATGGCTGGATCTGCTACAATGGTTGGAGATCCTCCAGCTATTATTGTTGCAGGTCGTTACAATCTCGCGTTTACAGATTTCTTCATATACAGCAATAAGTTATCGATGTTTTTCATAGTCTTCATCTCAATGATTATAGCTACAGCAATCCACGTTATTCAGAATTTTAAACATTTAAAGAATAGCTATATAGATATCGCTAATGTATATGAAGAGCGTATAGATAGGGTATTCGTTTTAGAGACAACGATATTCCTTTTCATAAAGATAATACTTTTAAGTTTTAGAAAAGAACTCGGGATACCATTAACATTATCAGCTTTAACAGCTTTAATAGGTCTATACATAGTTAGGATAGCTATTCATAGGGATACCGAATGTGTTAGAAAATCTATTAAAGAAGGTTTAGATTATAGGTTACCGTTATTCTTAATAGCTATATTCCTGCTAAGCAATTCTCTGAAGAAGTACGGAATAACAGATATTATAGCGAATTCTATAGTTAAAAACATAGGTGAAAATCTTGTTGCATTAGGTATAACGATATTTATTATCTCTACAACTCTATCAGCATTTATAGAGAATATACCTGTAACATTAACACTACTACCGATAGTAGATTCTATAGCTATGAAAACAGGGGTAGATGCTTTAATACTCGCATGGGGGGTGCTAGCAGGGTTAACAGCTGGAGGAGGATTTACGTATATAGGTAGTGGAGCAAATGTTGTAGCTGTACACATACTAGATAGCAAGAACGCTAAAACAAAATTCGCAGAATTCATAAAAATAGCACTACCATTCAATATAACAAACACTATACTGGTTCTAACACTCTACACTTTCATATGGCTACGATAACGATTAGATCTAGTAGATTTGTTTTATAAAGATTCTATGGGAAAATAATTGTAGGGAGCGATTTATTTTAACTTACGTATTCATAGACTTGATCTACAATATCTTGGAATTCTTTAGATCTTCTATCTCTCGGTCTCAACAATTTTACCTCGATTATTTTAACTATTTTTGCTGGTCTCGGTGTTAAGATGATAATTCTATCAGCCATAAGAACTGCTTCTTCAACATTATGTGTAACCATAACGATACCTTTAACAGTTGTAACTCCTGATAACCATAGATCTAAGATTTCAGCTCTCAAAGCTTCTGCTGTTAATGGATCTAGCTGTGAGAACGGCTCATCCATTAAGAGTATCGTTGGTTCAACAACTAGAGCTCTCGTTATATTAGCTCTCCCTGAGCCCCTCTAGGCGATGGGAGCACTACTCCAAGCCTAAGCAAGTTGAAAATAGATGGGAGCTCTCTTCTGTTGGGCTCGACAGCCGTCCGTGAACCTACAGAGATTCCTAGATCTCTATGGACGAAGTGGAACCCCCTAGATACAATGAATAAACATGAACCGATGAGAATAAGTATCTAGGGATAAACGGTAACTACATCAACTATTCAACATCAAAAAACTTACAAACTTTTTATTATTCTCGTTCTAAAGGGTGAAGTTTTAAATTGTAAAATTATTATAAAAATCAGCTATCACTACTTTGTTAAAAACTATTGACGTATAATTATTTAAAAATAATACTTAGGTTGAAGAAATAAAATATCTTCGAAGCTATCAATATCTATAGAGATATGAAGGATATTATTTTATTGATTTGATGTATATTACAAATGTATAGCTTTACGATGTTATGATGTTATTTAGCTAAATACCGGCATATATATTTAAATATCCTCTATGCTAGTTAAATAGGGTATAGGTTTAGAGTATGAAATGGTATTATTGGTTAGGGACAATAATATTTATAGTATTGGGTATATGGACGTTAATACCTGCTCCAGCAAGTAAACCATGTTTATTAGGTTATTATGCACATTGTAGTTTTACACCTATTAGTACATTGATCTGTTTTGCTATAGCTGGGTTTATCTATTTCTTTGGTAAGAAGAAAAGGAAGTAGCGTGAGAATGCTCTTGCTATAGATTTAATTAATAGTTTTTTATATCTTCCAATTTTATTTCTATATCTATAGTTAATGATGTTAAAGAATTATGAAGAATTATATAGTAATCTTAATCTATTTTGTTTGTGGTGTAGATATTGATAGATATCGAAGTTGTGGAATCAAGGTTAGCTGATCTACGTAAAAATTTAGAGAGTATTTACCTTGGGAAGACTTCTAGGAGTAGGGAGATGTTCCTTAAAGCTTCCAGGTATTTTCCCGGGGGTGTTACCTACGCTATTAGGTTTATGCATCCATACCCAATCTATATTGAGAAAGCTTTAGGTACAAAAGTATGGGATGTTGATGGAAATGAATATACAGATTTTTGGATGGGTCATGGCGCTCATATACTTGGTCATGCACCTGAGGTTGTTGTAGATGCTATTTCTGAGGTTATAAAGAAAGGAACTCATCTAGGTTATGAGAATCGTTATGCAGTTGAATATGCTGAATTTCTAACGAAAATTGTTCCTGGGTTAGAGATGATTAGGTTTACTAATAGTGGAACAGAAGCTAATATGTATGCTCTTAGACTTGCAAGAGCTTATACAAAGAGGAAATATGTTCTGAAGATTGAAGGTGGGTGGCATGGGGGTTACGATGCTCTACATACAGCTGTTACACCACCTTACATAGGACCTGAATCAGCTGGTCTTCCAGAAGAGTATACTTCTCTAACACTTTCAGTTCCATTTAACAATGTTGAAGCTTTAGAGAATATCTTGAAGAAATTCTCTGTAGCAACTATTGTTGTTGAACCTGTTCTTGGAGCTGGTGGATGTATAGAACCTGATGATGGTTATTTAAAAGAGTTGAGAAGACTTTCCTATGAATATGGAGCTCTACTAATATTTGATGAAGTTATAACAGGTTTTAGATTATCTCTTGGTGGTGCTCAAGAGTACTTTGGTGTAAAAGCTGATATAGTTGTATTTGGTAAAGCTATTGGAGGTGGTTTCCCTGGTGCAGGTGCTTTCGGTGGTAGATCTGAGGTTATGGAGCTTCTAGACCATTTAAAGTATTTAGAGCCGAGGAAAAGACCTTTCCATGGAGGTACATTCGTTGGAAACCCGGTTAACATGGTTGCCGGCTACTCTTTGATTAAGTATCTCTACGAGCATAGGTATCTATATGAAAAAGCCAATTCTCTATGGAGTATTTTTAAAAATGATGTTGAGAAGATATGTCAAGAATATAGAATTCCGTGTAGTTGTACAGGTGTAGGAACTATACTATGCATACACTTCACAAAGATAAGACCTAGAAATGCGAGAGAAGCTCAAGAATATAGATGGAGTAGAACTATAGAGAAAGTATTTCACCTTTATGCAAGAGTAAACAACATTCTATATCTCCCTGAGTACCAAGTACACCTTCTACCATCGCTTATACATACCGTAGATGATTCTAAGCAATTCCTAAAAATATTTGATAGCTTTCTACATATGCTACTTAAAAAGAGTTAAAACATAAATACATAGATATTGAGGCTATCCCTAATAGAATGTCTATGCTTAGATTTTCACCACATTGATATTGTTTTAAAACCTTCTCTTAAAGATCTCCTTAACTGGTACTTAAAGTAGATTATACCTATTAACAAGAATAGAGGGACGTATAATAAGCTCAAAACTACGGTTCTCCATACCCCTACGACAGGTTCGATACCTAGTAAAGAGAATCTTATTAATTCAGCTGGGTAGCTGAAAGGTGTTGCAAGAGCTATGCTCTTCAAAGGCTCAGGCATATATCTTAATGGGAGTAGACCTCCTGTAGCTATCGGTAGTATAAAACTTACTATCTCTATGATAAAACCTGTAACACCTGTTGAAAGCATTGTTCCTCCGAGGATAAGTGCGTAACCTATGAGGCAGAGTAAAAGCATTAAGAAGCCATAGATAAAGATGAGAGGATCTACTAGTAATAGTTTTGGTGGTGCCCATAGTAGAGAAAGTACGGTGTAGTTAACTGTTAAAGATATTCCTAACCACATAAGCGATACTGGGAGTAACCCTAGGTAATGAGGTAGAAAACCTGCTCCACTAGCAATATAGTAGTCTACCCTACCTTCGTTTATCATCCACCTAATCTCTGCAGCCCAATCCCATGTAGCCATACCGTAGAACATAAAGACTATCACTCCAGTGAATATTCTTGCAGATACATCGCCAAGCTCTATAGTATCGCTTGAGAATAATGCTATAGGCATTGTAAATAAGATTATCCACATAGCCATACTAAGCAAACCGTATACAATACCTCTAGACCTTACGAGTTCTACCATGAAGTAAGCTTTAAATATTGCGTATGCTCTTCTAAAAAGTTTCAACACCTCTCCTCACCCTAGACTTCTCCCACTCTCTTATCGATATCTTACCTATAGGCATATATATAAACGATATAGCTATAGCTAAAACTATCAAGATATAGATATCGCTACTCATACCCATTAAGAACCTCTGCACAGCTTCTACAGCATGGGAAGAAGGTATAAAGGAGCTAAGGATATAGCTAGCTAAAGGCATAAACATCCTAGGGTAGTAAACACCCATAAGAATCATTAACACAGGTCTAACAATATTTAACATTCTCCAAGATTCTCCTACTCTATGTATTGACATAGCTAAAGCTATTGAGAAGAATACCATAGTTAAACACCCTACAATAAGAATAGATATAACTACAAATACTACAGCAACTCCTTCTAAACCGTAGTACAGAATGTATACAGGTAGTATACTTGTAAAACCTAAGAGGAGTACAGCTACAAGCCTAGGTATAGGTATAGCGGTATAGTACTTCAATCTATTGACAGGTGAAGCAATTATATATGGAAGAGTACCTATGTGTAGATCTAGAAGAGGTCTCCAGAGAAGATCATCTATACTCGAGAAAATAGACATAAGCATATAGCTAGCCGTAATCATATATACAACAGGATCTACACCAACTCTTTCAACGAATCCTCTTGGAGAACCAACAGCGTAGCCTATGAATAAAGTGAACGATGTGAATATATAGGGGTAGAGGATAAACGTTATGAAAGCTGATTTTCTTCTAAATAGATCTCCGTAAACAAGTTTAAACTCTACTCTAACAAGATCTAGCATACTCATGTAGATCCACCACTGAAGTATATAAATACATCTTCAAGTGTAGGTTCTTCAATTTTTATGGATACTACCTCGAAACCTCTACCTATAAACTTCTTAAGAAGTTCATCGAGTACTTCCTCAGGTTTCTTCAGATATACCTTAATGTTATGCACATCAGCTTCCCCCGAATCCACCTCGAACTTAGAATCTATAGAGTTGAGGATATCTTTAAGATTACCTTGGTTACCACGTACAGCTATATTCAATACCTTGAGCTTCGGTATCCTCTCCTTAAGCTCTGCAGGAGTACCTTCAGCAACTATCCTACCTTTATTAATCATTATAATTCTATCACATACAAGCTCTGCTTCAAACATATTATGAGTTGTGTATAGAACCGCTTTACCATCTCTATGAGCAAGATCTTTAACAAGTTCTCTAATCTTTCTAGCGCTAGGAGGGTCAAGACCTAGAGTAGGTTCGTCGAGTAGAAGTATAGGTGCATCTGTTAACAAAGCTCTAGCTAAGCTAAGCCTAGCCTTCATACCGAGGCTAAACTCTTCATAGAGTTTCGTATCAGCACCAAGTTTATCTAACTCTAACAACTTTATCAAGTAATCTATCCTCTCTCTAGCAACATCTCTATCCATCCCATAGAGAGCTGCGAAATACTCGAGATTCTCTCTCCCAGTAAGCTTCCCGTAGAAACCTTTCTCAACAGTTAACATCAAACCTATATTCTTCCTCACTTTATCAGCTTCTTCAACAACATCGTATCCAGCAACCCTAGCTTCACCACCATCAGGAATTAAGAGTGTTGCCAAAATCTTGATAGTAGTTGTTTTACCAGCACCATTAGGACCTAGAAGACCAACAACTTCACCATACCTAACAGAGAAACTAACACCTTTAAGAGCTTCAACAACCTCTGTAACAGATTTAAATAACCCTAATCTCTTCTTAGTTCTATACCTTTTAACAAGATTTACAGCTTCAATAGCTAACCCCATCGATACCCCCTCTACACCTCAGCTATACCGTACTACACCTTGTGATTCAGATAAAGCTCTTCCTCTTTCAATATACCAAAATAATCTCTGCATATTTAAAGTTTATAAGATATGTTAAAGATCTTCATAAGGAGAGTATTGATATACAGGAAGATATATAGTTGTAACTTAAGGTGTTAAAGATTGGATACTATCCCTAGCTACAGAATTGGTATTGAGTATCTATCTGAACCTTATAGAACTCTCATACAGTATCTATGTAATGCCTTGATCAATGTATTGGGGGATAGATTTGTATCTCTAGTTGTTTTCGGTTCTGTAGCACGTGGTGAAGCTAGGAAGGATAGCGATCTGGATATACTTATCGTTGCACAAGATCTACCTAAATCTAGGTTTAAAAGATTAGAGATTTTTGAGGAGGTTGAGAAAATCGTTGAACCTTTGATTGAAGATCTATGGGCTAGAGGTTTCTATGTAGATTTCTCACCTATTATTCTGGATGTTGAAGAAGCTAAGAAACATAGACCTATATACCTAGATATGGTTGTAGATGCAGTTATAGTATTTGATAGAGATGATTTCTTTAAGAAGATCTTAGATGAGATAGCAACTAGGTTAAGGGTTTTAGGTGCTGAGAGAAAGAGGTTAGGGAAGCTATGGTATTGGGTTCTAAAGAAAGAGTATAAACTTGGTGAAGTGATAGAGATATGAATAACATAGCTATGGCAAAAGCATATATAAAACAAGCATTTGAGAGATTAAAACACGCAAAAGAAGCTCTTAACGGAGGTAACTACCCGTACGTTGTAAGACAATCTCAAGAAGCAGTTGAACTATTATTAAAAGCTGCGCTAAGAATTGTTGGAGTAGAACCTCCAAAATGGCACGATGTTGGCCCTGTTCTTAAAAGAGAAGCTGATAGATTTCCACAATGGTTTAGAGATCATATACCTAAAATAGCAAGGATTTCTAGGAAACTTAGAAGAGAAAGAGAACCTTCTATGTATGGCGATGAAGAGTCAGGGATACCTCCAGACGAACTATACGATGAAGAAGACTCGAAAGAGTCTTTAAATTGGGCTACAGAAGTTTATCAACTAGTTTTAAAGTTATTTAAAGAGTTAACAAATCAAGAGATAGAATAGTAATCAATTTGAAATGCTTTTCTCGACAAATAGGTGAGAATATTTGAGGAAATTCTTAACCTCCCGATGCAAGTGTTTGAGCAAAGATTAGGATTTTATCTCCATTGTTTAACTTAGTTGAGAAATCCAAAACCGTAACGCCGTTAACTACTACAATAACTTCTCTTCTTAAATACAGATTGTAGAGTATTTCCCCTAAATCTTTTCCTAGTATTTTAGGTAAGATTTTTTGGAAAAGATCTTGAATTTCAATATCTTTTTCTTCTAGTTCAACCCAGAGATATTTTTTCCCAAGTTTTTCTGCTAAAGCTCCTAAAAACTCTATGAGTATCTTCATAAACTCTTGATCACCTCGGTAATCTACCTAGTTTTTCAAGTTCATCTACAACATCTTTAAGTTCTAGTTCTTCTAACTTCTTTCTCGTTGGTATACCTGTCTTGATATCCCATCCTCTTGCCGTGTAGTAGTCGTCGAGAAGCTTATCTAATTCAAATACCTGTCCTTTTGATGGTTGTCTAGGTACAGGTTCTCTAAGGAATCTCTCTGGAAGTGTATCGTCATTTCTTGAGAAACCTTCTCTAACATTGAACGCCCTTTCGAGATTTACTATTCTTTCCCCGACTAGGAGTAGGTATTGGGGATTCTTGAATTCCTCGATACCTGTTGCTGTGTAAAGCATTTTCGATACTAGGTCTAGAGGTAGCATAGATCTTGGGAATAAACAGAACCCCACAGCTTCGTAAGCCGCGAATTCATCTTGTACTTTCTTACATATAGCTCCTTTACCTTCTACAGCAAAAGGATCTACTTTCTCTAGAGCTCCTGGGAATTCATAGTATACCCATCCATACATATGACTTGCACCTATATTTGATGTAGCTAGGTTAAGACCATGAGCTTTACCAGATCTTGGATCGTAAGCTGGTAGTTCAAGACTTTTCCCATGCATTGCGAATTTCTCTGCACCACGACCAATAATTTCAGCAGCTTTTTTAACACCTTCAGCAAGTATATTCCCAATACCTTCTCTTAAAGCTATTTTCCTGATAAGCTCTAAAGCAGGTTCAGGGTCACCCCATCTAAGATCTAAACCATCTAGTTCTTTCTTAGTTAGAATACCTTTCTCATATAATTCGTATGCAAAAGCTATAACAGATCCTGTCGATATTGTGTCTAACCCATAGATATCGCATAACATGTTTGCATACATAATAGCTTCTAGATTGGTTATACCTAGGTTTCCACCGAAAGACCATAGAGTTTCGTACTCAGGTTTATCCCATATAATTCCTGCGTAAGGTCCTTTAGATGTTTTGAAGTAATGCCAACACTGCATAGCGCAGTTGTAGCAGCTATCTGTTTTAACAACGTATTTCGCTAGAACTTCTGGTCTAAATATATCTACGTTCTCTAGCTCAAGCTGTTTAAAGTTGTACGTTGGGAAATGACCTAGGGTATAGAATAGATATACAGATCCAGCTGTACCTAAAGCTCTAAATGAGTGGAACCCAGGGTTCTTATGGTATAGATCTAGTTGTTGTTCTACAAGTTTCTCAAACTCTTCTTCATTGAATAGCTCTGGTTTCTTAGTACCTCTAACAACAATAGCCTTAAGGTTTTTAGAACCCATAATAGCACCTCCACCACCTCTACCAGCACTCCTAGTCTCACCGGTCTGAATAGAAGCAAACCTAACCAACCTCTCACCAGCAGGACCTATAACAACAAGTTTAGCATCTCTATCAGTCTCCTTAAGCAGTATCTCAGTAGCATGAGTTGCTAGAGCTCCCCATACATGTGCTGCATCTCTAAACTCAACAACATCGTCATGGATCCATAGATATGTAGGTTTCTCAGCTCTACCCTCAACAACTATAGCATCGTAACCAGCAAACTTCATCTCAGCACCGAAATTACCTCCACCAACACTTCTAAAATATGTATAAGTTAAAGGAGATTTAAATACTGCAAAGAACTTACTTGCGCTATGAGCACCTGTACCAGCTAAAGGACCTATAGAGAATATCAAAAGGTTATCAGGTGATAAAGGATCTACACCAGATTTAACATAATCCCACAGAATCTTAGCCCCAAAACCTCTAGCCCCTACAAACCTCTTCACAAGATCTATAGGTGTATCCATAACTTTATAGCTCTTAGTTGTCAGATTTACCCATAGAATTCTCCCTGCATAACCATATAGCTTAGATGAAGACATAGATCTACACCCTATATAGCTATATAGAATCTTCAAATATATAAATTTAACTATTCTAATTACTCAACAAGCTCTTCTTAGAGTAATTATTAAAAATCTTACTGAACACGGTTTAAGAAAATAGTGAAATAATAAAGTTAGAGGAACCTACATCTATCTAAACATTATTTACATGGATATAAGTAAGGAGATATAAGGTATTAGAGAAAGGATCTATTGAGTTAGTTTAACATTAAATCTTTCTCTATTTCCATGGATCTGCGATATCAGCACCAACAATTGCTAAGTATTCCAACCTAATGTTTTGAAGGTTTACATTCCGACCTTGTTGTTGTGTAATATATATTCTTATAGTCATATTGTATACACCTTCATTAAGATTCAAATTAAAACCTTTTACAGGAAATACTGTATAACCATTAAATACTACTAGGTATTCATTCCCCACAGGTAGACCACGATTTGATGTAGCTACTGTTGCAGGAGCTTGAAGATTGAATACAGCATTGCCTTCTTGTCTTGATAATTCAATGAAGGGTGCGAATGTAATTGCATGCGGATTTCCTTGCCCTGAAACGCTTATCTGTGCTACAATCTTGAAGTATATTGTAACTGTGTCTACATCTCTTAGTATAGAGATAAGATTCTTAAATACGAATTCTACTACGAAATTGTTCCAATTATAATTTGTATACTCAGAAATAGTTGAAATACTATTAGGGCATTGTGTTTCTCCACTGATAATGATCTCCTTTACTGCGTTATTATCTAAATCCCAAGTAAAGTTTATGTTGCCATAATTGTTCTTATTATTGATACTGCTACATAGAATTCTTGTACCGTTGTAGTAGAGTACAGCTTTGTTGTATTTTTGATTAGATTGCTGTATAGTTGCGTAGAGGTATCCTCTCTGCATACCTTTAGATAATCGTAGATGGTTTAGTAAGTTTTCGCTTGTAAATAACGGTGTAGAGATTCCCGGGCTTGGTATAGATATTTGTATAGTCGTTAAGGTATTCTTTATTTTTTCGCATTCCACTTTAACTGTAAATACATTTCCTCTTGATGTAACTATGTAGTCTGGAACACTACTATAACTCCATGATATTGAGTTACTTACTGATAACTTTATGGGGTTTGCAGGTTCTACTACAAGGTTAGGGTTATCTAGATACCATTGCCTAACTATTGTTATATCTATTGCTCCAACATTAGACACTATACATTGATCAGAGCTTTGGTCGTAGTATATAGATATCTTCTCCATGTTTTTCTCAGCTTCAAATGCTGTTCTTTTTGCAAATTCTGTTGATGTTGATGTATATGTAGATGTGGTTAAGAAGTATATCGTTGTAATTGATAGTATCAGTACTGATATAGCTATTATACCTCCTATAACCTCTGCCTGACCTTTCTTAAATCTATGGATATACATTCCATTCACCTACTTCATATAAATCAAAACCTATGTATGTAAGGAGTAAGAGTTTTGCACCTGAGTTAGAAGGGAGAGCATATTTATTTATACAGATTAGCAAAGGTTTTTGGTTCGATACATAGCTCGATATAATATTTGCAGGTATTTCAACTATGTATACAAGTTCTTTTAGTGTTAAAGAATAGTACTCTCCTTTATATATATAGTATATTTTCGTAGCTTCTTTAGTCTTAGGATTGAGATCATTGAGATTGAGAAACTTTTCGCCATCGAATACCATTATGATATCGTTTTGTTGACTTATTAAATCTGTCTTCAGATCTATTGAGAGAAAAGCTAGTGCATAGCTAGTCGTTGAAGGAGTCAACCTTAGAACACTTAGACATAACTTTTCACTATCTTCATATTCTCTATATATGACAAGGTTTGATTGTTCTGCTATCAATATCTGCTGTATTTGACATCTACCCATAGTGTTCGATACATACGATACTGCAAGAGCTGTGAAAGCTACACCTATAACAAGTACAGCGCCAATCAATATCATAACAGATACTAACTCTGTCTGACCTTTCATCATCTAAACAACAACCCCTAGCATCCTTTACTGTTAAAAGTTTAAAATTTCATAGTATGGGAAAGAATTATAAATTCTGGTTTAGCTCGATTTATCAAAGTTTTACATAGTCTATTCATTACTAGATCAGATAACATCAATATCTTTTTAACTGATAGAACTTGAGGCTATTTTTCTAAGTTCTTCGAAATAGTCTTCGATATTTAGTTCTTTAACTCTTTTCTCTATGTAGTTTATATCTATTCTTTCTCTCCATACTATGTATAGCCATAGAGCCTTATCTCTATCTTCTGTAGCTCCCCAGTATTTCCATCCCGCTAGATACGTCGCTATAAGTTCTTCAACAGGTTCTATATATACTATGTAGCTGTCGATAGTTATTTTCGTTGGTTTCGCTGGTTTGCTATAAACTGTTGAGACTATGTCTATAGATTTGAGTTGTAGTATTTCGTATTGGGGGAGGTATCCTCTACCTATTTTCTCTGAGAACTTTTTTAAGAAATCCTCTATTACTTCTTTAGCTATGCCGTTCTCTACAATGATATCTACATCCATAGTTCTGTAGATTCTCGCTGTATATATCTCTACAGCGAATCCCCCCGTAATGATTATTCTCCCCAACCCTTTCTTCTCAAGCTCGTTGTTTAACCACGCTAAGAAGTATAGGTATCTCTTACTCTCATCAACTATATTCCTAAGCTTTGGAAGAATAGAATCTATGAACACCTTGTATAGATAGCCCACAACATCTCTAACCATATCTTCGCTAACCACTCTCAACACCTATATAGATCCTTAACTCTCTTTCAAAACCATCCCATCTAGCTATAGATATGTATAGAGGTGTAAGCTCTTTAGCAAGAAGACCTAATCTAACAACATCCACTATACTTCTCCTGCTAACTCTATACCTACCTCTACAGCTATACGAAATCTTGAAAACTCTCCTAAACAACTCTCTATCTATCTCAACCACAGTACATCTAGATTGTTAGAACGTTAGCAGTACTTAAAAATACTGTACTCTACTCTTTATCTTCTTCAAATACTGTGAAACTTATCAATGTAGCGAAATCCTCTACATCGTTTACCAGACCTCTGTAGAATACAACTCTAAGCCATGTATATCTCCAGCTCCTAGCCAGCGTATCTACATTAGCTTTCGCAACAAGTTTTGTTGAACAAGCATGAATACTGTACTCGTCACCAACAGCTTTCCCTCTATGAACTATAAACATCTTTCTCTCAGACTATGCTTGTACAGCTTCGACCTCCTCTCCACTCTGATGTACGGGATTCCTGGTAGCGGGGAGGTTTGAGATCGCATCCTTTCTCTAGGGGGTCAATCCCAGCCAGGTCTTTGGCCTATTACCCCTATCCCAAACAGGACTGGGAGTTGTTAATAAACTGTTTATCATAGTCACCGACTCAAAACCACAACGTTAGAAGACGATCTAACAACATCTACAGCTTCCTTAAGGTAGCCATAGTCTTTAATAATGTAGAATACGTTTTTAAGATCCCCACCTTTCACACCTAATTTCCTAGGTATAGAACCTGTAGCAAGAACTAGTTTTAAACCCTAGCTCTAAACCTTTAGAAGTTCTAACAACTTTATTTTCAAGATCTGCAGATACAACCTCGTCGATGTATATATCGATACTGAGTTTAACAAGAGGTGTATCGCTAATAACATCCTTATCTATACTATTTATAGAGTGGAATAGGTATGGAATAGCGCAGGGAACGAGGGCTTTCTCTTCACGCTTAATAATAGCAATAGATAGATCAGGATTCAATCTCTTCAAAGTAATAGCCGTTGATACCTGAAGGACCCCCACCAACTATAATAACATCGTATATCTTCAACATCTCGTCCAAGATAATAAACATAGAAGCTATATTTAAATCTATGGAGAGGTCTAGGTATAGGTGTAGCTAAGCACAAGATTTATCTACTCCACTGATACACTATCGAAAACAGGGTTGTACATGGAGAAAGAGGTTGTAGTACCTATAGCGCTACTCATAGTAAGCTTCATGCTGAGGTTAGCTATAGCTGTTCAAGGTATACATGGGACAGATGTGATAGCTCATGTAAATGGGTCTAGAAGTCTATTGTTAACAGGTTCACCATATTGTATTGCTAGCTATAACTATCCACTTCTATACTCAGTACTCCAGCTAGCATCTATACTAGTCTTCGGTTAGAATCCTTTAGGCTACAAGTTTATGCCTATACTATTCGATTCACTGCTATCCATAGCTATATACTTCGCAGTAAAGATGTTTACAGGTAGTAGAAGATTAGCTATAGCATCCCAAATTCTATGGATTTTCAATCCCTTAGCTTTCGTTGCATCAGCTTGGTACGGTCTTTTCGATTCTATACCAGCTCTATTCACATTAACATCGATACTAGTTTTAACGATATCTAGAAACATAGCTTCAGCCTCGATGCTTGCTCAAGGTATTGTATCGAAAGTATATCCATTGCTATACCTTCTACCTCAAGCTCTGAACCCCAGCAATAGAAAGTTAAAAGATATTGTAACGTATATCGCTGTAGCTGTTGCAATCTCTGTAGCTGTAGAGGTAGTTCTCTCAATTAAATGTTTTCGGAAAGCTTTAGAATGCCAGCTAAGTTTCCATCTTCAGAGAATTGATAGAGGTCTCTCCCTAGCTCCCTACACCCCATACTCCTCGATAGCATCTCTATCAATATCAACAGCTATACTAACAATCATAGCCTACCTAATGAGAATCAGATGTAGATACAATGCTGAAAACTACTTTGCATGGGCATCAACATGTACAGCCCTAACCATAGCGTTGAACCCCTTTATATATCCACACTACCTCATATGGTTACTACCCTTAGCACTTATCTACATAATCTGTAGATTCGAGGAGAAGGGGATAGCTATAGCGTTGCTATACATACTCATATTCTCAGCCATAGGGATAGCCTACTGGAAATTCTATAGAATAAGCAGTATCGTTACAATTCTAAGCATATCCCTATACACAGCATTAGCATCACTTATACTCACAACTACTCTAAGCAACATCTCTAGAAAACAAAAACTGTAGAAAATCTTGAAACTTTAACTATCTTCTCACAACTATATTCTACCTAGGGTACTGAGATGTCAACATTACAAGAGGTTTTAGCCAGGATTATCAACACCATGAAGCTGTTTCGTACACCACTAGGTGTGAAATTTATTGATAGGGATTTTGAGGTTAAGAAGATTATCAATGAATCTGAGAAAACGATTTTTAGTGGTGTGATAAATGTTCTCTACGGTTCTAAGGGTTGTGATAAAACAACATTTTTAAAGCTTTTTCAATTTGCTACAAATTCTGAAGATATTGGTATAGATGTTCTTTGTATTGCTGGGGAATACTAGGATGCACAGCAGCTTGTAAAACTATACATACCCAAGACATTGAGCGAAGTTTTGAAGGAGATAGCTTCATCTGTTGGTGGTAGTATAGAGATTGGTTATGGAGGTTCGGAAGCTGTATCAACTTCTATAGCTCTTTTCAAAGCTATTAGGATTGCTTTAGAATCTGTTGTAAGAAGGTTGAGTAAGGGAAGAAGAATAATTATTGTTGATGATGAGGTTAGAGTTGATGGTGAGGAGCTTTTATCGAGTTTTAGAGGATGGTTAGAGGTATTCTTGAACGAAATAGGTTATGCAAACCTCAGTTACAGAGATAGAACAGGAGGATCGATAACCATTGTAACACTTGTAAGTGATGCTCTTGTTGCAGAGATTAGGCGTGTTGTTAAAGCGAAAGTTAACTGGGTTCTCATATGGAATCTATCGAAGAGAGCTGTAGAGGAGTTGGCTGAGAATCTTCGTATAGGTATAGATGTAGATATACTGTGGAGATCAACAGGAGATAACCCAAGAGCATTACAGGTAATAACTATTCAAGGGTTAGAGAAATGGTTTAAGGAGGAGATACTCAAGAATCTCCACAATCTATATAGAGAAACTCTGGAAATACTAGGGATAGAGAAGCTCTGTGAAGAGAATTGAGGTAGCTATACAGAATATCTATGAAGCTCGCTTATCGTTGATAAGATCTATGATGAGTAGAAACATAGCTATATACATAGGTGTAGCAACATATCTATCCGAACTCCCTAGCAACGAACCTTGGATTAGAGAAGATTATGTATACCAAATACCTGCATACTACTACACACTAAAAACAATGGTTAACAGAAGAAGTATCGATATAACATTAAACAACGTTTTAAGCAATTTATAAGGAGGGTCCTCTCAAAAATATGATCAGTATTCAGAATAACGATAACTTTTACACTAAATCAATACAGTTTTAGATACTCAAAGAATTACCTAATTCCGAATATCTACGGAGAACATCGACTATGCTTGTTAATGTTTACTTGATTTCTCCTGTGATGTAATTCCAGGAAATTTTTGGTATAGGTTTTCCAAACCACGTAATATCTCTACGCGTCAATGTTATACCTATTGTTATCGGTTCCATATCTAAAGCTCTGAAGATTTGATGTAGATTGTATTCGTATTCAGGTTTTACAACTAGTATAGGGGTATACTCTTCGTTAGCTATTAAAACCATTCTCTCCAAATCCAAACCTTTCTCTTTAGCATATTCTACCGCTAGAGGGTGTAGGATGTTGGATGGATTTTCATGGATATAGGTACCTGTACCGCTTACCTCGCTTAGATTTAGAATTGTTTCTACAAATGTATCGCTAATATCTATAGAACCTTCTATACACATCCTATGTCTAGAGATAGCATCTGCTATACCTAAACTGATCTTAGGTCTACAGGTAAACTCTTTAACTTCTTTGTAAAGAGGTTCTCTACCTTCGCTATACTCTATATACCCGATAGATGATAAACCTATTCTCCTAAGGATCACAAGTTTGTTCAAAGGTTTCGATGTTCTCGGTACCGGAGATGTTTCGCATATACCTATAACGAAAACATCTACCCAATCATCCTCTCCTGCATTGGTATCCATATTCTCTACATATCCCCCGTAGAGATTAACAGCTTCTTCGACACCCTTTAGAATATCTTCGAGGAAATCTACATGGTTAGGTTTAACACCTATAGAAATTGCGTAGATATATGGTTTACAACCCTTAGAAACAATATCGCTAATAGCTGAGGATAAAGCTCTAAACCCGAAATCTCTATAACTACACCAAGGATATAAAGCTCTAGAAGCTGAAAAACCATCTACTTTTACAACTATATAGCTATCACCAAACTTAATACCACCAACATCATCAAACCAGCTAAGAAGAGATCCAGGATGTCTTTTAACAATTCTAGCCCATTTCTTAACGTAATCCTCGAGTATACCCAAATATGCTCAACCTCTTCAACGCTACAGAACTTAAACAAAATAAGGTTAAGTACTCTAGATATGTATCGATGTATTGTCTGTTGCTAGAGAGCTAGAGTATCTTCTTAATTAACTGAGATGTTTTTTCAACAAATCTGTCGAATGTCAAGTCTTTTGCTCTCTCAATAGATTTTGTGGAGTAGTATCTCCATGTACTGTTATCGCTAAGAACCTTAGATATCATCTCTACAGCTTCATCATCTGTTGTATAACCGAGACCGTAAACACCTTCTCCAGCTAGGTCACTCCAAGTACCTCCAGATCTATGAACAACTACAGGGAGACCTCTAGCCATAGCTTCAGCTACAGCTATACCCCAATGCTCGTTAATAGTTGCGTGGAGAAATACTTTAGCTTTATCCATAACCATGTTTATAGTATCTCTAGGAGCATTCTCAATAAGATATATATCAGCATCGATACCCAAGATCGTCGATACCTTGAACTCTGTAGATCTAGCTATATCTATAAGCTTACTGAAATACATTCTAGCAGTTCTAGTATCTGTAGCCCCAAAGATAAAGAGCTTCACATCACCTAAAACCTTTCTAAGTTTCGGGAAAACATCTTTGATAACCCAGTGATACCTCTTCTCCTCAGAGAACCTGCCAACCATAACAACAGTATTGCTCCTCTCATCGAATGGCCTAGGATTCTCGACAACACCTACGCTAGGCGGTAGAGGCGGGTTCAGAACCACAGGTGCTTCACCGTAGATCTTCTTAACGAGATCCGCAGTCCACTTGCTGTTAGCCATAACGAGGTCTGTATCTCTAAATGGGTTTTCCCTAACCTCAAGCTTCAGCAGCTTTGTGAACAGGGAGAAGTATATGTTCATGGGGAACCTGCCGTACCTCTCAGCGAGATAGGGATCAGTTTTGTAGTAGAACTCTGGGAACTCCCTCATGAACCAGGCCTCTTGCGGAAAGTGTATGTACTCCACAAGCTTAGAGCCAAACTTTCTAATGGTTTTCAAAGCTCTTCTATAGGTAGGTGCATCGAGAAAGACTATAGCAGGCTTAAACACCTTGACAGCCTTCTTGATGACTATGCTATGCAGAAGCCTCAGGTATATGCCGAAAGCCCTTAGCTCTACACCAAAATCAATCTTCCTGTAGCTTGAGAGATCTATACCGAACCACTCAGGGTACCTACTAACATCAATCTTAACAGTAGACGCCAAAACAGGCTCCAAACCCATAGACTCAAAGACTTTTGCAAAAGCTGCGCAAACAAGCTCACCACCACCAGCTCTATTCCAATAATGATGAACTATAAGAGCATACATTCTCAACACCTCTTCACCAGTGTCTACAAGTATTCTTAATACAACTACTTTATTATAAACATTATTCAGCAATACTGGT
>Ga0326760_1000466_pt1 | contig 21592 bp, 18 predicted proteins | sample GCREP_S_FD_207668 | JGI IMG/M metagenome (GOLD analysis project Ga0326760, IMG submission 207668) | Hot spring sediment microbial communities from Geyser Creek Basin, Yellowstone National Park, WY, United States - GCR.EP_S | ecosystem: Environmental > Aquatic > Thermal springs > Near-boiling... | reverse complement strand
TCTTTAGAACGAAGTGAGCATACCATTCCCCATCGCGTTTAACCATCTCAACTGTCGCGAATTGCCATTCTCCTTTCAAAGCTTCCTCGATTCTCTGCCTTTGCCTCTCGCCAAAGACTATTGGCAGACTTATTCTCTCCTTTCTGTTAAGGCTCAGTGTAAGCCAGTAAGGAGTAAGAGCGTTGTTTGTTTTGGAAAAACTGTAGCATCTCCTGTCGAAGCGGATGGAAATCCTTTCAAGCTTCAGAACGCTTTCTTCTTTTCTGTTTTCCTCAAAACTCTTCAGTATCTCAACAGCCTTATCCCTTGCTGTCTGGATTAAGGCTGTGTTCAGATTAAACAGCCTTTTTGCCTTTTCATAGCATTTTTCATGTAAAAACTTCTTCGATGTGGAATTGTAGCCCAGATACCATTTAACGAGTTTGAAATACTCGCTGAGCGTTTTATTTAAAGCCAGGACTTTTGATTTATTCGGCCTGAATACCTTGCCTACAACGCATATCTGGACTTCTTTCTGCAAGGGAACATCCCCCGGATTATTTAGACTTTCTATTTAGACTCTCTATTTATTTAAGCTTTTTCATCCCCGCCCTGAAGGGCGAGGTTTTCGGTTATAAATATCCAAACATAGATTTCAGAATATTCGACGCTATACTAAAAGCTTTAGGGTATAGATTGAATATAAATTTCCAGAAGTAGATTTTAGGATCTTCAACGCTCACCTAGGACTTTAGCCTGTCTAGCAGATTTGTCACCCATTTTATCAAAGTTATAGAGTGCCTACTTTCCCCTCAGTTTATCCCAAAAACTTTTCTTCTGTTCTAATTTGCTCTTGATTTCTCTTATATACTCGTAAGCCCTGTTTCATGAGACTGTAGCCCTTCTCATTTGCTGGTGCTAGCTCTATAGCCTTCTGGAGGGGCTCCAGCGCTTTTTTATTCTCACCAAGCTAGTATAAAGCGATGCCTTTGTTGAGCCAGGCTTCCGGGAACTCTGGATTTATCTCCAAAGCCCTTTCAAAGCAACTAACAGCTTCTTTAAATCTGCCAAACCTGTTCAAGATTACCCCCTTACTGTTCCAGGCGTACTCGTTATTCGGGTTGAATTTCAGGATTTCTTCGAAGCACGCTAGAGCTTCCTGATGGTGTCCTAGGGTGTCTAGGATGATCCCCTTCATCAGCAGTGCCTTCGTATTGCCCGGGTTTACTTCGGCCGCCCTGCTGTAGCAATACAGTGCGTCCTGAAGTTTGCTCAGTTTTTCGAAAACTTGGCCTTTCAGAAACCAGACTTCCGCATTCTTCGGCTCAACCTCTAGAGCCATATCAAAGCATCTTAAAGCTTCACTGAAGTTTCCTAGAGCAGCTAGGAGAACCCCCTTGCTTTTCCACGTGTTCACGTCCTTTGGGTTCTCCTCTAGGATTTTGTCGTGTTTGGAAATCAAACTGTTGACGTTCTCCAGCAAAATTTTCCTGTTCTTATCAGCCTCCTCGTATTCCGGGTCTATTTTGAGCGCATTCTCGTAACACATTAATGCCTCTTCGAACCTGCCGAGCTTCTCCAGTAAGAGACCTTTATTGTTCCAGCCATTTTTAGCTTCGGGGTCTATCTTTAGTGCTCTATCGAAGCACTTCATGGCTTCCTTATGCTCTCCAAGATCTGCTAGGGCACTTCCTTTACCGATCAGAGCACCAACAAAGCTTGGATCGATTTGTAGGGCTTTTTCAAAGAATTCTAGTGCTTCTCTTGGCTTTCCGAGTTTGAGTAGTGCAAGCCCTTTATTGTACCACGGCACTGGAAAATTCGGGTCTATCTTAATCGCTTTCTCGAAGCATTTTATCGCCTCTTCAAACCTGCCCGAGTTGAGTAGAGTCAGCCCTTTGTTGTTCCAGGCCATTACGTCTTTTGAGTTCAATTTGATAGCTGCATCGAAGCAGGCAATCGCCTCTTGGTACCTGCCGAGAATGCCCAGGCAAATCCCTTTGTCAATCAAGGCGTTCGAATGTTTTGGGTTTATTTTCAACGCTTCATCAAAACATTTTATTGCTTCCTCAAATTTGTCGAATCTTTTTAAAATCCACCCTTTGTGATACCAGGCGTCCGCATTTCTTGGATCGAGTCTGATTGCCTTATCAAAACAGTTCATCGCTTCCTGAAACCTGCCAAGCCTGCCTAGAGCAGAACCCTTGCCGATCCAGGCCCAGGGGATGTTGGGGTCTATTTCGATTACCTTATCGAAGCAGAGTATGGCTTCTTGAAATTTTCCAACCCAAATTAAAGCTAACCCCCTGTTTAGCCATGCGACAATGTCTAGGGGGTCTAATGCAATTGCTCTATCGAAACATTCTATCGCTTCTTGGAACTTGCCAATTTTAACAAGAGTGAGTCCTTTTTCAATCCATTCATTCGCCTTTTTCTTGGACATGAGTACCCCTCAGCATCACTTGACTAGGAGCATATATAAAAGTTTAAAACTACTATAACTTAAAATGCAGTCTTTCAGCTCTTCCTCACGAATACGGCAAAGGCAAGGGCGGAGAGTGTTAAAACGATCTCGAACCCGGGTGTTATGACGACATCATGTTTGGGAGCAGGGGTTGGGGTGGGGGTTAACAGTATGGGTTGTGGTGGGAGTACGTGTGGTGACTGGAGTAGGGGTTACCTGTGGAGTCGTCTTTGGTGTTGGCTGGAGATATCCATTAGCAAACGCGTAGAACTCCTGCAGCCAGCTTTCAAAATCCTTATTTGAAACGCATGCGCCGCACTTGCATACACTCCAGTCCAAAAGCCCAGAACTTTTCACCTTATCCCCAACTTCATCCTCGAAGGGCTTGTGGCAGTTGCTGTAATCCTCGTTTGTCACCTGATGCCAGAAGCACTTTGAATCGAAGAAGTAGTGGCTCGCAATTCCAACGTACTTCCATCTTTCGCATTCCCGCGCTTTTGTAGCTTTCTCCATCCACTCCCTCGCTTTATCAATGGCTGGACAGCTCTTCCAGTAGGGACAGCTCCAGTAACTGCTTGGACTGCAGTTCGATGGATCGTAGCAGCTGTGGTTGCTGAAATCCCTGAAGTCCCTGTCCGGGATTATGCTTCCTTCCTCGATTTCAGCGTGGCATTTGCAGTTGTAGTGATCGCAGATTTTCTCCGCAAGAAACCTGTGCGTGTCCCAGTTCCATGCTAATGCTGTTCCAGTTGCGAGCAGGAGCAGGAGCGGCGATTTAGTTCTTTATTCGTATCCAAAAACGAGAATGGAGAGGACGGGCAATGTAAAAATCGCTTCAATTTCAATAAATTTTATTTTTTCCGTTCTTTTCGTTCTCTTAATTTCGGTTTCCATTTCCTTTATAATCCTTACATTCTCCCCTCCAACGTAGAGGTGGGGGACGGCCAATACAGCATTCTCTCCATAGCGACCCAACAATTCAATCAACTCCTCATTAAAATATCTCCCGAAGTCGGCAGACACTTGGTAATCGGGAATTGTAAAGTATTCTGCTAGATTCAAGGACTTTTCTTCATCCAATTCAAGCTCTTTAAAGCTCTTGAAGATCACTTTGGTATTTCCCGCGCTTTCAACCACTTTCTTCTGGATACTGGAGAGCCATTGGAGGTACTTTCCGAGAACGATGTTCCTGTATTGCAATTTGGGGTCGTTTAGCTCACCAGAGGATCCTCCTCTAGAGGATTCTGGTATGTAAATTATCCCGCTCTTTTCTATTTTTATTGAGAAGCGCGGGCAGTAATACTTGCTCAGGACTGCACAGGATATAATTCCCAAGTTTAAAAGATAGTCGTTTTTTGCTTTCTTATTTTTTATACAGTCTTGAATTTTCGACTCTTTAGACGGCTTCAGATATTTGTAGTTGCCCAAAAGCTTATCGAGTTTATCAGAACTCAGCTCATCGGGCTTTATAGTGAAGACATATCTGAGTGGAGTGGGAAAGCTGCTCTCAAGATGTCTGTCCCGCCCCAAAAACGGTAGGAAGGGATCTAAAAAAATCAGCAGAATGAGTGCGCATTTCAATAAAGATGTCTTTCTTCTTTTTTCTGGAATGCGGATTTTTACGGGAAAGCCGTAAAAAGATGAAAGGAGACTCATGCTTATAGTAATCAAAGATCTCAAAGATAGTTTCATTTCTCTCAGAAAAGTAATCAAAGATAATTTCTTTTCTGTTTTTTCCTCGTCTCCCGAACTGGGCTTTTCCGTTTTCTCCCTGCCATCCGAATCGGGCACCGCTATATAAATTGTAATAAACAGCAATAAATAGGCCACAGCAAAAATACCTACTACTCCCCCTAACTCTGCCAGAGGGATATCGAAGTGAATGTATTTCAGAAAGGCCAAGACTGAGAGGGGGTAGACAAAAAGATTAGAAAAAAGAGCCAGTAAAATCGCAAATAAGAGTCGCTGGATTTTAATGCTCTTCAAAACGTCTTCAACAAAATCAGATACTACAGACAATACAAATCCTGAGAGATCCTCCTCTCGTTCGTTGCGTTTCGCATTCTGTTCATTTTGTCCTCCTTGCCCTGCTGTTTGATGTTCGCTGTCTGGTTTTTCTTTGCTATGTATATATTTTTCTCGAAGATATTTCATTGCTTTGTTGAATTCGCCTTTTTGAAACCCTTCTCTTATTACTCCCAGAATTTTTTTCCTGAGCAGATATTCCAGCGCAATTACAACACCCGGCAGGACTGCTATGGCAATAAACTGGCCCAGCCCTCCGCTGAACAGCTCTACAAGTTCAGAGAGACCGAGGATAGAGAGAAGAGAGGAAAAAAAGGCAAGAATGTAGAAAGGAATGGCGACGACGGAAATGTAGAAACAGATTCTCGAGAGGAGGTACACGAACTTGAGAAAGCTGTCGAGCTCGAGTGTGAAATTCTTTAAAAGATTTGGTAGCTCAAAAAACTGCAACATAAGGTGTTGAATGGCCTCACACTCTAAATTCTTACTGTGAACTTTTCTCTCTAGAAATTCTCAGAACGGTTCTGCGGTTTCGTTCGAAATGAGCTCGCTACTAATCGCCCTAACGATTTTACCCTCAACTGCATAAATTTATTACTTTTTAACTTCTTTATTAACTTTTCAGTCGATGTAGACTGTCTTCACTCCAACGAATACGATTTCCTCAGCTGTCCTTCGCTTAAACCATCGAAGACGACAGGGCTTCCAAGAAATCCTATGAACTTCGCGTCTTGGAGGTTGTAACGGAACTCCGGTAGAAAAGGGATCAGGTGCTCGGTCATCTTACTCTTAATAACCGCCTCGCCCCTCTTAACAGCATCCTCTCTTGTATTTTCCTCTCCTCTTCCTGCTTCCACTTCTCAAACATCATTTTTAGTTCCACCAGAGACCCCTTTTTCGGGTTGAGTCCTACAAGAAGTTTATGAGCTTTAGCTGAAAGTGTCAATAATCGCTTGAACCACAGTTAGGATCAGTACTAATGCGAATATCGCAACACCGATTGATGGATGGAGGTACATTAGTGCCGTTGCGGCTGCGCCTGCAGTGGCTAGGAGTGATCCGACCTCTTTATTCATATTCTTATATCACCTCCTTTTATTTTGATTAAGTTAGCATTACGAGTATATATATAAATTTTTCGATTATATCATTAAATAATCCTAGTCGGCTTTTTGCAGACAAGACTGGAACCTCCTCAATTCCCGAATACAAGCCGAGCAGGTTATTAGTAAGATACTCCCGGACGAAAATTTTTATTACTGATGAAGTTCTAAACTTACTCATGGATGAAGTTCTGAGGAAGAGTATTGAAGAAGCGAGAAAGAGCCCCAGACTCTCTGTCTGGAGTCCAAAGGCTTCAGCTGTCCTGAAGTTTCTGAAAAAGACTACTCCTGAGTTCTCGATCAGCAGGGAGGCGGCAAAACTTCTTGAAGAGGCTGTAAAAAACAGGTATCCTGAAATATGGAAGGCAGTCGAGGAGGCGATGAAAGAATGAGGTACTGGCTCTGCGTGACAAACCAGGAGAACTGGGAAGTGATAAGGGAGAAAAACGTCTGGGGCGTTGAGGAGAGACACAGGAACTCCATATTAAAGGTCAAACCGGGGGACAGGCTTCTTATATACGTGATGGGCACGAAGAAGGAAAACGAAACCCTGCCGCCCAGGATTGTTGCAGCCTACGAAGCAATTTCGGAGATGTTCACTGATTCCAGCAGGCTATTCAAGGGAAAGCTTTACCCGCTGAGAATAAGGCTCAGGCCGATCGCTGTTTTTTCAAAGCCTTTGGAGTTCAGGGAGCTCGTTCCAAAGCTGGGGTTTATCAAGAACAAAGAAAAGTGGGCAGGCCACATCCGGGGTAAGGCGATGAGAGAGATCCCAGGAAGGGATTTCGAAACCGTGCTTGAAGTTGCAGGTGTGAAGGGGGTGTGAGCATGGCCGAGATAAGGGGTGTTGCTTTTCCGATTCCAAAGCAGTTTGCCCAGAGGTTTTTCGAGGGGAAAGACGTTTTCGTAAAGCCTGCGACTGTTTTCAGAGAGCTGAAGCCAGGAATGAGGTTTGTCATCTACCAGTCTCAGGAGGATACTGGCTTTGTGGGGGAGGCGAGGATAAAGGCTGTCAGCTTTGCTGACGATCCGATGGAGTTCCTCAGAAGGTACGGTGAAAGGCTCTTCTTGAGTGAAAAAGAGCTGAAGGATTATGTGAAATCTCAGGAGAGGTGGGGGAGAAAGAAGGCTAAGAAGAGGAAGTGGATGGCGATAGAGCTTGAGGATATCAGGAAATACGATAGGCCGGTAAAGCCGAGGCGTTTTGTGCCGACTGGAGGCATATATCTCAAGTAAAATATGTTCCCAAAATAGACTAAGCTCTAACAAAATTAAATTTCTAACCTGTTGCTTTTTCTATCACAATTCGGTCATCCACAACGCGAAGCTTCAGTGTTGAATCCATTTCAATACCCGCCATTTTCCTAACCTTCTCACTCAGGTAAACAGCAAAACCGTTCCCCAGTCTTCTCAGTTTTTGCTCTTCCAGCCGTTTCTCACTTCCGGCAATCAGAATTAAATTACCCTCTTTACTCGCGATCTCTACTGCCTTCCTTATCAGCATTGACTTGAAAACAACTTCCTCAATCGAGCGGAGCCTCTCGAACTTCTCAACCCTCTCAAGGTCCTCGGGCTTTCCCTTGTCGAGCAGCATCCAGCCCTTTTTCTCAGCCATCCTCGCCACTTCAAGGAGTTCAGTGAGCTCGGGTTTGAGCTCTATTTCCTTCAGTCTTTGAAGGTAGTTCACGAGAAAAGGCACTCTGAGATTGTCCACACCATAGAGAGTGCAGAAATAGTAGCCTTCCTCATTAGCGAGCGTCGCAATATCCCTGCCCCTGGGAATCCTCGATTCTATACCAGGCCTATAGCGCTCTGGGTATATGTAGAACCTGAAGCCAAAGATCTCCACTTCTCTCAGGTCCTCTTTTGTAAGGGGAGGATCCTCTTTTGAATCCATAGTAGTACTTCCCATAGGAGTATAAGATTCTTTTGGAGAATTGTAAGAACATAAAGTTATGACAATGAAATTAAAAAGTTATAACATAAGTTTCTAACAGAAGCCCAGAAGCAATCTATAAATATATCATAGTTTATTATTCCTTGAGGTGTGAAGTAATGAGACTGTGTGAAAGTTTGAATTTTTACGATCTGGTGAACGACATAAACGCTGCTGCAGAGAGGGAAAAAGGACCCGGAAGACCCCCGATATGGGAGATGGTTTTCTGGTGGACCAGAAAGCCACTAATCGGAGCTAGAGCTGCGATTGTTGCCAGCCTGCTCCCCGAGGACATCGATATGGGCCCGAATTACAACGACCTCAGAAAACTGCTCAGGCTCGACTCAAAATCCCCGCACAGGGAGAACCCGATGGTTGGTGAAAAATACGCGGGCTACATCAGGGGAAAGAAACTCCTCGACCCGTTTGCGGGCTTCGGCTCGATACCGCTCGAAGGACTGCGCCTGGGTTTGGATGTGACAGCATGCGAGCTGTTGCCAACTGCCTACGTGTTCCTCAAGGCAGTACTCGAATACCCGAAGTGGGCTGTGGAAAAGAGATTCGGAAACCTGCTCCTGAAAGAAGTGGAAAGATGGGGCGGGGAGATAGTAAAGCAACTGAAAGACAAGGATATAAGAGAACTCTACGATGACACTGCAGTCTACATAGGTAGCTGGGAAATAGTGTGTCCAAACTGCGGGAGGAGGACGCCTTTAGTAGGAAACTGGTGGCTTGCAAGAGTTAAAGGCAAAGAAGGCTACGAGAGGCTTGCTTTCTTCAGACCTTTCAAGGCTGAGGGAGAAGTGAAAATTGAAGTCGTGGATCTCGGGAAGGATGTGAGGGCAGAGGTGGATGCAAGAACCGGAACGATAAGGATCGCAGGCAAGGAATACAGGGTTCCAGCGCCGAATGTTGTTGCGAAAAACCAGACTGCACGATGCCTGATGTGCGAGATACCCATAAAGGCTGATGGAAAGTGGTATGTGAAGGAGGCGATAAAGGAGTGGAATGAAAACCTTGAACGGTATTTCAGCGGTGAAATAAGTTTAGAGCAGCTCCTGAACAGCAGGGCGAGACCGGTAATCCTCATCAAAGTCAGGACTGACGGCGGTCTTATCTTCGAGCCCGCCGGAAAGGAGGAGACTGAGAAGCTCTGGAAGGCTGCTGAAAAGCTGAAGGCGATCTGGGGCGATCCGGACATACCGAGAGAACCAATCCCTTATTATGAAAATAGGAGGATTACACCAATTCTAGACCCGAAATCATGGTATCAGCTTTTCAACCCGCGCCAGCTTTTAACCCTAGTCAAGCTGGTGAAGCTGATACGCGAGGTGGGCAAGCGAGCAGAGCAGGAGAGGCTCGCTGAAGGCTGGAGCGAGGAGGACGCGTTCAGATTTGCTGAGGCCGTGGCGGTGTATTTGGGAATAATCCTTACCAATCATGTTCGACATAATTGTCTACTTACAAATGTGGAACCTACAAGGAAGTTTCTATCTCATGCACTAGCCTTTAGAGGTTTAGCAATGAGTTGGAACTGGATAGACGAGCACCCCCTTGAAGATATAATGGGCTCGTTTATTAGGTCAGCAAATATTGCTATAGAGGGTTTATCCTACCTATTTTCAGCTATTTCAAACACTTCAGGCAGGGTTAGAGTCCTCCTCGAAGATGCAACTGCTCTCGTCTCTCTTGGAGATGAAAAGTTTGACGTAATCGTTACTGATCCACCCTACAGGGATGATGTGCCCTACGCTGAGCTGAGCGACTTCTACTATGTATGGCTTAAGAGGGCCCTGAGCGACGCTGACGAAAAGCTGAAGCCAAGATTCCTGCCGGAGGCTTTCTTCAGAAAGATAGGGGCGAAATACGTTGAGATCGAAACCCAGTGGCAGGAGTTTGCAAAGAGGGAGGTATCGTACAACGAGGGCAGGTTTTCCGGAAGCGGGGAGAATGCGCTGGAGAACTACAGGAACTTAATGGCTGAAGCGCTAAAGAGGATGAAGGAGCACCTTGCCGAGGACGGGATCATCACACTCTACTTTGCCCACACAAGCTTCGAAGCCTGGGCCGAGCTCCTCGAGGCCTTGAACAGGGCTGGACTGAGGCTTGCGTTCGCATCGAGGTTCACGACCGAGAGCGCCCAGAGGGTTACAGCTAGGGGGAAGATGACTCTCGACACTTCACTACTCATAGCCTGCAGGCCCAGAGAGGGCGATGCCGAGATCCCAATTGAAAAGCTCAAAGAAGACGTTCGCAGAGAAGCTGAAAAGGTAGCTAGGTACCTCATATCAAAATACAGGGACAGAAAGGAACATGGAAGGGACATCCTGCTCGGAACAATGGTTGCCGCGATCTCGGTCGCGACAGAATATTCCAGAGTTCGGACTCCTGGAGGATCAATAGGGATGGAAGAGCTCCTTGAAAAGCACATCTACCCGTTAGTGGGAAAAGTTCTCTCGGAAGTGTATGCCAGAGAGTTCCAGGCTGAGGAGTTAAGAGATCCCTATGCTCTTTTCTACCTGCTGGCCAAAGTTGCCTTCTCGGCAGAGGGGAAAACAGCCGCTTTCACGAGGGATGATGTTGTGACCCTCTGCAGGGCTTCAGCGCTGCCCCTGAAGGATGCAAAAGAACTGCTCATAGATGCCAGGAAAGCTGAAGGTGAGGAGGAAGAGGAACTCGAGTCTGAAGGGAGTAAAGTTGCCCAGTCAAAGAGCGTGAAGCTCATCGAGATCACGAGTGACAAGCCTGAAGAGATTAGAAAGATTCTGGCTAAGAAGAAGCTGTCTTTGGATGTCCCAATGCCGAGAAATGCTGTCGATGCCTACCATTACCTGCTCTACTTTGCCTCGCTTTATCCCGCTGATAGGGTCAGGCTGGAATACGAGAAAATGAACGAAAAGTACGATTTCGTAAAGCAGGCTTTCAGTCTTGCAAAGATAATTGCAAACATTAAGGATGGTGCTGAGAAAACGCTTGCTGTTAAGGTGGTTAACGCTCTTGAAATTTCAAAATAGTGGGGAGGTGGTTTGAATGAGTGTTAGGCAGATTCCGGTTAGGGAAGAAATACTGGCTGCCGAGTACGACCCAGCACCAAAGCTGGGCGAAATCCTGAGCGCTGTCGAAGGTAAGCCCGTGAGCAGGAATGCGGAGATAATGGCTAACCCTGAGGAATTCTTCGAGAGAACGGTGGTTACGGATACAATGCTCGACATCTTCGAAAAGATCCTGGACGGCTATGAGGGCAAGAACAAGGTGTTCCTGCTGCAGAGCTTCTTTGGTGGGGGTAAAACGCATACGTTGCTTGCAATATTCCACGCTTTCAGGAAGCCCGAGGCCATATTCAAATCGAAGGATCTCGTGGGTGCCAAGAGGGAGAGAGCTGAGAGGATCGTGAACAGGATAAAAGCACTGCGAATAGCGGATGTAATCTGCTTCTCGGGTGATACTGCAGCATATTCTGGCTCTCCTCTCAGTCCCGCAAATGTCGGGGACTACGCTTACAGGACGGTATGGGGTTACATAGCTCACAGGCTGGTAAAGTACTCAATGATCAGAAGGTACGATGAAGCGCTTACCGCACCGCAGCAGGACGTCTGCGCAAAACTGCTCGAAGGGGAGAGGGTGCTTTTCCTCTTCGATGAGGTTGCCGAGTACCTGACATCATTTGTGGGGGGAGAGTACGCGAATTACGCACAGGCGGCGGTAACCTTCTTCGAATTCTTCGCCAAAGCTGTGCAGAATTCAAAGTGTGTAGCAGTATTCACGATCCCGATCGAGGGGAAAACTGTTGACTGGAGATTCAAGAGTCCTGTAGTCTCGTCGCTGTTTGATGCAGTTTCAAAGGTTGCTGAGAGCTTCGAACCCCTCACCAGCGGGGATGTTGTTGAGGTTCTGAAACGCAGGATATTCAAGGAAATACCGAAAAAACTGGTAGATCTCACTGTCCAGAAGTACAGTGAGATGGCTGTGAATTATCCGAACTATTTCAAGGAGGAATATGTAGCAGAGGTCAGGAAAAGCTATCCTTTCTCTCCAGAGTACGTCAAATACCTATGGCGGCTTGTTACGGATGGCAAGCTGCAGAAGACAAGGGACACGCTTAACATTACCATTGAGATCGTGAGGAGAATACACGGCAGTGGGGAGGATTATGACGTAATACCATTCTGGCTGGTAGAACCGGGGCCCAGGATGTTCCAGGAGTATCCTGAATATCGGGACATTTACATCAGGGAAGTTGAGAGTGTAAAGGATGAACTGCAGAGGCTCATCCTGAAGACGATATTCCTGGCAACATACTACTACGATGGAAGTCCGCAGAAGAGAAACCTGTACCCCAGCAACTTGGATATTGTGAGGGCTGTTTACGAGCCGAGGACTTTCGTCAGGCTGAGGGCTAGGCCGAATGATGTCGAGTCCGAGCTTTCAAGGGTTATGCAGAGCGATGAGGTCGTGCACCTATACTACAGGGATGACAGGTACTGGTTCTGGAAGGTTCCCTCGATCAAGGATCTCATAGAGAAGAGGGCAAGAAAGCTGAAGAGTGTGATGGATGGGAGGATATATGATGTAATCAAGAATTACGTTGAAAAAAGCTATAGGGGCGAAGGGTTTGAGGTGAGAAAGAAGAAGAGGGAAAAGAAAGTTTCTGAGCGGGAGTCAAGACATGGTTTTGAGGATCTGTTCTTTATCGAGACCTCCAAAGACTACCCGCCTGACGACGGAAAGCTCAGGCTTGCAGTTATCCTCGACAAGGACTTCATTGATCTGGCACCGCACATGCTCCAGTACAGGGATGATGGGGCTGAGAGGGTTTACAAGAATGCCCTCGTGATCGTCGCCCCGGGCAGGGGCAGGGATCTACTATCGTCAGACGAAAGGAGGGATTACGAAGATCTGATACACAATGCTGCAAAGCTTATCGCCTGCAGGGAAATTGGAGAAGAGATAGAAAGGGACCCCATATTCGAAGAAAACCGCGATGTTCACCGCGGCATGCTTGAAAAGGAGAAAAACGATACAGAGAGAAGAATGTACAAGCTCGTCGTGGACGTCTACTCCTGGATATTCTGCCCAGGCAAAGAGCCGCTCAAGGTTATCGAAAAACAGATGAGTCTTGCAGATTCCGTATGGTCCACACTTGTTCTGGAAGGAAAAGTCGCTGATGGGGTGGATTTCGATTACTTTGCGACCCTGCTCAGAACAGGATCACTCGGAATTGATATTGACAGGGATGACAAAAATAGCTGGCCTGTAAAGAAGATAAAAGAATGGTTCAGACAGAATCCGGAATGGCCGATAGTTAGCGAGGAAGCCATTGAGAAAATGTTGAAGGAAGGAGTCAGAAACTGGCGCATAGGAATACTCAGGGGGAATGAGATATTCTTCAAGAAGGTTCACCAGAGCCTTCCTGCAACATTTGACTCAGAAGGAGCAGTCCCATCCAGTCTGGAGGATAAAGATATAGTCCTGCCGCGGAGAAGGGCTATAAGGATGCAGCTTGATCTTCTCAAAGAGGAGATCCGCAACGAGTATTTTGACCACACGGAGATAATCAGACACGTTATCTATCCGGAGCTCGGTGGAGAGAGTATCCCGCTTTCAGAGCTAGAATCGCATCCGGACTGGGAGGAGATATTCCTACAGGGTGTAATCGTGAGGGAAGTCCTGAAGACTGCTGGACCCGACCTTATACTCAGAGTTTACCCCGGCGAGACTGTTACAGTTTCTGAAGGAGAGTCCGCAAAGTTTACCATTGTTGCAGAGCCAGAGAGATTTACACCGGAAAAGGTGGAGCTGATTCTTGAAAAGGGTGGAAAGATTATCCTGAGCGAACTGATGGAAAGGAAGGATAATAAATTCGAGAAACCCCTTGAAATAACTCCTGCAGAAACTACGGAGAAGTTTGTCCTGAAGGTTATTGCTGATGATACCCTAAAGAGGGAGAAGACAATCACGGTGAAAGTCAAGCCGAAAATCAGAACCATAGAAACGAGCACAGTTACAAAGGAACATCTGGGCTTCAGGCTATTGGAGATCAGGAAGATCTCGACAAGGGAGGTTCTGGAAACGATCAGAAGGGAAACTCTGCTTTTCAACCTCAAAGGAAAGATCTCGGGAAAGATTTACTGCAAAGTCGATGAGGGGAGGCTGACACTTGATGTTGACGACACTCCTGTGAGTGTCGGAGTTCAGGCAGCCCTGGAATTAACGGAGTACGGGCTGGAGAGAAAGATCCCTGAAGAATTCAAAATCTCCCTGGAAGATCAGAGGATTACTGAAGCTCTGCTGACCTCGCTGAGCAAGCTTAATGGTAAGGTAACCTTTGTATTGGAGGGTGAGGAATGATAGAAGTGGCCAGACACGTGATAAACGAGGCTGAACTTCCGCCAGTATTCTGGAGGGTGAGGCATTTTGCAGTTATAGCGAGGGTGAAGGGCAGGGATGTTCTGCAGTTCAGGTACAGGGTGAATGGAGACCCGATCATGAGTTTTACGCTAAACCCTCACCTTTTAGAAATGCTTGAAAAACTTGCTGTTGCAAGGCACTTGAACGTCTATGCTCTGAGCGAGGGGGCATGGAAGCGATTGATGCTTTTCGCTGTATCATTAAGGTTTCTGAGGGATGGAAAAAAGATAGAAAAGCTCAAGGAAATCGTTACTGAGATAAGCGAGATTGACGTCCTCTACTGGTACTCCTGGCTCATGGACAGTCTCGACAAGGTTCTCGCCAGGAATGCTGTGGCGAGAGCATTTCTGACATTTTTTAGACTTCTATGATGTCCAATGATTTCCTTTCCAGAATTCGGGACTGCGATCCAACGTACTATATGGCTAAAAAGAACTACATTCCTTATGTTCACCAGCAGCTCCTCCTGTGGAGGTGGAGGCTTAGAAGAGAGGTGAAAGTGCTTGTCGGAGATGAAATAGGTCTCGGTAAGACTATTGAAGCGGCACTGCTTCTCAAAGCACTGGTAGTGGATAGAGGTGCCAAGAGAATTCTTGTCCTGGTACCGAAAATCCTCAGGGATCAGTGGTATCGGGAGCTTTCCAATTTCTTTGGTAGCTACCACGTGGAAGTTATCGGTAGCGGAGATGACATGAGACGGCTCTTATTAGAGCCCAAGAATTTCGTGATATTCATAATCTCCATAGATCTGGCAAAGAGGGAAGTTTACAGGAAGTATTTTGAGAATCGCTGGGACGTGCTTGTCGTGGATGAGGCCCACTATCTGGGTGGTGATTCGCTGAGGGATTATTTTGTCAGAAGCCTCAATGCAGTGCATAGAATCTACCTCTCCGCCACACCGCACAGGGGAAAGGAGGACAAATATCTGAGTTTGGTAGGGCACCTGGGTAATGTTAGGAGCATACAGGATACGAAAAAATTCGTTGAAAGGAGAACTAAAAGGCTCGTCAATAAATTGAGAAAAGAACTGCATGGGGGTGGGAATGTAGAGCCTGTCTTCAGCAACTGCAAGGTTGTTGCAATTGTTGCTAGGGCTACGGATGAGGAAAAACAGTTTTCCGAAGATATAACGAGTTTTCTGGAGTATATCATCAGAAGCAGAAATATGAACGAGCCTGTGCTTCTCCTTACAACGCTGATAAGGAAGAGAGTGTCATCAAGCCCCCATGCTGCAGTTGAAACACTTAAGAGAATGCTCGGGAGGAGGTTTTCAAAGGCTGAAAAAATTGACCAGAAGCTCCTGAAATCCCTTGCAAGCGGGGCTGTGGAAGACCTGAGTGAGGCTCTTGAGGGTTTCAAAGCCTCAGAAGTTGATGAAATTTATGAGAAAGTAACAGAAGCCTTTGCGGCAGGGTTAAGCGATGGAGAGCGGGCAAGACTTGGAGAGCTGCTGGATCTTGCTGAGAGGATAAAAAAGGATGACAGCAAGCTGAAGATTCTGAAGGCAATTCTCAGACTCCACACTAGCAGGGGAGAGAAGGTCATCGTATTCACAGAGTACAAGGACACGCTGGACTACCTCAACGAGAACTTGGGAGAGTTCAATCCTGTAACCATCTACGGGGGGATGGGCGAGGATGAGATTGGGAGGAGGGTTAAAGAGTTCAAGGATCGTGGGACAGTTCTGCTGGCCACAGATGTTGCCTCGGAGGGTCTGAACCTTCAGATTGCTAACATTGTCGTGAACTATGAGCCGCCTTGGACGCCTGTGAAGCTGGAGCAGAGGATGGGCAGAGTCTGGAGGCTGGGGCAGGATAAGGACGTAATTGTTTACAACCTGTTTCTGGGCACGAGAGCTGATATTGATGTTGTCGAGAAACTCTATAAGAAAGTTCTAAACGTGGCTGAAGCTCTCGAGGATGTCAAGAACGTTCTGGGGGAGAGTGTTGAGATGTTTCTGAGCAGGACAATAGAGGAAGAGCTGCCACTCATTGATGTCACTGAAAACAGGCTCATCAGCGCTCAACTTCAGGGGACTTTTGATAAAGAAATAGGCGAGATTGAGGAGAGGATAAGGGAAGTGAGGGCAAATTTGTCCTCAGCATACCCTGTAGAGAATGAGAAAAACCTGAAATCCCTCATAGACAGGCTCGGGTTACCGTCGGAGCTGGACATTGCAGAAGTTCTCGGAGAAAGAGGATTCAGGCAGGCTCTTGAAAGAATAGAGGGAAAAGTAGCCATAATCTTCAGCGATGAGCCCGGTTACTGTTACGGTGGCATCGCTAGAGTTGACCTCGGGGGTTTCTCTGTCGAATTTCCCCTCTACATTGAGGAAGCATACGAGGGGGATGTTCTGAAGGTTAGAAGTGGTAAGATCGGGCTCGGAGCGTTCCTCGAACTCTGCCGCGTTGCAGAGAGGGCTATAATCCCTGATGAGGCTTACGTTTCGAAAGGCTCTGAAATGCTTGAAGCGAGAAGGCTGGAGCCGAGCAGTACCGGTGTTAGAGGGTTGGTCAGAGACCTGCTCAAGAGTATCAACCCAGAAGCTGGAATCATGTCTGTAACTTTTGAAAAGTTTTTCACAATAGTCAAGCTCCCTCAGGAAGCGCTTGCCACCTCGAGGAGGTACTCTAAGGAGACTGGCCAAATGGGGGAAGATCTTGTTAAGAGGCTTGAAGAGTTCAGAGGGGCTAGCGTGGTTGAGAGGAAGACTTTGGGTAGTTATGATTTCTACACTTACGATCCTTCTGAAAGTAATCAGCCCGAGGGGAAGAGGGAGAGTGAGAGGTATATTGAGGTGAAAACGCACGGTCGTGGGGGAGAGTGGCTCAGGCTTGAGGAGGGAGAGGTTGAATTCGCCAGGAACTGTGGTCAAAAATACTGGCTGTATACTGTCTGGATGCTCTACGGTCCCGGAGAGCCTTTGATCCTGTGCTTCAGGGATCCGCTGAACAATCCTAGTTTTAGAGCTATTGAGGGGGAAGAGGAAATAATTGTGAGGAAAAGAGCACTTCTGCTGAGGTTCAATGTCCCAGGTTCTTGATCTTTTCAGTCTGGCTGAAAAGATCGAATTCGAATTTAGCAAGATATTCAGATTATGTTATCTCTTTTCCAAACTATGTATCTATATTCCAATAGCCTGTGTACTTTCCTACTCCCTCACCTTATTAGCCAACTTTTTTGCTATAGTTATTTCCGAATCTGAACTGAAAGAGTTAGCATTGCTAGTAGCTCTTATTTCATTTCTTACTTCCGTGTCGCTCGAGTACTATTTCCTGAGGCGGGTGATCTTGTCAGAGGTAAAAGAAAAATATAAACAGCAGGGGCCTAAAGAAATCCGAAGTTTTTGTCGTAGGCGTAAAATTAAGAGTAAAACCGATTTTAATAAAATTCTATTTGAAACTTTCAATGAAATTTTAACGTCTGACTTGTCCAAAGACGTGAAACACAGGTTCTGGTGGTTTTGGCGGTTTTGGCTAATCTTTTTGTCCGAGACTATTTTTATAATGCCTCTGGCTGTTCTAGCAGTTTTTAAATTCTTCGGAGTGGATATTACGCTACTTGTAGCTATTATAAGTTCTGTAGCTTTTATTCCTCTCTTCATTTTGTTTTATAGTGAATCAGAAAAAGGGGGTGACAAAGTTTCATTCAAAGGAGGTATTCTGATTCATGTTCTGACTCTAATTTTTGGATTGTTTTTGGGGGATACCATAAAATTACCCTCTATATCAGTTAATTTGAAACATGCGCTTTTTACAATAATTATTTTCCTATTATTAGTGCCACTTTGGTTTCCCTTTTTACGGGTAAAAAATGCTCTTCCAGCACTAAGAATGTACATTTTCACAATAACACCAAGAGATCTTAGGATGAGTTACTATACTAAACTGGTGGGATGGTTCCATCTCCCTGGAGATAAACAAACTATCCAGAAGTACCTACAAGAAGAGAATGAGAGGGATTCAAAAATAGATAAGATAGGCTGTGTTCTAGGAAGGCTAGGCTGTATAGCTTATGAGCATCTCAACAAGGAATTCCAAGACGCTTTTGGTGTAGTTCTGGAGGATAAAAAGGGAGGGCTAATCTATCTCAGAAACAAACACAGAAACAATCTTACTCCTAGAGATGAAAATAGGATTTTCTATCATTACTTTAACTGGGTTCGAAATAATCTTGACAGTTTTGGAAGTGCTCAAAAAGATCAAAAACTCACTATAAAGAGTTTTAGCGAGTTTGATCCGAATGTATTACCTACTCTGTTTAAAAATGCCGTTCCAGAGTATCATGAGCTTCCTGATTATGAAGCGCTGTTCGATGAAGAAGTTATAGAGGCTCTGGGGGATCTTGGTAGAAGAACCCTTGTTACACTAGCTACATTTAAGGTAGAAAACATGGAGTTCGATTTTCTATCCAAAGGTCAGAATAGGCTTGGAGTACGTAATCTAATAGAAATAGTTGACGCATTTTTCGTTCTCCCTGTATTTTTCGTGATTGCCTATGATGAAAACGGCTTTGAAGATTCCGGAAATACTTCTACCACTCCAGCCTAGAATACCGGACTTCCAACTCGATTAAGCGAGCGAAGGAGCGTTCGAAGGAGCGAGAGGCGTCAGCTTTAAATCCCCAGCCCCTAACTAACCCGATGGACGAGGTTGAGAGGATTATTGAAGAAATAAAGCGGGTCGCCAAATTGAGGTTCTCAATCATGCTAGAGCCGGATGACGAAGAAGAGGAGATACCCCCCGGCTCTCCATCGCGCTCCACGCCCAAGACCCCCTCTTCTGGGAATACAAGGATCTCATCCTCAGCGATTCTGACGTGTATGATATTATGGAGAGGGTTGCGGAAAAATCGGCTGGAAGCGCTGATAGATTTTTTAAGTTTTGAAGTTAAAATTTCAAACATCAAACTTTGAATAGTTAGCCCAGTATTCTCATAGCCTTCTCGAAAACTTCCCCACTGAACTTTGCATGAACATACCTCGTCCTCCCCCTCCCCTTCTCGCCGAAGACAATGTCAACGAGCCTGAGCCTTTCAAGCTTCTCCAGAATGTAGTAGAACTTCCTGTAGCTCATCTTCACTTCGCTGCAGAGCAGCGAATACAGCTCCCCCGTAGAGATTCCCCCTGTAGAGCATATTATCTTCATAACAGCTCTCTCCTCGCTGTTCAGCGCTGCGAGGGCTTTCGCCAGGAACGGCACAGCTTCGCCCTCGTGCGCTTTCTCGACATCTTCAACTTCAACCCTTGCAGCCCTTCTGCTTTCGGCAATCATTCCAGCCGACTTCAGCAAAAATATGCCGTATCTGGCATCGGCTGCGCTGCTGGCTATGTCAACGACTTTCTCAAACGCCTCATTGCTGAAGCTGCCTTCAAAGAATCCCTCGTTAACCCTCTTCATCAGTATCTCCCTAAGCTCGTTCCTCGTGTACGGGGGATAGTAGATTTCTACGTACTTGAAAACAGCTCCGGCGAACGGATCGAGGCGGAGTGGAAAGCTAACATCTGTTGCGACCGCGATTATCCCCGTTTTGACGCCGTACTCTTCCGGGGCTTTGAGAATTTCGTATATTATCTGGCTCGCAGTCTCAGCTGCCAGAAAATTCACGTCATCGAGGACAACGAGCAGGGGCTTTTCAAGCTTTGTCCACAGTTTTTCAGCTAGAACTGCCCTGCTTATCCCGCTGGGCGGTGGCTGGTGCGAGAAGACATCGCGGAAGATCTTTGAGAAGATCCTGTAGGGCTCAGCAGCGCTGGGGCAGCGGATGTATGAGATGTGAAATGAATCCATCTCAGCAGCCTGCTTCATGACGAACTTAATCGTAGATGTTTTCCCGGTCGATGGTGGGCCAAGGCAGAGCGCGTTCAGTGGTGATGAGCCCTGGATCATTGGCTGCATGCAGCTCACCAGTTGCGAAATCTGCCTGTCCCTGAACGGGATTTCCTCTGGGACATAGTCCGGATCGAACACTTCCCTCCTCCTGAAAATCATGTCCATCGTAGATAAGGGGGAATATAAGCGATCACCACAGCTTGCAAGTGGAGAATTTTTCATGAACACGCTTTACAGCTTTGAACCCCTTTGCAGTGAAGCCCAGGCTGCACTTCGCCTTCTCGTGAACAACTCTAAAACGCCTTCCGTATGCTGTCCTCCTGCTCGCATTAAGCCTTCCCCATTTTCCGCAGACCGGGCAGAGGATTAGAACGCTCCTTTTCCTCCCCCTCTGCACGATTGTGTAATCAACCCTTACCCCCTCATCCTCCTCGCTTCCACTGCCAATGACTCTGACTCCAGAAAAAAAGGCGAATAGTTTCCTGCACTCCGAATTTATCTCATTCCCGGTCTCATCAAACATATTCCCTAGGATTTCCGTGGAAATATAAGCGATCGCCCCTGTTTGCAAGTGGTGAAGGATTTTTAAAGGACTTCACTGAAGAAAACTTTTTAAATGTTTGATAACACCATTTCACACAAGATTGCCATAGGATGACCAGCAGCAAATAAAGAGCTGGAGGAGTCTTATAAAAATCGGATTCTGCAAGAAATTCAATTAAATAAATTTTCTAATAGTTAAATTAGTTTATCTCTATTTGAAATTTTTAAAACCTTCTTTTAATTTTTTAAATGCAGAAAAGAGCTGAAATAAAAATCCGCATCCTTAAAATTTGAATCGATTATATTCACCTCTTAATCATATACTCTACAGAGTGATAAGGAATTACTAGCCTTGAATATTTTTATAGGTAAAAACTGTGGCTGAAACGGTTTTTATCCATCTTTTACTGCTCTATTTTTATCCCAGCATAAATGGGCCAGCTTATATGGCATCGGAATCCCTTTTTAAACCCGTGCTCGATTTTGAGGGATGCAGTTGGTGTTACCGAAAAAGGACAGAAAAGCTTATATTTTCCGAATTTTTTAAATTTTTCATAGGCCCTAACAAAATGAGTCCCCTGAAAACGGGGATTGAAAGGATTAATGCTTTAATTGCGAACGCGTGGATTCTGATCCTAACAAAATGAGTCCCCTGAAAACGGGGATTGAAAGATGATACGGCAACGAAGACAACGCTGACGGACACATGGACTAACAAAATGAGTCCCCTGAAAACGGGGATTGAAAGGATCTCAATGACTTCGCTGATTTTGCTGTCAGCAACGACTAACAAAATGAGTCCCCTGAAAACGGGGATTGAAAGTTTCTGCATTTGGTCATGACATCCGCTATCCTCTTCACTAACAAAATGAGTCCCCTGAAAACGGGGATTGAAAGATCCTGGTATTTCGAAAGCTCAGGAAAGCGTTAAGCTGACCTAACAAAATGAGTCCCCTGAAAACGGGGATTGAAAGTAATGACTGCAAAGAAGAGATTGATATTAAAAATATCGCTAACAAAATGAGTCCCCTGAAAACGGGGATTGAAAGCAATGGATCCGCGTTGGAAGCATACGCTGGAGGATGCCTAACAAAATGAGTCCCCTGAAAACGGGGATTGAAAGATAATACACAAAAGATTATATATTTGCCAGCGGTTATTATCTAACAAAATGAGTCCCCTGAAAACGGGGATTGAAAGGTTATACCGTAGTAGTGCTCCACAACCGGCAGGTGGTTCTAACAAAGTAAGTCCCCTGAAAACGGGGATTGAAAGGGTTTTACGTTTGTTTCACAACCGGAAG
>Ga0326760_1000465_pt1 | contig 21599 bp, 26 predicted proteins | sample GCREP_S_FD_207668 | JGI IMG/M metagenome (GOLD analysis project Ga0326760, IMG submission 207668) | Hot spring sediment microbial communities from Geyser Creek Basin, Yellowstone National Park, WY, United States - GCR.EP_S | ecosystem: Environmental > Aquatic > Thermal springs > Near-boiling... | reverse complement strand
GTCAAAAGCCGTGAAAGTTGATAAGGATTATGTTGAGAAGGTTGTTAAAGAGAATCTTAGCAGGAAGTACCCAGACATAACAGAGCTTGAATTCGTGCGTATTACATTCACATACAAGTGGTGAATGGCTGGAGGAATATTTTCAACTGCAAGAGGACTTGAGAGAGAATTTGTATATAGTTGATGGAGAAACAAGTGAAATAATAGAGTACACGATACTTATGATGTAGTGTTTGGTAAAAAATTTTAATGGCATCCTCATATATTGATTTAAGGATGCTCAATACTATTAGATGCGCTATTAGCAGTATTAAGAATCAGCATAACGTACCCTTATCCGTAATGCCATCAGTAACGCAAAACACCATTTTTCAAGCAGCCCAAATACCTTGGATAACATTCATCAGCTTCACTTAACAGATCCTCATACCTAGCCTCTGACATCTTTAGCTTTCCAAACCTGCTCTGAATGAATCTTGCTACTTCTCTAGGCATCACCTTTACCATTAGTCTCTAAGAGACTTTCCTCATATACTTAGGTGCTAGCAATCCATGCCTAATTGCATACCTTGTAACAGTCCTCTATCAAAGTCCTCACCTGCATATTTCTTCAACAACTCTAGAGCAGTAGTGGTTAGAGTACCTTTAATAATCTTTACGTCTGAAGTCTACATATTTTAATTAAAAGATATGTAGTAGATATACTACTTAATGACCCTGGCTCGGTATTGAGAATCAGGGTATATGTGGTAGGTGTAGATTATGGTTATAGAGATCGGTATAGCTGCTTATTCAGGAGATCCTCCACCGAAAGCTGTATCTAAAGTTAGTAAACTTGTTGAATATTTTGTAGAGATTTGCCGAGATGTTCTAAATGATGTTGTTTTCCTTGTGGGAGGATATGAAGGTTTGATGAGGTTTTTCATAGATAAAGTCTTAGACCATAGACTTAGAGTTGTCTTAATCCCTCCTGTGGAACAGGAGGATAAGAGATTTCCAGAAGAAGCTATAGTTATAAAAACTGGTGTAACGTTTATAGTGAGAAGTTCGATCCTTGTTCATTCCTCGGATATATTGTTAGCGTTAGGTGGTGGTGTAGGAACTCTTGAAGAAGTTATCACAGCTCATAACGAAGGTAAACCTGTTTATGTATTAATCGATACAGATCTTCCAACAGATATACTGAAACTTCTACCAGAAAGAATTGATTTAAGAACATCAAACCCTGTGAAACTCTATAGCGATCCAGAAAAACTTGCAGTAGATCTATGCTCTGAACTAAAATTATTGAAATCTCGATACAGAGCTTAGAGGTGGTATTCTTGGAGCTCATAGTCAAAACCACTACGAGAAAAGTCTATATATCTGGTAAAGTTGTTGATGATGTAGATGATGTAGCTTCAGAGGTTACAGTCAATGTGTATATTGGTCGTAGTTTAAGAGTATCTTTAGAAACGTCTCCTCATAAACTTCTCGAACTTGGTATAGGGTTTGCGTTAGTACATGGGTATAGAGTTGATGATCTTAGGAAGGTTGAGGTAAAGGGTAGGGATATATACATACATACTGAGAACAACCCTATCGAAACCCAGAGCTTATGTAGTTTCAGCGATGTTAAGGTTGATCGTAAGAAGATTTTCGAACTATTTAGAGAAGCTATGGATAAAGCTGAGTATTTTAAGAAAACAGGTGGTTTCCATGTCTCAGCACTAGCTACTGTATATAGTGGAATTGTTGTAGTTGTAGAAGATATTTCACGTCATTGTGCACTATATAAAGCTCTAGGCGAAGCTTTTCTTAAGGGGGTAAATTTCAGGGAATCTATAGTCTTAATGTCTTCGAGAGCAGCTCTCAAACTTGTTGAAGCTTTAGCTAATTTGTGTATACCTATAGCTGTTTTCAGGGGAGCTCCAACATTTGAAGCTATAGATTTTGCTAGGAAAGCTTCTATAACGCTTATAGCCCATGTTAGAGGGGATAGAATGAATATCTACTCCTACCCTGAGAGGGTACTCTAGATTATCGGTAAGCTATACAGGTCTTTAGCTTATCTATAGCTGTAGTAGTGATGTTTTGAACAACGTTTAAGAGTTTCAACGTCAATTCGTGAAGTGTTTCTCTTGGTAGTGGGAGATATAGAGCTGGTGTATTGTAGGTTCCGGGGGTGTCTAGAGATATCTTAACTCTATTCACAACAAATTCTCTACATGTATCCACAGCCTTAGCTATAACATCTTCAGGAACTCTTCTATACATCCTAAGCTTCCTATCTATACAATCTAGAAGTATGTGTAGAGCAAAAGCTTTAAGATACTCATCATCTACCCTACCTTCTCTATAAAGACAATGGAGAACCCCGTGAATACCTAGAACAATATATATCCTCTGCCTATCTCCTTCATCAACTACTATAACAGAATCCTCTAAACCTATATCATGAACATAACATCTCCCACTATCTACAAGATCATCAACATAATCAACAACATCTTCAGGTATACCGAGCCGAGATGCACAAAACTTGTGAATATGATGTAAAGGCATAGACAAAACCTACAATACTTAGCATTAACCACCTCTTCTAACCAATATCAACATCAACCCAATCACCATTAGTATTAACTCTATCTCAAATCCCTCTATAAAGGGATTAAAGATTGTTAGAAGAACCCATAGAAGTCTAACAATGTTAAGATCTACATCTACGTAAACACCTATACCACAGCAAGCATTGCAGATAATTCTATCCGTTTTAGATCTGTAAAGCTTCTTAATATCGCTCATAAATCTCTACACCTAACATCTTGGTGTTCTCAATTAGGTAGAAGTTTTTTCATCAAGTTTAGATCGCCAGCTCTACATCACATCTTAGATCAGGTAAACTCACCATATTTACTTAGATATCGTTGGAACAGCTGTTCATAGATATCTTAGTACCTGTTTTAGCGAATATCGGTTTCGTTAAATAATATAGGAAAATGTTTGATGTAGTCTCTATCTTATTTAATCAATATGCCTAGAGTTTATGCAGATGTCTCGGTGTTTCGGTTATTCTACGGGCTTGTTATAGCGTTTTTCAGTATATCTGTGTTTATCTTACCGGCTGTGTATGTTCTTCCCGATCTAGCGTTATTTATAGTTATTACAGCTGGTGCGAATATAGATGGATCTACTTTGTATAGGAAATCCCATCCATAGGTTTTCACAGCTTCTGTAAACGATTTTCCGTAGTCTTTTGATGCTGAGCTAGGTGATTTCTCTACGAATTCTCTAAGTTTTTCATCATCTGGGTAGTCAACGATGTAGAACGTTGTACCTCCGTAGAGAAGCATATCGTTTGTTCTACCAGCCATTATCAGTGGGTCTGGGTGTAGAGGGGCTATGGGGCATACGCCGTAGCCGTAGATAATGCTCTTTATATCGAATCCGATGGTGTTTAATTTGAATATCCCTGTCTCAACTATTCTAGCGCTTACCTGTACACTTCCAGCTATAGATGCTGGGGATACTAGTACTAGGTAGAGATTATTTGGTTGGACTTTGGTTTCGTTGGCTATGTATAGCACAACTTCTTCTGATGGATATCTATCTGTTTCGAGAACTAGAACAGCTTCATCAGATACCTCTGTATAGCCTATAGCGTCTAGAAGTTTCCTAGGTTTTCTAGCTAAAACTCTAGCAGGTCCACTCCCATTAGCTTGGAAATCCTTTACCTGTATTCTCCAACCAGCTAATTGAGAAGCTATACAAGCTTCTACAGGGTAATCTGTTGAAACTGTGACAGCAGGTAAAACTGTGTATCCTAGGTAGAAAGGCTCTACACCTACTGTAGCTAACCCTCCTAAACATATCTTCGATACTACAAGCCCTGCTTCGAGACTTCCCCTAGCTTTCACACCCATATCGAGAACAGTAGCACCCCCAATCTTAATTACCTGGATCTTCAACTCTTTCTCTCTATTAACAGCGTCTACAACAATGTTAGCGGCGATTTTATTCATAGGTTTGGGTAGAGTCATGATTTGACCTCCTCTAGTATATCTTTGTACAGCTCTAAGATATGCTTATTATCTTCATAAGATATCTGCAGCATACCTTTACCAAACACTATTGCGTCTCCTATAAATGTAGCGAAAGGTTTTTGAAATGTTATACCTCTAACCCTTAACGATGGTGTTATAGAGTCTAGGTAGAAACTAGGTACAATAGCTCTAACTTCCCCACCTATAACAATCCTTCCACCAACCATACCTAGACCAGGGTATATCCCTGAACCACCTTTAACAACAACAACACCTCCAACCATATCAGCACCTACGAAATTCCCTACACTCCCTTCAACAACTATCGTTCCCCCAGCCATACCCCACCCAACGTCTGCACCAGCGTTTCCGTGTATAATTATCGTCCCTCCCTTCATCCCTTTACCAGGTTTCTCCCCCTGTAGTTTACACCCAACTCTATGCCCAGCATTACCGAAAACCTCTATAACACCGTTAACCATTTTAGCACCTAGATAATTCCTCGTATCCCCGTGAACAGTTATAGTCCCTCCTCTCATCTTGTATCCAACGAAATTCCCTACACCACCTTTAATAACGATCTTCCCACCGCTCATCTTATACCCTATGAAGCATAGCTTATCTAAGCTATTCTCGATAGTGATCTCAATAGTTTTTACATCTGTTGGAGCTGATGTAGGGCCATCTGTATCGAATACCGTGTCGAGAGTCGTAGGAACTCCTCCTTCAAGTATCTTCAGATTCCTTATCTCCTCAATCTTTTTACCAGCGAATTTATCTGGCGATACGTTACGAAGATCTGTAAGAACTTTGGGTATAGATTTGAGTTTCAGTACGAAGCTCATAGCTATTACCTTCTTAAAGCTGTTCTTATCATCATCTCAGCTGGTTTCTTAATTTCATGTTCTTTTATTACGAAGTTCTCTAAGCTTATAGTGTAGTATTCTTTAAACTTAGGTTCGAGGATCTTCACCAACTCTTTCTCTAGATCCTCAGGTATCTCAGGTTTAACATAGTATGTTTTACCGTAAACTGTGTTCACTACTTCATAGTCTTTTACAACAATTTCTCCACTCTTTATAACAAGCCAAGCTCTGCTAAATGCTTTGATAACAGCTTCGTAGTTCTTCGATATATCTACCTCGAAGGGGTTGATATCGTATATAGCTATATCTGCATCAGCACCTATACCTAGATGTCCTTTCACTTTCTCTAAACCTAGTAGTTTAGCTGGAGCTGCCCTGGTCATTACAGCTATATCGTATAAAGTGTACTCTTTATCTATAGAAGGTAGAGCTGATCTCTTCAACGCTCTCTGGTTCATCTCCTTCATAATATCCTCTCTAGCTTTTCTACTTACAAGCCATGAGAATATCTTGGGGTAGTCTAAGAATGTACCAGCGTTTGGATGGTCTGTAGTTATGAATACTCTCCAAGGGTCGTTAGCAAGTAAAGCTATCTCTAACCCTATTACCCACTGGATAGTGTTTACATAGCTTTTCTTTCTATACCTATAAGGAACTATACCAGCTGCAGAATCTACTTCTGTATCTGTGCTATACCATTTCCACCTAGTTAAGTGATATAGAACGAATTCGAAAGGTGCGTCAGCTGTCATTGTTGTTGCCGGTCTCCCCGGTATAACTTGTCCGAGATCTAGAGTTACATCAGGATTCCTATTGAGTTCTCTAGCTATATCTTCTCCACCACTCTCTAGAGTAGCCCAGGAATCTCCTTTGTAACCTGTGAACTGGACATGAGTTACATGCAGTATGTAGCTAGGCGAGAGCTTTGTTATAGAGCTTGATAAATTCATTGTTTTAAGAGTTGTTATATAGTTACCGGGATAGCCAAGCCTATTACAATGTATATGCACTTTATGCGGTATATTAAGTAGCTGAGATGCTTCGGCAATACTCTTAATTATATCTCTAGGTGTTAAGTTGTAGAAAGGTATCTGCTCATCTATATCTATACCCCTACCTTTGTAAACCCAAGCGAAATCAGATCCGGGATCTACTAACTTGAGTGCATAGGTTTTGGTTGTGTATAGAAGCCATGCGAAGTAGGTAGCGAGGAGATCTCTATCGTTTTTAGCTATGAGGTCTAGCGTTATCCAGTTAGAGTCTACTAGTACGTAAGCAGCTTTATCTATTATAGGTATAGAGTTGAGCTCGTGATGAGTATGACGAGTTTTTATAGGTGGTGTAGCTGGTTCAACAACGAATGTGTAACCAAGTCTTGCGTAGCCGTAGCCGATCCTGAAGACGTTGGGGACAGTTAAACCTGTTTCAGCTCTTCTATAAGGTAGAGCATGGGGTTTATTCGTTAGGTAATGGTCTTCAGGTCTCATAAGCCTGCCTATATTTACCTTAGGACCAGCTATATGGCTATGGATATCTATACCCCCGGCCATAACGACCTTGTTCTTAGCATCGATAACAATCGCTTTACTTAGATCTATTTCGCTAGGGTCTACTATCTTCCCATCTTTAACAGCTATATCCATAACCTCTCCTCTGATATTGTTCAGAGGATCGAATACGATACCATTCTTTATAAGTATCTCCGTCACGAGCTCACCTTCTTCAACTCCTTAACTTTCTTCAACAACATCTCTAGAACATCTTTATCACATAGAATACCTGGTGGTGGGTCTAGGATCTTCTTCATATATATAGGTACCCCATCCATTCTGTAAACAGTACCTTCACACTCTATACCAACCATACCAGCTGGGATAACTATGTCAGCGAATGCTGTTGTTAACGACCATTTTGCGTCTACAACGATTACAGGTATCTTCGATAGATGTTCAACAGCTTTCCTCGGGAAATGAGCAGCAGGATCGCTAGCTATTATCAGCGCTGCATCTACATCACCGTTAGCTAGCAGATCTGGTGTAGATGTTACTCCCACAATCATTCTAGGGAAACCTCTAGCGAAATCAACTGCGTAGGGATACCCTGTATTCCACAGCAGTACCTGGTTAGCCCCGTTAACATTGTAGTGACCTCTCATTGGTAGTAGTACGAACTTGGTCCACTCGTTAAGTTCTTGAACAAGCTTCATAGCTTCCTCAATAGCTCTAAACCTAGCTTCGCTCTGAGTTAAACCCATACCGAAGAAGAGTACTCCATAGCGTGCTGTCCTCAGCATCTCGGCGAGCTCGATTATCTTCTCCCTAGGTACACCTGCTACAACAGGTACCTCGATCTCCAGATCTTTTATAGCCATTCTCAAAGCTCTCAACAACTCTACATCTCTACCAGGCTCTACCTGGATAAAGAGATCAGCCATGTCGGCAGTCACGGTTTTCCTAACATCTACAATAACTACTTTCCTAGCTTTACGACCTTCAACAAACCTACCTCTAGGCATAACTATCCTAGATATGTGATTCATATGGGCTTCTCTAGGGTTACAACCCCAGAATATAACGAGATCAGCTAGATGTAGCATAGGTCCAAAAGTAGCTGTTACAGCCCCTACCTCTTGTAGAGCTAGCATTGTTGGTCCATGGCATACAACGGAGGTGTTATCTATAACGCCATGTGTTACCTCGGCAATCTCGGTAGCTACCTCTATAGCTTCTACACACGTACTTGAAAGCCCGTAGATTAGAGGATACTTAGCGTTAGCCAAGATCTCGGCAGCCATATCTATAGCTTTCTCTAAACTTACCTCTATAAAACGATTACCATCTCTGATGTACGGTTTGAGAATTCTATGCTTGTTATAGTTTAAGAACTTAGAGATAGAGATCGCGCAACCCCCCACATTCCTAACGATCCTCGCCCCCTCGACCTCTATCCTAAGGTAGTCACATACATCTCCACAGAATGGGCACGAAACGTTCTCTACTACGCGTTTCTCACCAGGTTTTGTTTCGAGATCGGTTATAGGTATATCAACAACTTTAGCTTCTAAAATCTTCAAAAAATCTTGAAGTGTTGTCAAAGGTTCGTCAGTAGGTTCTACAATAGCTTTCGTACTCTTTAGATAAGGAATACCCGTTCCATCTGTTTCGTGATCAACGAGCAGGCTTGCGCAAGGACCCATAGGTATGAATGCAGATCCTTTCCTAACTCTATCGTTTACACGTACAGGTAGAACTACAGATCCTCGGTTTGTCGATACCTTAACTTTCGACGGGTTACCCAAGGTTTTAACATCCTCGGGGTTCATCTCTATATAGGCTACCTCATCGAAATACTTCTTAGACCACTTACCGTCGCTCTCCATAAACATTCCTTGTCTTATAGTTCTACCGGTATTGAGGATGATGAAGAGCTTGTTAAAGCTCATACAGAGTCTTCCTCGGGGATCTAGACAACGACTTTGAGATCCTTGACTATCTCTAGAGCTTCTTTCAGATGTAGATGGTAAGGACCTAGTTTACCTCCGTAGTTACCTGCATCGATCTTAACTACACCTGGTACAGAAGCTGCTGCTAGTATCGCTACACCCATAGCTTTGATGACATAGTCTTTCTTAAGCCCGTTGATAACTATCTCGTATACAGAGTTTACCTCTGGAGGAAGTTTCGTATCTTTAACAATTTCTTTCAGAGTTGGGCAGTAAGGGTGATTTGTTGTAGCTCTCAGCTTGGGGTACTTCATAGAGCCTACTTTAGATCCTGATCTAACTATACCTCCAGGGAAAGGCATTATTACTCCACGGCAGTACTTCTTAATAGCTTTCACAGCTTTTTCAGCTGCTTTAAGACCTGATTCCCTATCCCTAGCTAGTATAAGTATGTTCCCACCAGCAACAGCTTTAACAACACCAAAACTGTCTTCAACTATGAACTCGCCCTCCATAACAGGTATTCTCCAAACCTTCCTCCCGTAGATAGAATCCTCTTTCTCGAAACCATCCCCGAACTTAGCCAGGGCTCTCCCAACACCCATCTTCCTCCTAGCTCTTGGAAGTCCATCGAATACCGCTGCAGTTGGTGCTGTAAGTATGCACTGCCCTACCCTAGCTATCGTAACAAGCTTTAGGTTTGCAGGATCGGAATGGTATATCTGTATAGCTACTCCTGGTCTTGAATCAGGCGTTATTCTCGGGGATAGAAGGGTCTCTATACCGCATTCCCCAGGGCATGCAATGATAGATGTTCCGAATCCTGTAGCCATCCTAGCAGCTATCAATGCCCAGCGTTTTGTAGATGCTGTAACTATAATCCTGGTAGCGTACATAGGGAAAGCTTCTGCGAAAGTATCTTCAACTACAACACTCCCTATCCTCAAGCTCAACTAAGTACACCGAGAAATCTACTTCTTCGATATAAGTGTTTTCGCTACTTCGTATGCAGCTCTATAGTCTAGGATACCTTTAGGAGTTTCAGCTAACTTCTTGAACAGTTCTACGAGTATAGAGTTCTTCAAAACCCCGACCCTAAGTGCTCCAACTCCGTAGACCCCGGGGATAACTTCTTTATCTTCATCCCCAGGCTCAAGCCCTTCTATACCTGTCGGAGGAACAGCATTAACATCTACAACAACCTTAACATTCTTACCGTACTGCTTTAGAACATCTAGCGTAAGAAGTCTTACACCTGGAGCACCTGTAGCTATAACAACATCTGCTTCCTCAATAGCTTTACCAAATTCTTCAGGAGAAGCTGCTTTAACACCTCTAGCTCTCTCTACACCAACTTCTTTATTAACTCTCTGAGCAACATCTTGTGCTCTCTCTAGAACTCTAGAAGTTATAGTTACGTAAGCACCCTCAAGCGCTGATAGAACTCCACATGCAAATCCTACAGGACCTGTTCCAGCCAAGATCGTAACCTTCTTATCCTTCAAATCCCCGTAGCCATGCTTAATCAAGAGCTGGAGAGCTTTAGCAACAGCTGCTGCTGCTGTGGTATTGTTTCCTCTAGGATCTACCAATACAGCTATTTCGAACGGCGGGAACATCGTCTGCTTAATCACTTCAACAATTCTATTCACTTTAACTACATCAGATCCCCCAACAAAGATCTTTGTATACCTAACTCCTTTAGGTCCTCTCGGAAACATAGCGTCCTGCACTATCTTCTTAACATCCTCTACATCGACATTGCTATACGTTAGTATAAATGCGTCGGGGAAGATATCTACTACTGCTAGAGGTTCGAAAGGACTTACATGTTTATCTGTGTCTAGGAATATTATAGCTAGTTTGTAAGGACGTGAAGAAGACATATGTTTTCCCCGGGAAATACGTGGATTAGAGGAGTTAAAAATTTATGTGTATTGTTAAACTCTTCTATCTTCTATAAGCTTCTACTAGTTTTAACAATGTTTTTTCTCTCAACATCCTCGTTATATCCTCCGGTTTTCCCCAGAGAATAGCGTTTGTTGGGCAAACAGCTATACATCCAGGTTCAAGACCTTCAGAACGTAGTTTCGAACATAGATCACATTTAACTACATGTCCAACAGGTAAGAGATCCGGTATACCGAAGGGGCAGGCTATTATACAGGATGTGCATCCTATACATCTTGTAACCCTGGTAACTACAGCTCCATCCCTATCCACTATAAGCGCATTCGTAGGGCATACAGTTACACATGGAGCTTTTACACAGTGGAAACAGGAGATAGGTTTCGATAAACCACTCTCAATCTCGTACAACTTTATGAATTGCTGTTCATCGTTTAGAAATTTGCATACCTCTTCACATGTGTAGCAACCTATACACTTGTTAACCATTACGAATCTTCTTACACTAATCCCTAACACAGATTCGGGGTTTACCTCTCTACCCATTGTATTCACCTAGTCAACGTCTTAAATAAAGATAGCTATCGATATATTTAGCAGCTCTAAGACCAGAACCAAAAGCTTTCCCTATAAAACTAGGTCCTGTAACTACATCGCCAGCTGCGAAAACTTTCTCTAAAGCTGTTTGATACCTATTGTTAACCTGTATTCTCCTCGATCTGTCGATAGATATGTTCATGAACTTGTCGACGAAAGGTGGTGTAGGTATTTCCCCAACTGCAAGAATTACCAGGTCAGCCTCCATAACGAACTCTGTCCCGGGTACAGGTATAGGTCTAGGTCTACCAGTTTCATCTGGTTCTCCTAACTTCATCTTCACAAGCTCTAAACCTCTAGCGTAACCACCTTCAGATATTATTTTCGTTGGCTGAACAAGTTCAACAAATCTAACCCCTCTCTTAATAAGCTCGTTTATCGGGTATATCCCTGCAGGTGCTTCAGCTATAGTTCTCCTGTAGACTATATAGACATCAGCACCTGTCTCAAGAGCTTTTTCAGCTGCATCTATAGCTGATAAACCTGCTCCAACAACAACAACATTCCTACCGGTAGGCGGTTTCTCTGTAGCTAAACCTTCTTCGTAAAGTCTCCAGTGGTAGAGGTACTCAAGAGCTGTTAAAACATTTCTACTATCCTCACCTTCGACACCTAGCTTCCTAGAACTCCAAGTACCTGTAGAAATCAGTACAGCGTTGTACTTCTCCACGAGATCCTCTAGATTAACTACTTTCTCAACGAATTCATCTCCTTCATCATGTCTCGACTGATTCTTTGCAAAAACTTTTGTTCTTAAGTAGAATCTAACCGACAATCTATCTCTAAGATCTTCAACACCTTCTATAACGTTGTCAGGGTATATCCTGTAACTAGGTATTGCGAACATCATCAAACCTCCTACGTAGGGAAGTTTATCGTATACATCTACTTCGTAACCCATACAAGTTAGATAACCTGCTGCAGCTAGACCTGCAGGGCCTGCTCCGATGATCGCTACAGAACCTCTTCTACCTCCTCTATCTCTACACATGAAAGCAAAACGCATAGATTACCCCTACTAAAAGCTTCTAAAGTCTTAGTCTGCAATATAAATTTTTACGTATTCATCTTCATCGATATCTAGCCCTAGCAATTTTTTAGCAGAATCTCTATCCAGTACTACCGATCTTTTTCTGTAAACAGCTTCGATAACCTCCCCGGGGATCTCAGCAACGTTCTCAACATCTCTACAAACAGCGTAAGGAGTAACTATATGTCTCGTGATTGGTATAGGTGTAGAAGGCTTATCTACAGCTCTACATATAGCTACTTTCACTAGTTTACTCAAGCTTTCACCTTCTTATAACGTGTTTTCTGCTCTACTAAACCAAGCATAACAGCTACGCCATAGATTATAGCTTCAGGTCTCGCAGGACATCCAGGGACATACACAATCTTATCTATAACAATACCTAACTCGTTCAGTTTATCAATTACATTAGGGAATCCGCCAAGTGTTGCATAGGAGTTGAACCATATATTCCCTCCAACAGCACACGAACCTATAGCTAGTACAAGCCTTGGTCTAGGAACAGCTCTCAACGCTTTCACAAGCCTAGGAAAAGTTTTTATCGTTATAGGTCCTGTAAGAAGAACTACATCTGCATGTCTAGGACTTGCAACCAACTTTATACCGAACCTCTCGACATCGAACCAAGGTGTTAAAACATCTATTATCTCTATATCGCATCCATTACAACTACCTGTATTTAGATGGAATACCCAGATACTCTTCTTAATCCTCTGCAACGCTTTCTCAAGATCTTTCCTACTAAAGATTTCTACAGGTACCTGTCTCTGTATCTCCATCTATATCACCTTAGATATACTTGCTTTGATAACATCTCTACTCTTCTACATCTAGGACACAAACTTAGCAATTCTTTGGAGAACTCGCTGAGCTTTTGCTCAACTTTGTTAAGAAGTTTGCTTGTCACAAACTTAGATCCGCATTTTCTACATGTTACAACTTCATGTTCAACATCTATATATAGATCGGAAACCTGTTCTGAAGCTAATTCGAATTCTTTTGTAATTTTAATTGCTTTCTCAGGGCATATATCTGCACACATTCCACAGAAAATACATCTACCTACGAAATACCTCAATATAGCTGTTCCCCCTTCGATATTCAACGATAAAGCTTTCGGTGGGCATATCCTTGTACAAGCACCACAACCTGTACACTTACTCGGATCTACCTCTATAGCTCCTCTAAAGGAATCTGTTACTATAGGTTTTGCATAAGGGTACCTAATGGTTACAGTACCGATTTTAGCTGCTATTGGTAGTACCTTAACGAATTTAACCATAGGCTTCACCTCAAGAGTCTAGATCCTTTCAAAGATAAAGCTACTAAAGGTACATCTCTCACATCACTTTTCTCGATGTTTATTATGAGAGCTCTATCAGTACAAGAGAAGCAGGGATCTATACTAGCTATAGTTATCGGTGCATCAGCTAGATCAACATCTCTAAGCATTATAGGTACAGCTGGTAGATTTTGGTACGTTGGAGCTCTAACTCTCCATCTATACGGCGAGTATCGACCTGTTACAATTACGTGTATAACTTCTCCTCTAGGAGCTTCAACAGCTCCGATACCGAATCTATAGGGTTCCGGTTCCCATGAATCCACAGCTATACCTCCTCCAGGCAACCTATCTAAGAAGTTCTTCACAAGCTCAATACTCTGGAAAACTTCTTCAACACGAACTTCTGTACGAGCCATATTATCGCACTCAGTTCTAACAACAGGTTTAAAATCTATGTATTTGTATGCAGCATACGGATAATCCCTCCTTACATCCCTCGGTATACCAGAACCTCTAACTGTTGGACCTACTAACGATAGCGAAGCCGCTTCATTCCTAGGTAGTAACCCTGTTCCTCTTAACCTAGACTTAACTTGGGGAACACTCATAGCTATCTCTACAAATTCTTTGAACTCTTTCGCGATACTATCTAGAACTTTTACACATTTGTTAACCTTATCTCTATCTATATCCCTCCTCACACCCCCAACTATGTTTAACCCGTAGGTTTTCCTACTACCAGTCAACATCTCTGCCAATATCATTACCTGCTCTCTTATTCTCCAAACATGCATAAAACCTGTATCATAGCCTAGCAAATGGAGTGCTACCCCGAGCCATAGGAGATGGCTGTGGATCCTCTCAATCTCTAGAACTATAGACCTGATGTACTCGGCTCTCTCCGGTACATGGATCTTCAACGCCTTCTCCACAGCTTGACAATAAGAAGTAGAGTGAACGTAGCCACAGATACCACATATTCTCTCAGCTAGAAACGGTACTTGGTCATACTTCATAGATTCAGCAAGCTTCTCTATCCCTCTATGAACCATGAATCCAACATACCTTGCACCCACAACCTTCTCTCCTCTAACGTAGAGCTCGAAGTACTCTGGTTCGTGTAGAGCTGGGTGGTAAGGACCTATAGGGATGATGATAGCTGCTTCAGCTTCAACCTCTCTAGCTTTAGCGATAATCTCAGGTCTATACAGCTTAACCAGGTCTTGAACTGTATAATCTTTCCGAAGTGGGTAGACGTTTTCAGGCCAATCATCTGGTAAAACAAATCTGTGAAGAATTCTACCGGAGAACTTTATACCTATTAAATCGTGAGCTTCTCTCTCATACCAATCAGCTGCTTTAACTATATCAGCTATACTGGGGATCACGGGGTTCTCTGCATCTAGAGGTACCTCGACAACTATATTCCTATGGATTCTATCTAAACCAAAGACGTAGTACATTTTATAGAAACCGTTTACAGATCTTTCATCTGATGCAGCTATAGTTCTCAAGAACACGCCTTCAGTTTTAGATAGAACTTCAGCTACTTCTCGAAGTTTCTCATTTTCAACAACAATTCTCAGATGATCCTCTTCCTCTACAAACCTATTCGAAATCTTCTTTAAGTAGCTGTAGAGATTCTCAAACTCGTTATCTGTACTCAAGGATTCCATAGAATGTAAACACCTAGCCAAATAGCTATAGCTAAGAAGTATATAAAGTTTATTGTTTTGACAGCTAGGTTAACCCTGGATCTCCCGATTAAAGCGCTTATAACAGCGTATAGCAGGTATATTGAGGAAGCTAGTATATGTATCAACAACATCGCTATAACAGGGTTTAGATAGAGCGTACTACTCATTAAATAGGCTACGAATATCATGGGTATTGATGCTAGTATGTATCTCTCGAGGAGATGAGAGTATATGTAGAACCCTAGTACAGCTCCAGAGAACTCTATGATAGCACCAGATGCAAGTTCTGGCTCAGCTTCATGAAGATCGTAAGGAAGTCTTCTCTGAGATACGTATACAGCTATAGCTAGAGCTGTTAAAGCTATTGCTATGAGTAGGTAGTCTCTAGGAGAAGCTCTAGATATGGAGATAGATACTGCTGTAAGTATAGCGAATGCTACTAAACCTGCTTCATTCAGAATATCGATTGTGGCTATCCTGAAGGTGCCGACGATTGAGAAGGGGTTTGAGGAGAAGATGTATAGTGTTAGATAGAGTGAGTGTATAGCTAGTAAGAGGATTAGAACAGTTATCACGATGTACATGTCTAGGTTTAGTAAAGAGATGGAGTAGGATATGGTTACAGCTAAAGAGATAAGCATTGTAAGAGATAGAGATAACGTTAAAACTACGTAACGAGGATTCATCGATAGTACAACTTCTTTAGATATCAACTTCAGTATATCGTACCATGTTTGGAGAATTGTTGGAGGACCTATTCTGCTTTGGATATCAGCTTTAACCTTCCTCTCTACCCCATCGAGTAGCGGTGGTAAGAATATGTAGAGTAGAATTGATATAGGTATGGATATCAATGTCGATAAGTTCAATGGATAGTCACCAGTAGTAGAATTAGTGATAGAGTTGAGAGTAGTTCTAAGATAAGTGATAAAGCTGATAACGAATCTTCTAAAGAGCATTGCAACATCTGTATAGATCTACCTAGAGCTCTGAACACATTTATAACAGTATCCTCAACTGTTACCACAGCTTTTTGAGCTATATCTACCTCAGGTACTTTCATACTTAGCTTAGGTGATGCGATTCTGATCCTCAACCTCTTCACCAATCTCCTTAGCAAATCCGCTATAGCATCTCTCGAACGTTCGATAACAGATGCTACTGCATAGCTCAAGGAATTTCACCTCCTAGCCATGAAATATCGGCTACAGCTTTTCTTACTCTGCTATACATAAAGTAGAGGATACCTATGAATATTATTACCGATAAGGATAAAGCTATGAATAGTTCTACTGTGTACACCATACCCATTACTAACGGGGTTACAGGTGTTAAGACTATGCTTAGTGATGCTGGAACTAGTTCCCAATTCGTTAAAACTTTCTCAACCTCAGCTTTACTACTTCCCGAACCTCTCCACGAACCCCAGTACACTGATAGATACCTGAGGCTGTATATAATAGCTAGGGCAAGCGCAATAACAACAGGTACCAGTAGTAGAAATCCGCTAACTATACTGTTCAATGTATACATAGCTAGAGACATTACTAAGAACAGCTTCGCTAAGAATCCCATCGTCGGCGGCACACCCATCAACGATAATGCAGATAATAGAGCTGTGATAGAAGCTCTTGGAGCAACTCTGGATAGATATCCAAGTTTTGTTACATCTCTAGTATGAGTTATAACCTCGACAGTACCTGAGTTCAAGAATAGTGTTGATTTAAATAATGCGTGGGCTATCAACAACGTTATGAAGGCGTTGTAGAAATCTGCTATACCTGAGCTACGTAAGAGCATTAAGGAGATAATCATCAAACCCGTGTTCTCTATGGTGCTATAAGCTAGTATCCTCTTAATATCTAGCTGTATTATAGCCATCAACCCTCCTAGAACTGCTGATAAAACTCCTAGAACAACGAATGTTGTAGGTGTAATAATGTCGTCGACTACTGGGAGTAGTCTCCATATCGCGTATAAACCCATTTTAACCATGATTCCGGAGAGTATTGATGATGCTGGAGCAGGGGCTAGGGAATGGGCATCGGGTAACCAGAAATGTAGAGGTACTATAGCTGCTTTAGCTGAAAACCCTAGAACTACTATTAAAGATATATACCAAGGCATCTTAGGTACAACGCTAGGCAGATTCTTCATAGGGATCGCTATAGCCTGTGTAAAACCTATATTGTATGTGAGGTAAGCTAGCAACGTTATTATTGCTAGATCTGCTGGAACCATGGATACTAAGAGATACCTTAAACCAGCTCTAAAAGTTTCAGCTCTAACTTCGTAGATGATAGTGAAGAATCCTACGATTTCAGCTAAAAACCATGCAATTATGAAAAAGCCTATGTGTGGTGCAAAGAATGTTAGGTAGATAGATATAGCGAACAAGTCTATAAGTACGTGGAGCTCTGCTACACCATACTTCTCAACTTCATACATACTACAGTAGAACGCCGATACCATACCTACAACAAGAGCTAACGTTGAGAATAGCATTGAGGTGAAGTCCACGATATTCAGTACATAAGCTACAAACAAGGTTACTAATAGTATACCGTAGCATAGAGCTCTTAACAGCTTAAACCTAGCAAAACTACCTACGAGTATACATACTATAGATAACGCTGTAACGATGTATATAACGATGCTTATGTCTGTAATCACGGTTTAATCCCTATGATCAGTTTAGAAACCTGGTCAACGGTGTTTATATACTTTTGTATCCCTTCAATTAATACTACATCTTTGCTCCCCATCTTAAACATATCGAATAGATATCCCTGGGCATAAGCTATACCAACAACGATTAACGTTATAGCTACTAAAGCGCAGATTATATCTACTATAGCTAAGTTGATCTTCTTCACCTCTTTCATAGGCTTCAACATGTATAACGTATACAACACCTTGATGTACCCTATGATTGAGATTCCGGATACCACTATCAAAGATATTGCGTATACCCACATACCTGTACCTATCATTGCTAGGAATAGAGTGTATTTGCTGAAGAACCCTCCTAGAGGAGCAACACCTATAAGGCTGAGGATACCTATAGTTATAGATGTAGAGAGTACAGGGTAAACCCTGCCGTAGCCACGTATCGAATCTATCCTCCTACTATTAGCTATAGTAGCTAGAGCTCCTAAACCTAGGAAAAGCATTGATTCTCCTAATGCGTGGGTTAAGCTATGGAATAGGATCCCTGTTAAAGCTATAACCCTTACATCTAGGTTTGTAGCTGAGGTAAGGCATGCCATAGACATGAATATTATGCCTATATGCATCATAGTGCTATAGGATAGCAATCTCTTTACATCGTTTTGCACAGCCATTATGATAGCTCCTAGAAACGCTGTTACAAACCCAAGAATGCTGAGTATGTATAGCACTAGATCTCTAAACGGTATTCCTAAGATGCTGAACATAGCTATAGATGCGTACGGAGAGAACATGGTGATGAACATCCTCAGCACACCGTAAGTCCCAACCTTATCTACAATACCTGCAAATACTGCTGAAGCTGGTGATGGAGCTTCTGTATATGCACTTGGGAGCCAGTAGTTGTTTGGGAAGATCCCAGCTTCGAATGTTAAAGCCCACAACATTAAAGCTATAGCTGTAGCAGATGCCGATACTATGTTTCCGAAACACTGAGTATCTATACACCTACCGCTGAGAAGCGATAAAGTAGAGGTATCTACTCCATGAGTTTTAGCCGCGATATCAGCTATATTTAGTGTTCCGTAGCCTGCGTAAAGGAATACAGCACCGAAGAAGAAGAACGATGTTGCTAAAGCCCCTATGAATGCGTAGCTAAGAGATGCTTCTAAAGCCCATCTCCTCTTCTTGAAGTAGGCAACTAGAGCGTAAGAGGATATGGCCAAGACTTCTAGCATAACGAAGAAATTGAATATATCTCCCGTATATATACACCCTGTAACACCAGCCATGTTTAGAAGTAGAAGTGCTGTAAGCCAACTAGGATCTGCTACAACATTGAAGTACCATAGATTATATACGGATACTATTAAGAACAGTACTGTTGCAATTAATCCGTAGACAGCATTGAGGAAATCTACAGTGTATACAATACCTAGCGGTGGTGGCCATCCACCGAAGGGGTATACAATCACCTTGTACTTGATTACGTACTCGAAAACTCTAAACGATAGCCATGTAGTTACCAAAGCTATTACTAGGCTATAGATGGAGTACACCTTTCTCTTATCAGCGAAAAGCCTTATCAAAGGAGTTAACACTCCTCCAAAAGCGTATATTATAGGTATCAGACCTACTTCATGAAGTATAGGTACCTCCATAGCACCACCTCAGTCGAAGATCTTTGACGCATACCTATCGAAAACCTCTGCAATCTCTTTATATGTAATATCAGGTTTCTCGTTTACAACATAGATCCAGTTTACGTACAGAATACCCCTCTCTTTATCTACATCGACAACCACGGTTCCAGGGGTATTGGTTATAGATATGGCTACTAAGGTTATAGCGTACTCATTTTTAGATCTAATCGGTACTCTAACGATACCAGGTTTTATAGGCATTCTAGGGTTCAAACCTATCTTTATGACATTCCAATGAGCTTTAACTTCGTCTATAAGGAAGTACCTAGCTATGTATGTGACGAGCTTGAAGAACCTAGGTAAGCTTAAGCTTTTCTTCCAATCTTCAACAACTAGAGGTCCTAGGATAACACCTGTTGCTATAGCTATTACTAGACCTGTCACGATATCGAATAACGTGATGTTACCGCTGTAGACTATGTATATGAAGAATACGAAGATGCTCGGCGCAATAGCTTTAAGCAGTCTCCTCAACTATAGCACCTCTCTTAAGCTTAGATATCTCATCCATATCAACTGTTTTAAAATGTCTATATAGATGGAGGATTGTGCTGACAAGGAATATGTTGACAGCTAAACCTATTACTATAGCTGTTAAAACTAGTGCTTGAGGTAGTGGATCTACAGCTCTATTCATGAAATCCTGTAGATCTTTTGGTGATGGGCTCCAGCTTAGTAATATAGGTGGTTGAAGTATAGCTTCTCTCCAAACTCTGTAACCCATAAGTATAGCTACTGTATTTATAGAGTCTTGGGCTATAGTTAAAGCTATGAATTTCTTAACAAGATTAGGTTTAGCTATAACCCCGTAGATACTTATAGCGATGTTTAGGTATAGAGAAGCTATTGTTATCAAGAACATAGCAGACCTAATATCCAATATCCTCACCTTCTAGAGGTTTCTTAGAAAGATCTTCGCTGTATAGAAGGACTATGAAAGCTAACATAAACGCTGTAAATACTGCTATACCTTCGAAAAGGTTTAGTAGTAGTAGTGATCCCCCCATAGGTACATCGATTATTGTTGAAGGGTACGAGAATCTTGCCAAAGTCTTAACCTGGTTCTGGAAGATAAAGCCGTTCCCGAGTGTTAAAGCTAGAGGTATCAATGGTACTAAAACTATACCTGTTAAAGCTAAGCTTCTCAACGCTACAAGAAGTCTATATGAAAGTTTTGAGTAGTCGAATAATTTTCTCGAGAAAACTATGAGAGCTATAACTGGTGCAACAGCTACTATAGCTCCTCCCTGGAACCCACCACCAGGCGTCAACATACCGTGTAGAACTGTTGAAAAGCCTACAGCTATGATAGCTAATAACGCTATCGAGAACCCTCTCTTCACTATAAAACTAAGCCCTATACCTCCAACAACATCTCTCTGCCCCAAGATCTCGCTGTAGAGCATCAAGGCAGCTATTATAGCTGTGTAGAAAACTATTGTTTCGTAGAGAGTATCTAAACCTCTGTAATCCCATACAATAGCTGTTACAGCTTCTGGTGATGCGGTCCAGAAACTTTTGTTGAAGATGTTGTACGTTAGGTAGAGGTATAGTTTAGCTATATTCCTGAGATCTCCAGGAGGTGTAGCTCCTATAGATCCTAGTAACGTCGGGATGAGGAGGATGAAGGTTACGAATATTATCAACGCTATGAAGAGAACATCTCTAAGCTTCATACCTACCCACCTTTTTGACAAGTAGTATTGTTAGTAGTGGGAGTAGACCTACGGAAACAGCTACATAAACTAGAACTATGTCTGGAGCTAGGAGTAGGAAGAGAAGCAGAGAGTATAGGGTGCTTTGGACAGCAGAGTATATCACTGCCATTAGGAGATCCCTGGATTTAACAGCTAGTATGACGAAGGGTATAGAGGTTAAGGATACAATCCCCATCAAGATGAAGATCAGGTTCTCAACATATCCTATCCCTACCTGCATCCACCCTCACCTCTATCTTCAGAAAGATGATCTACGTAACAAGGGGTTAATATAGCTGTTTTCGATCTATGGCTAGCTCTAGCAATTGCATGGCTACCCAAGGCACCTAATATGAATACGAATATAGCAGTTACTATTGCTCCACCAGCTAAGAAGAATCTGAAACTCCCTAGATATTCAGCTCCTAAAGCAATGAATACAGCCCCTATAATTGGGACAACAGCTCCACCGATACTCCCTATAGTAAGTGCATGAAGTCTTACATAGAAATTGGGGAACCTTATCATAAGTATTGCAGCTATTAGATCGCATATAACGCCTATAACTATAAGTATCTGACCTATTATAATCAGTACCCAGTCCACGATATCTACAGCCATCTAGCTATTCCCCGAGTTCACGTGATTCCAGATACTTAGCTACGTATATATCTAAAGCGAA
>Ga0326760_1000464_pt1 | contig 21600 bp, 19 predicted proteins | sample GCREP_S_FD_207668 | JGI IMG/M metagenome (GOLD analysis project Ga0326760, IMG submission 207668) | Hot spring sediment microbial communities from Geyser Creek Basin, Yellowstone National Park, WY, United States - GCR.EP_S | ecosystem: Environmental > Aquatic > Thermal springs > Near-boiling... | reverse complement strand
GACACTACCTCACCCTCTAGAACATCGAAGGACACCCCCGAGACTGCGTGGACCACCCCTGCGTACGTGTAGAACCTAACGTCTAGGTCTACCACCTTCAGTACGTGTCTCTCGGTCACACCCTCCTCCACGTTACCCACCCCTAAACTCTATAGCTCTCCTAGTCCTAGGGTCGAGCACATCCCTCAGCGCGTCCCCGAGTAGGTTCCAGCCCAGGGCTATGAATAGCAGTAACGTTCCGTAGTAGATAACTACGTGCCAGCTCCTCTCAGGGAAGTAGGTAGCAGCCTTAGATATCATGAACCCCAGCTCGGGGACCGGCTCCTGAGGGCCTAGACCGAGGTATGAGAGGGCTGCTGCGAAGAGGGTTGCAGTAGCTAGGTCGAAGGTCATCATCACGATCACTGGCGATAGTACGTTGGGAAGTATGTGCTTTAGTAGTATCTTCCTCTCAGGTATCCCCAGGAGCTTAGCTGCCTCAACGAATGGGAGCTCCCTTACACTAAGTACGCTACCACGTACGATCCTCGCGTACCCGGGCCACCAGACGAGGACCATGGCTATCCAAACCGATATGAGGGCTGCTAACTGCCCGTACTCCTGGGGCCTCAACCCGAAGAGAGCTGAGAGGGCGTCCCTTAGGACTGGGTAGGCCTCGAGGAACTCCCTAATCCTCCTCGGTAATACGGATGCAAATGCTATAGCTAGTATCAACCCTGGGAAGGCTATGAAGATATCGGTTAGCCTCATGACGACCTCGTCGACCCACCCCCCTCTATAGCCTGAGAGAAGCCCGAGGAGTATCCCGAGGGGTGCGCCGAGGATGACTACGAGTACTGAAATGACTAGGGATATCCTGAAGCCGTAGAGGGACATAGCTACTATATCCCTACCCCACTCATCCGTTCCAAACAGCGGAAACCCACTGCAACCAGGTGGTAGGCAGGGTGGGTGTAGCCAGAGCTCAGGTCTTACAACGGACTTATACTCCCAGTAGGGTTCCCACGCTATAGCTGGACCAACTATGGCTATAACAATCACTACAGCAACTATGAAGCCCCCTAGGACGCCTATCCTAGACCTACCGAAGGCGTAGGCCATCAGCTTCCACTCCCTGATTCTTGATGAGTTTCTAGAGCTCCAGCCGGGGGATATCCTATCCCTTATGTAGGCGTAGCCGTCTATGAGTTTCGATAGAAACCTGTAGACGGGGTTCACCTAGGTCACCTCAGTACCTTATCCTAGGGTCTATCACCGCATAAAGTATGTCCACCACCAGGTTCACCGTTACGTATATTATCGCGAAGAGGAAGGTGCAGGCTATTATTACCGGGAAGTTAGCCCGCGTTATAGCCTCGTACATGAGCCTCCCCATACCCGGGATGTTGAAGGCTCTCTCAGCTATGACAGCACCCGATAGCAATCCACCGAAGTTTATACCGAGTACTGTTACTACAGGGACTAGGGCGTTCTTCAGAGCGTGCCCCCATACCCTGAGCTTACTCAACCCCCTAGCCTTAGCGTAGAGTATGTACTCAGAGCTGAGGGCGTCAAGGAGGCTGTTCCTCACTATCCTAGCTATGAAGCCTCCGTTTAGCAACCCTAGGGCTAGCCCCGGTAGGTAGAGCCTCCTAAACGTCTCCGCTACAACCCCGAACTCCCCGCACATGGCCGCACCAAACATCGGTACGGAGCCTACAGCACCGACTACGGGACCTACGTAGGGGTAGCTCTGGGCTATGGAGGCTATCATGGCTCTACACTGAGCCGAGGGTAGGGGTACCCCTGCGAGCTCCGTTGTACGGGTGTACACGAATAGTGCTAGAATCAGGTAGTAGTAGAGTACGAAGGCTGGGAGTGAGCTACCGACTAGTGCGAATACCCTTACGAAGAAGTCTACGATACTGTCCTTCTTGATGGCCGCGATAATACCTAGTGGGATCCCTATAGCTACCAGGAATATGAAGCCTACTATAGCTAGCTCTACAGTTACCGGGAACCTCTCGAAGATCTCATCAAAGACGTTTCTGTTGCGTATGGGGTCCTCGAGCTCAGCCTTCAGGAGCTGGGTAACGAAGAAGGTGAACTGCTCGTACCACGGGGCGTTGAACCTGTACTTCTCCCTAATCCTCTCCAGAGCCTCGGGGTTTAGGAGCTTCTCACCAACCCAAGCTCTAACAGGGTCTCCCGGTACTGAGTAGGCTATGATGTAGGTTATGAGTAATACCCCTACTACAGTTGGTACGAAGGTGGCCGCCCTGCGGGCTAGGAACCGTGCTAGACCCACCTAATACCCCAGGAAACCTGCTACCTAAGTAAAAAACCTCTTTACCTCCTGTACGACTATGCTAGACCTAAGGCTTATACCCGTACAGCTTCTCCCAGAGTGTTGCGTTCCAGTAGTACCTGTTCAGCTTTAGTAGGATGTAGCTACCCTCCTTGTAGTCTGCTACGTAGTAGGGGCCTGTAGACACGGGCTTATCCTTAAGTAGCCTATAGCTCGGGTCGTCTTCTCCGGGTATTACGTACTTAGCCCAGGCACTCGGGTTCTTACCGTTGTTGGACTCAGCTATTGCTGCCTGGTACTTATCTCCGAGAGCATACTCCATGGGTATTACACTAGCTATAGCTGTTGTGAATATGTGGAGTATTGGTGGGTACGGGAAGTACAGCTTGAACTTAACTACACCGGCGGTCGGCCCCTTGTAGCCGAAGAAGTTCAGCAGCTCATCCAGGGACCTGACTACCCTCTCCTTACCTCTGTAGACAGCTATCAGACCCTTAGCTAGCTCCTGCTTGAACTCCTCCTCGGTGAGTACTGTGGAGGCGTTTATGTCTATGAAGTCGCTGAACATCCAGGCAGCGCTACCCGGTAGGTTTAACCTAACTACCCTCCAGCAGCTGAACAGTACGTCCGTAGCGTCTATCGGGTAGGTCTTACCGTTCCACGGGTCGTAGGCTACTACACCTCCCCTTATAACGAAGTAGAGCTCGGTAGCGTCTTCGCTGAATGCCCACGCAACTGCTAGCTCAGGCTCGGGCTCTATCTCCTCGTAGCGGTAGGTGACCGGCTTGCTGTATACCTGCCAGAATATCTCCCAGCCGAAGGACTCGTAGGACTTCGCTGGGTCGAACGTATCGGGCCAGCCTATGGTAGCTATCACCATGGTCTGCGGATCGTTCTTAATACCGAGGACTCCCGTATCCCTCACGGGGGCGTCTGGGGTCTCCCAGACTAGGTCGTACCTAGCGAAGGCTGTTAGTGGGTAGTACATGTTCCGGACCCAGCTACCGTAGTTCCTACCGGTAACTGCCTGCCCTAGTAGTATCATTACAGCCTCGTTGTTGAAGACTCTAACAGCTGCGTTGATTACCGCGGCCCTCACCTCCGGGTCTAGGACCATCCTGGAGAGCTTGACTAGAGCGCTGACCGGTACATCCTTCCAGCCCGCCGCCCCTATGGTTACGAAGGCTACGGGCTTCTCCCAGTTCTTAGCCGTCTTCGCTTCGTCTAGTACGTAGCTTACCACTATAATGGGCTTACCCGTCGGTCCAGTGTAGGTGGCGCCAGTACCCTTAGGACCTACTACCACTATGAACTTCTCCGTCTCGACGGCCCTCTCGACCTTGGATACGTACTTACCTACGTCAGCTGGAGCTACGTCCTTATAGTACTTCAGTTCGGTGAACTCAGCACCGCCCCATACGAACGGCATTAGGTAGTTGTCGGGGTCTAGGTAGTCCGGTATCCAGCCTATGAGAGCTACGTCGTAATTGAAGTGGTCCACCCTATCTAGGAACTCAGGCCAGCTGTAGACCTCTACGAATACCTTAAAGCCCAGCCTAGTCCAGAAGTTCTGTAATAGTGCGGCTATCTGAGCTCTGGCCGTATTGCCTAGGTTGTATATTACCGTTATCGAGTACTTACCTGGGTCGAAGCCCCTCTCCTTAAGCTTACCGATTATCTCCCTGGCCTTAGCCTCGTTGAACTCGTACTTCACTATCCCGTACTCGGTGTACCCGAACATCCCCTTGGGGACTATCGTATGGAGCTCTGTGTACAGACCTCCGAATATCTGGTCGAGTATGGTTCCGTAGGGTACGGCATATGCTAGGGCCTGCCTAACCTCGGGTATGTTGAACGGCTCCCTCATTGTGTTTAGGAGTACGTACTGGATAGTTAGCCTAGGCTTCTCCTTATCGATTATGAGGAGTAGCCTATGCCCATCTACGGGCGTTAGGTTAACGTCCTTCCACCTAGCTGGTGTTACTACAGCTATATCGGCTACCCCAGCCTTGTACAGGCTTATCCTAGTCATCTCATCGTCTACTATCAGGTACAGGATCTGCGTGTGCAGCGTTGGCTTAGGTGGCGGTGTTAGAATGGGGGTAGGTGTAGGAGTGGGGGTGGGCGACGGCGTGGGGGTAGGTGTAGGTGATGGTGTAGTTACCGGGGTAGGTGTGGGTGTTGGGGTAGGAGCGGGCCTGGTGGTTAAGTAGGCTACCACACCTATAACTACGGCGATGACGATCACAGCAACTATAGCTAAGGCGGCTGTTCTTGATATAGCCTCACGTAAGTTCACTAGGATACCCCGTAGCGATCAGCTATAGCTGGTTAATAAGTACTCATAACCCAGAGGCTACGCGTATTGAGTTCTCTACTTACCGGGGCCAGACTCTTTAAGTTAACGTCTACTACTATCGGTGGGGACCTCTAGCTGAACCCGTACGCTGAGGTAAGGGAGTGCGTTGCGAAAGCTATAGCCGAGGCCGCTAGGTCTGGGGGTGTTGAGGTCGACGTACACACAGTCCTCAGCGCGCTTCAGGAACCCCCTAGGCAGGAGTTCGGGGACCTCGCACTACCCCTACCCAGGGTTTCTAAGGACCTCGTACCTCTATGCAGTAGTATAGCCTCTAAGCTACGCTCCACCGGTAGCCCCTGCGTAGAGCGGGCTGAGTGCGTTGGGAACTACCTTAACGTAGTACTGAGGAGTAGCTACCTAGCCGAGCTACTGGTCAAGGCCTTAGCAACCGCGCGGGGGGATTACGGGGTGCTAGCGGTTAGACGTGGGAGACCTCTTAGAATGGTCGTAGAGTTCGTATCCGCGAACCCGGTACACCCACTGCACATAGGGTCGGGTAGGAACGCGGCTCTGGGGGACTTCATAGCTAGGGCCCACGAGCTATCCGGGGACTACGTCGAGAGGAGGTACTACGTCAACGACCTCGGGCTTCAGGTAAGCTACCTACTCTACGGGTACCTAAAGCTCGGGAGACCCGAGGCACCCCCCTCAATGAAGGTGGACCACTTCCTAGGCCTCGTCTATGCAGCTGCGTCTACGGTAGCTGAGCTACACAAACTCAGGCAGGAGCTTGAGAGGTCTTCGGGGGACGTCGAGAGCATCAAGAGGAGGATGGAGGAGCTTGCCGGGGATCTACTCAGGATCCGGAGTAGGGTCCCCGAGATTGTGGATAGGCTACTGAACTCCATAACCCCCGGCGAGGATCCTGAGGAGGAGGTTAGGAGGCTATCCCAAGCTATAGAGCACGGTGACCCGGAGGTAGTAGAGGTCCATAGAGAGGTGGTCGGTAAGATGGTTTCAGGTATTAGGGACACCCTGAGGAGGTTGGGTATAGAGTTCGACCGCTGGGACTACGAGAGCGACCTAGTGTACTCGGGACTCGTAGATGAGGTTCTAAAGAGGGCCCGCTCGTCTAGGTTCTTCACGGAGTACAAGGGTGCCCCAGCCCTAGATCTGAGGGACCTAGCTAAGGACGAGACCGTACGGAGGGAGCTCTCCCTACCTAAGTCCCTCGAGATACCCCCACTGGTGATAGCTAGGTCTGACGGGACTACCCTCTACACAACTAGGGACATAGCCTACACCTTGAAGAAGTTCAGTGAGTCCGGTGCCGACGTAGTGTACAATGTAATAGCCATCGAGCAGACCCTCCCGCAGGCCCAGCTAAGGCTAGCCCTATACGCCCTCGGGTTCACTAGGGAGGCTAAGTCCCTAGTCCACTACGCGTATGAGATGGTGAACGTTAAGGGTATGTCGATGAGCGGTAGGAGGGGTAGGTACGTAACGGTTGACGAGGTCCTAGACGCCCTGATCTCCAAGGCCTACGAGCTCTCAGCAAGTAGGGGTGTTCAGATATCCGAGGAGGTGGCACTGAAGATAGCTAGGTCGGCGTTCAAGTACATGATGCTATCGGTATCGCCTAGGAAGACCCTGACCTTCGACCTTGAGCAGGCGGTTAACGTTAGGTCCGGCTCTGCCACCTACCTGCAGTACACCTACGCTAGGGCGAACAGCCTACTGAGTAAGTATGGAGGGGAACCGCCGTTCGAGGACGTCGATACGGAGGGGCTAGTGGGCAAGAGGAGGGAGCTAGCGCTCCTGCTCCTAAAGTTCCCCGAGGTCTTTAGGAAGGTGGTGGAAGAGCTTACCCCAGAGGACCTCGTAATCTACCTAAACAAGCTAGCCGAGGTCTTCAACCAGTGGTACGATACGGACCCCATTCTCTCCGAACCCAACACTCAGCTGAGAAACTTAAAGATCGTCCTAACCTACGGGACTAAGGTAGTTCTAGAGAACTCATTTAAGCTACTCGGTCTCGATACCGTGGAAAGGATCTAGCCACTTGAAGTAGAGCCTCCCCACAGGGTAAGTAGGGGGTTTAGTTCTCATATGTCATCGCCTCATCTCCGTTCCCCGCACCCCGCTCGGGGGGCTCTCGAGGGTGGCTCCAGGTGCTCAAGATGTGGGGTCTCCGGGGTGGCCCCAAACGCCCCCGAGCCCGGCGAGGCCCACCTTCAAGGCTTCAACAACCACGGGCTCTTCACCCCCTCACAGGGCAGCTCACCTACGTGTTCACGTACCAGAAGATGCTTATAAGCATTTCTATGTGACATCAAACTATATAAACCTTTATGAAACTCGAAACAGTTGCGAAAGACTCCGAAAGCCTGAGGTTAGTCCTAAGCTTAAGCCGACCTAGGGTAGGCCCTTCCTCTCGACGATCTCTATAGATACCTTATAGGGTATCTCGCGGATTAAGGCCTTGACCAGCTCGTCGTAACACTCATCTACGTTTCTCGGGTTAATGGCCTCGGCCTCGACTAGTAGGACTAGCCTATCCTCCCTAACCTCTAGGGGCTTTACTGACACGCTACTCCTATCAACGAGCTTCGAGGACCTGACTACGTTGGTAACCTTCCTTACTACCTCGTCGAGGCTACCTCTAGGACTCTCGACCTCAACCCGCAGTACTACGGGTACCTGACCTAGCTTCACTATTACAGACCTGAGTAGTCTACTGTAGGGTATAAGGACCGAGGCTCCGCTCTCAGTCTTTAGTACCATGTAGTTACCCTCGGATAGTAGGGCCCTACCTTCGTACTCCTTACCGTCGAGCTCAACCCTCACTAGCTCCCCATCCCTCACTATAGAGGTAGTAGCTACAATAAGGTAGGAGAGGGAGTTAGCTACGTACCCCATGATCGAGAATAGCACTACGGCTACTACGAGTAATGCTACAGCAATGGAAACTGCAGGTGCTAGTGGATGGGGTGTCACAGCCGAGAGGGCTGCAGGGATGATTATGACTGTAGCTATAGCTAGTATAATTAACTTAGCTGTCTCCTCAGACCTCCTACTTATTATACCCCTCAGCCTAAGCCTGGCTAAGAACGCCTTTGAGACATGGTAAATAACTACGAGAGCTACTAGAGAGGTAAGTAGGTAGAGGATTGGTAGGTAGTTGCCTACTATGCTTTCCACAGAGCTCACCAACAGCACCCCGCCTTAAGTTAGGTTCTCTGGAATATCTGCGTATACGTAGCTAAAAGTTTAGTTAAGGCGCTTATTCTACCGAGCTCTAGGCCGTTATTCTCTCCACGTCCGACCTCTTCGCTAGGATTACCAGAGTTTCCCCCTCCTTAATGACGCGATCATCTGAAGGGCTTACGATCTCTCCATCGCTACTAACTATCTTCAGTACCTCTACTTCGAGATCCTCCTTAAGTTCCCTGATCGTCTTCCCCACGTAGTCTCTGAGGGCATTTGACTTAATCACTAGGACTACTAGGTTTTCCGTGATGTCTACCGAGGTAAATCCGTGGATGGAACTCACTATAGCCTTGCTTACGACATCGTTAACCACTACAACGTCGCTAGCTAGACCAAGAGACCTTATGACGTTTGCTAGGTCACGGTTAGCTGTTACCACAATGACCTTCGGTATACCCACCTGCTTAGCGTAGGTTGCCAGAGCCACGTTTATGGAGTCGTATTTGTGGCCTATAACAACTACATCAGCTTTCGAGAAGCCGAACTCCTCCAGGTCCTGGAGATTTAGTAGGTCTACTACAGCCCCAGTTACCCCCAGCTCGGCCTCTAGGTCCTCGACACCCTCCCTAGTGTTATCAAACACTATTACCTGATGCCCTCTCCTAGCTACATACCTGATTACATCGGCTATAGCCCCCGTAGACCCTACGAATACGTACCTCACCGGGGTGTTCCTGCATAAAGTGCTCAGTAGGAGGCTTATATCCTTTTAGTAAACGCTATCCCTTCTTAAACCACTTCGCTAAACTACCACTTGGTTGCCTGAGGGCCTTCATAGCCCTAGATAACCTCTCCAAGGCGCTGCTAACTCTCTCTTCAGAGAACTCGTACTCATCTACGAGTATTTTCTTAACCTTCTCGGAGTCCACCTCCCTCCACTCGAGTTTGTAGTCACGCGTCACCGGGGGGTTTAGGAAGATCCTCCTTATCTCCCCCGGGGGTACCGGGAAGTTAGCTCCAGGAATAGTTCTGAGAGCTCTCTCCAAGCTACCGTAGGTCTTAATTAGCTGTAGAGCCGTCTTAGGTCCGACACCCCTGACTCCATCGGGGTTGTAGTCCGTCCCGATTAGTATAGCTACGTCTATGAGCTGCTCTCTCGTTAATCCAAGAGCTTTAAGTAACTGCTCCAACTCTATTACCTCAGGCTTTATCTCCACGTAGACCTCCTTCTTCGGGAGCTTCCTCTTCCCGCTAATGGTCAGGTTCCTAATAAGCCTTGGGGAGCCGAAGAGTAGGGAGTCGTAGTCCTGTGATGCTGCTGCCCAGACATCCCCGACAGAGACCATGTAGGCTGCTTGGGCCTCACCCTCCGAGGGTGCCTGAACCCAGGGAATCCCCATCGCCGTGAGGAGATGCTTTGCTGCCGCGACCATGTCGTTGGTAAGTGTTGACGATATCTGTGCGTACCTCCTAGCTGCCTCCAGGTCCCCGGAGGAGAGGGCCTCCTCATACTTCCTCCTAGCCTCCTCCCTCATCTGAAGCCTCTCAGCGATCTCCCTAGACTTAAGCTCGGGAGGCTTCCCATCGAAGACGTAGACAGGTTTCAGACCTGCCTCAACGAGGTTTATAGTCCTGTAGAAGAGCCCGCTGAGGTGGCTTGTAACCCTACCCTTACTATCCATTAGTGGAGTACCATCTGGTTGCCTTATCGCAGTTAGGAACTGGTATAGTGCGTTATAAGCATCTATAGCTACGACCTTATCCTTGAGTTCCCTAAGATCGTTCACTACCCGGATAACCGCCTCAGGTATTAGGTCACGTAGGTTAACACCCAAGTTACCACCTTCAGTAAGGAGGTAGAACCGGAACTAATAACCTAGAGGGTGGGGCGGCGGCCGAGAGTCCAAAGCCCCGCATCCTTGACCGCTAGACGACCCGGCTACCGGTAAGAAGAAGGTGGGGTAGCTTATAAGCATTTAGGGAGCTACTCTACTAACTATATCATGGTAGGTATTCCTCCTACAAACCGGGCACCAGTGGTAGAGTTGCTTAAAGTCACCTATATGGTAACTTACCTTCAACACCCTCTCAGTACCACACACGGTACACCTAACTATCCAACCACCCAGGGAGCTCACCTAGTAGTGCTACCCCGGTAGGAGATAAGCACACTATAATACCAACACTCAGCCTAACGTAGACCGCGTTCCCGTGATTAGCTCCTCTTTAATCCTTCAATCAAACACGTACTACCATACCCTAGGGTTGAATGTGTTCAGGCCGTATTCGAAGAATTTTTAAGCCTGCTTAAGCCATCTCCATGGTGTCCCCGTGGGCTCTCTTAGAGGTAGGGACTACATCTCGGTAGTAGACCTAAGTCCTGAGGAGCTTACTACGGTACTTGAGCTGTCCAGGGACTTTAAGCGGCGGTTCTACGGGGGTGAGAGGGTTATACCCGTACTTCAGGGGAAGACCCTCATGCTGATCTTCCAGAAGCCGAGTACTAGAACGCGGGTTAGCTTCGAGGTAGCCATGAAGCAGCTCGGGGGGTTTACGGTAACTGCTAACTGGACCGAGCTCCAGCTAGGGAGGGGGGAGACCGTAGCCGATACCGCGAGGACTCTGAGCAGGTATGTTGATGGTATGGCCGCTAGGGTCTACAGGCACTCAGACCTCGTAGAGCTGGCCCAGTACGCTACCGTGCCGGTGATAAACGCCCTAAGCGACCTAGAGCACCCCGTTCAAGCTCTAGCGGACTTCCTAACAATATGGGAGAAGAAGGGGCGGATAGCTGGGGTAAACATAGCGTTCCTGGGTGACGGTGCAGACAACGTAGCCCACTCCCTGATACTGATGGCGGCGTCCCTAGGTGCTAACATAAGGGTGGGGACGGCTAAGGGGTACGAGCCGCTGCCGAGAATCCTGGAGCTAGCTGAGGAGAGGGCTAGGAGGAGCGGTGCCAGTATCGACGTGGTGTATACGGTAGAGGAGGCTGTTAGAGGCGCCGACGTGGTTTACACCGACGTATGGGTCAGCATGGGTCAGGAGGCCGAGGCTGAGAGGAGGGTGAGGGACCTAAGCCCCTTCAGGGTCACCTCAGAGGTTATGCGGTTAGCTAAGCCGGACGCGATATTCATGCACTGCCTACCGGCTAAGAGGGGCTATGAGGTAGTTGATGAGGTTATCGACGGGCCCTGGTCCGTCGTGTGGGACCAGGCTGAGAACAGGCTGCACACGCAGAAGGCTCTACTAGCCCTACTTCTTTGAGGTCCTCCTCGTCTTCCTCTTTCTCCTCCTAGTCCTCCTGGTCCGACCCCTCGGTACCCTAGCTAGGGCCGTAGACCCGAGTTCATCTGCTAGAAGGACCTTAAGACCTCCGCTTGCTAACTCCAAGCCCACTGCCACCACACCCCCCTCCTCAACCTTACCGACTAGGCACATGGTGTAGAGGTCTCCGCCGAGGAGTACTTTCCTAGATGTGAGAATGCCCCTCTGGACTACGTCCAGCTCCTCGACGTTACCCATCTGAGGTCTCGACAGTATCTCTACAGAGAGAACTGCATCCGGCTGCGTGCTCACCGGTAGACACTTAAGTCTCTCAGTACTGTAGGTATACCCCAGTAGCGTGTCCCCGTTACCTAGTTCGACGTAGTACAGGCTACACTCACCTAGAACGCTGGGTAGGGTCTTCCGGAGGTAGCTGCCTACCTTCTCCTCGAGTAGGCTATCCCAGGAGCTCCCTAGGTTGGGGAGCTCCCGCAGTAGGTTACCGGACTCTAAGGAGGTCTCCTTAACGAGTCTGTGGAGTAGTAGCTTAACCCCATCCACCTCAACCCACTCACTCGTAAAGCACCTCAGCTTAACCTCGATACACTGCACCAGACGTAGGAGAGGCGAAAAACTATATATTCTCGGAGCTCTACCCCCTAATAGCAATAGCGTGAACCTACCGCTTGTAGCCGATCTTCCTGAGGAGTTCGTACCTCTCCCTCTTATCCTCAGCCCCCTCAACCCCTAGAGGGGTACCGCCGTCTACTACCCCAATAACACTCCTCCCCAGGTCGGTCTCAGCTACTACTACCTGCATGGGGTTAGCTGAGGCGGCGTAGAGGGTTACGACCTCGGATACGTGCTTAATGGCGTTTATGACGTTGATGGGCCACGCGTCCCTTAAGTATATGGCGAAGAAGTGCCCGGCTCCAACTCTCTTAGCAGCCTCTATAGCTAGGGATACGAGCTCCTCGTCGTTACCGTCGTACCTAATTAGTCTCTTCCCGCTGGACTCGCAGAAGGCTATGCCGAACTTTATACCGGGGACGGACGTAACGAGAGCCTCGTAGAGGTCCTCCACGGTCTTAATGAAGTGGGACTGCCCGAGTATTACGTTAACACCCTCCTTACGCGGGATATCCACAACCTCTATCTTCCTTAGCTCACCCAAGGTTCCACCAGAGAGTACCCTCTGGAGTTCGGGTAAAAACCCTATCTCCCTACCTACCTCGGGGCGGGGTTTACCTACGCCTCCCCAGACCTCTTAGCGGCCTCGGCAGCTCTCCTAGCCTCGTAGAGCCGGGCCCAGTCGTCATCGCTAAGGCTCTTCAGCTCGTCTACCAGCACACCCCTCCTATCCCTGTTCTTCATGAAGTACCACACAGCGTAGCTACAGATCGGCAGTACCTTTAGTCCGCTCCTCGCCGCGTCCTCTATAGCTCTCTCCACTAGGACCCTAGCGTAGCCATGCCCCCTCCTAGACTCCGGTACGTAGGTTTCGACAAGCTTCATAACCCCTCCCTCTACCTCAGTCGCTAGGTAGGCCTTGCTGCCGTCTTCGAACTTGATGTAGTACACGCCCCCAGCCTTCTTGACCTCTAACTCCACCACGCTCTACCCAGGATATCTGGGAGCTGGGGTTAAATCCGGGATCGCCTAGATGCTCTTATACACCTATCTATGCCCGAAGGCCTTCCTACGACTAGGTAGTGGGCGAGCCCCCAAACTAGGCGGGAGGGACTTCCGGGGCTGTCGGGAAGTAAGTGCGGGGACCCGAAGCCGGTGGAGGTGGGGGGCAGTAGAGCACCACCTACCGAGAAACCGTGGTGGGCCTTAGTTAGACTAGTTTTAGCTCTAGACGAAAACTACCCTGGTAGGTTGGATGCCTGGACACCCCATACCTAGGGTTAAGGTCTGCAGCGTCAGCGAGATGAGGAGGATAGATGAGGAGGCCGCATCTAGGTTTGGGGTAGACCACCTCCTCCTTATGGAGGACGCCGGGACGGCTGTCTACCAGGTTGTAAGCCGGGAGGTCGGCTGCTTCGGTAGGAGGGTCGTCGTCATCGCTGGGACGGGTAATAACGGAGGGGACGCCCTGGTAGCTGCGCGCAGGCTACGCTCCTGCGGTGCCTACGTAGAGGTCTACGTAGTCGGCGACCCGGGTAGGTACCCCGAGCCGGCGAGGCGCAACTACGAGATAGTCTCTAAGCTGGGGGTGCCCCTGAAGATCGTGAGAACCGCCGAGGACTTGGAGACCCTTAGGGAGGCCCTCAGGAGCTGCGACGTAGTTATCGTAGGGCTCATAGGTATAGGGCTTAAGGGTGAGGTAACGGGGATTCACCGGAGCGTTATCGAGGTAGTAAACGCCAGCGGTAGGACGGTGGTGAGTGTTGACATACCCTCCGGGATCTGTGGTGATAGCGGGAGGGTCTGCGGGGTAGCCGTTAGGTCCACCTACACGGTTACCTTCGGTCTACCCAAGATAGGTAACATACTCTACCCAGGTTACTACTACTGCGGAAAGCTCTACATATCCAGACTCTCATACCCCCCGGAGCTCCTGGAGTCCGACGAGATCCTCACAGAGCTTAACACCCCGGTGCCCATACCGGAGAGGGTTAGGTGGGGGCATAAGGGTACCTTCGGTAAGTTCCTAGCTGTTGCCGGGGCTAGGTACTACTACGGTGCCCCATACTACGTAGCCTACTCCTTCCTGAAGGTCGGTGGGGGGTACTCCAGGCTCGCAGCTCCTAAGTCGGTAGTCCCCTACATCGCTGCCAGGTGTAGTGAGGTAGTCTACATACCTCTCGAGGAGACCGATGAGGGCACCATCTCCGCGAGGAACCTGGACTACCTACTCAACCTCGTCGAGAGCCTAGGTATAGACATAGTCGCAGTAGGCTCGGGGACGTCCCTGAATAGCGAAACCCAGGAACTGATTAGGAGCTTAGTGGAGAGGCTGGATAGACCCGTTATAATCGACGGCGACGGCATAACGGCGGTAGCTCACGACCCGAGCATACTGAAGAGGAGGAAGGCCCCGACCATAGTTACGCCCCACCTAGTCGAGTTCACAAGGCTAACAGGACTGAGACCCCGGGACGTTGAGGAGGACCCGGTTGGAGTCCTTAGGAGGGTATGCCGTGAGCTGAACTCCTACATAGTACTCAAGGGTGCTCACAGCCTGGTGGGCTATCCCGACGGGAGGGTCTACATCAACATGACGGGTAACCCCGGCATGGCTAAGGCCGGAAGCGGGGATGTGCTAACGGGGACTATAGCTGCTATGTATGGTATAGGGCTTAGAGACCCCGGACTAGCTACGAGGATGGGGGTACTGGTACACGGGTTAGCGGGGGACCTAGCCGCTGAGGTCTTGGGGGAGGATGGCATTACCCCGGATGATATCTTAAACTACCTCCCTAAGGCTGTGAAGTTACTTAGAGAGTCCCCGGAGACCGTGTTTAGGAGGTATATACCGGAGTTTCTCTAATCCTATCCTAGACTACCCGAAGGAGTGGGCATCGAGACGTACCTCCCTATTTTCCCAACCTACATTCGGGGATCACGTAGTTTGGTAAGGTCTTTAAACTGCACTGGAGTACCCTAGGTGGAGCCGGTGTGCTAGAACTAGTGCCCGGTATTGAGGTAGTTGCGGAGTTGCCGGTAACCTACATCAGGAGCCACAAAGCAATCGTACTAGCAGATGTTCACATAGGGTACGAGGAGGAGGTATCACTTAAGGGTGGGTACATACCTAGGTTTCAGCTAAGGCACACCATGAAGATCCTTGAGGAGTCTTTTAGCCAGGTTAAAGCTGAGAGGGTGATCTTCGCTGGAGACCTTAAGCACCTCTTCAACACCCTAGGGAGGGTCGAGAGGGTTGAGCTACTCCAGCTACTTAACTACGTTAAGAAGTACGTTAATGAGGTCGTAGTCGTCCGCGGGAATCACGATAACTTCCTACCGGTCCTGCGTAAGTGGGTCGACTTCAGCATAGTAGAGAGCTACCTAGCCCAACCCTACCTAGTAGTCCATGGGCATAAACCTCTAAACCTCCAAGAGCTCCCGCAGCAGTGGGACTACCTAGTAATAGGGCACGAGCATCCCAGTATAGCTTTGAGGGACCCGATAGGGATTGTCGGTAAGTTCTCGTGCTTCCTAGTAGGGGATACCACTATAGGTAAGAAGCTGGTGGTACTACCAGCTGTAGGAGCATACCAGACCGGCTCTAAGGTGACCCTATCTAGAGATACCTATCTATCCCCCATAATAAGGGACTATGCTGTAATAGAGAGCCTCAAACCCATAGTCGTAGGTGCTGATGTAGGAGTACTCGAGTTCCCAACTCTAGGGGAGCTCTACGACATCGTTGGGTAACCGCTCTTCAGCTAGGAGGATGTAGTATCTACTACTTTTTAAGCACCCTAGTACTATAGTTGCTCTTAGGCTTGGAGGCTTTGGAGGATGTGGTGGAGGAGGTAATAAAGAGGGCTATTAAGGAGAGCAGGATCTTCAAGAATAGGGAGGTCCTCTCGTCGGACTACATACCCTCAAAGCTCCCCCACAGGGAGGAGTATATAAAGAGAGTTGCGGAACTCCTATCCCCCATACTTAGGGGTGAGAAGTCGAACAACATACTTATATACGGTCTAACGGGTACTGGGAAGACGGCCGTAGTTAAGTACGTTATCCGGAGGTTTGAGGAATACCGCGAGAGGGTTGGCTCAAATAACTTTAGGTTCTCCTACATCAACTGTAGAAATGAGGACACGAACTACAGGGTCCTCTTTAAGCTCGGGGCAGACCTCGGGGTAAGGCTACCCTTCACGGGGCTTTCAGTTGCTGAACTACATAGTAGGGTCAAGGAGTTCATAGAGGCTAACGGTCTTGCCGTAGCTATAGTATTAGACGAGGTCGACTTCCTAGTTAAGAAGGTAGGCGACGACCTCCTCTACAGGCTAACTAGGGTTAACGCCGAGTTAACTAGAGGTAGTGTAAGCATCGTGGGGATAACTAATGACGTTAAGTTTGTAGAGTCCCTAGACCCTAGGGTTAGGTCTAGCCTAGGGGAGGTAGAGATCGTGTTCCCACCCTACGACGCTGTACAGTTAGCCGATATCCTGAGGGAGAGGGCTTCGATAGCATTTAGGGAGGGGGTCCTCGGTGAGGGGGTTATAGAGTACTGTGCGTCCATAGCCGCTAGGGAGCACGGTGACGCTAGGAGGGCTCTCGACCTACTGAGGCTCGCTGGGGAGATAGCTGAGCGAGATGGAAGCTCTAGGGTTGAGGTAGAGCACGTTAGGAAGGCTAGGGAGGAGCTGGAGATGAACGCCTCCGTAGAGCTGGTTAAGACCCTCCCCTACCACGGCAAGCTCCTACTTCTAGCACTAGCCCTAGAGGGAGGGTACGCCGAGAGCACCGGTACTCTATACATGAGGTACAGGAAGATCTGCGAGTCCCTCGGTATAGAACCCCTAACCCAGAGGAGGGTTAGCGATATAGTAAACGAACTGGACATGATGGGGGTCGTAACGGCTAGGGTTGTGAGTAGGGGTAGGTACGGTAAGACTAAGGAGATAGCTCTAGCGGTAGACCCGGATACCTTACTAAAAGCTCTAAGTAGCGATAGTAGGGTAGGTGAGTACGTTAGAGTACTTAAGGATAGTAGGGGTAGATGACGGGTTCTTCCCGCAACACTACAAAGAGCTTAAGCTTAGGACAGTACTAGTCGGGACCCTCTACAGAGGTAGGGAGTTAGTAGACCTTAAGCTAGGCTCGGTAACAGTAGACGGTAGTGACGGGACGGAAAGAGTTCTGGAGATTCTAAGGACCTTCAGAAAGGTAGACGTAGTGTTCCTAGACGGGGTCACTCTAGCCGGCTTCAACGTTGTAGACCCGGAGGCTCTTCTTGAGGCGTGTGCAGCTGTGGTAGTGATGTATAAGTTCCAGCCTAAGCTAGAGAAAGTCGAGGCAGCCCTTAGAAAGCACTTTCCCGACTGGCAGGTAAGGTTCAACATAATTAAGAGGACTTACGAGAAGTCGCAGGTTATAGTAACGAAGTGGAAACCCATGAGGACTGCACTCATAGGGAGTATCGTTGAGGACCTAGGTAAGCTCATATCCTACCTACAGTTAGTTTCCTCCATACCAGAACCCCTGAGAGTAGCTGATTTAATGGCTTCAGCAATATCTAGAAACGAGAGATTCCTAAACTACCTTAATAGAGTAGGGCAGACCTAGCTTTCCATACACTGCCCGACCTTCCCGCCCTAGAGGTGGGGATTCCCTAGAGCGGGGTGGTTCAGGCTACAGCCTCTCTTCCTGAGGGTTCGATCCCGGGCCGGGTCTTAGGCCTGCTACCCCTATCCCAGTCGGGACTCGGGGTTATTGGATTACATTAATCGTAGCCTAAGGCTCGCAGAACCTGAACGCCCATCACTGAAGGCGGTTAAGCCGGGAAGGCTTGTAAGCCTCTCTCCCCATCCTTGCCTGAGGGGCTAGGCTTTCAGTTATAAAACGATGAGAGAGCGTACCCTGCTTAGAATACTTCCTCGCTTTCTAACTCCTCCACAACTATCTCCCTTAGGGCACCTATAGATTTCAGCTTCTCGTATATGTTCCTTACGGCTTGGGCTACCTCCTCCTCACTCTTAGCCCCGGTGATAACCATCTTACCGCTACTGAAGATTAGGAGTACTACCTTGGGGTCGTTCATCTTGTATATCAGTCCGGGGAACTGCTCCGGCTCGTACATTACGTTGTCCAACTGCTCAGCAGCTATCTCTAGGTTTACCTCCGCGTTGAGGTTTGCTGAGGCAACTACGTTCTGTATCTGTACCCTAGGCTTCCCAGTAATCAGTATACCGTGCTTGTAGAATAGCCTCAGGATCCTCTTAAACCCCTTAATCAGCATCTGAGTACTCTTAGCCCCGGTGATAACCATCTTACCGGTACTGAAGACGAGTGCCGTTAACTTGGGGTTATCCAAGCGTAGGACTAGACCCGGAAACTCTTCCGGGTCGTACTCTACGTTAGGTATGGATCTAGCTATAGCCCCTAAGTCCAGCCCCTGGTCTAGGGTAACTGTAGCAACTATGTTCTCAACCCTGATCAGGGGGGTAATACCCGACATCCTAAACCCTATTTAAAGGAGCTGTAGAGCTTATAAAGTTTATAAACTCGGAAACTCCGAGACGGACTTCCGCACTTCCTATGGGTTAGCACTTAAGCTTATGTTGCAGTACAGTATAGAGTTATTGGGAGCTGCTAACTCGTCTGTAGTGATGAGTCTTACAAGGGATGAGAGATGATTTCTGAACCCGCGGCTGACTATCCTACGCTACTGCCCACCCGGCTTGTGTATCTTTATCACGCGGCTACGTAACCTGAACTCCCTTGCGGCTAGCTCCTTCACCTCCTCGGCTACCCTCTCTATAAACCTCCTACCACCTAGCTTCTCAACGAGGTGGGGATCGTACCTGAGCTCCCTTGGGTGGAGCCCCTGGGCTGCCCTAGCTACTAGGTACCCTACGTTAGCTGCGTCTAGGACTGCCTCCGAACTCTCCAGCGGGTCTCCCTGGCCTAGGTAGTAGGCTAGACCCCACGGGGGTATCAGTATACCCATAGAGTTAGCTACCACCATTAGGTATGATATAGTCACTATGTTACCGCTATCAGCACCGGAGGCTACGAAGCCCCCGACCTTTCCTTCGAGTAACGATCTGCCGGATACGAATATCATGTTCTCTAGGGAGGTCATCCTGTCTATCATGTTCTTCAACTGACCGCTCGGACCGTACCAGTAGATCGGTGTAGCTACTATGAGTGCGTCTGACTCGACCATAGCCTTCAGTAGAGCGTTCCCATCATCGTCGTCGATTACGCAGGGAAACCTACAGGAGAGCTGCTCATCGCTTACGCAGCCTATGCACGGCTTTATCGTGTAGTCGTAGAGGTTTACTACGCTAACCTCAGCACCCGCGTACCTAGCGGCCTCGACAGCTACTCTGAGGAGCTTGTAGCTACTCCCGTACTTCCTAGGTGAGGCGTTGATGGCTAGTACCTTAACCACGCACCGTCACCAGAGATCTAGCAGAACACGGGGAAGGTAATAAGGATAAGTCCGCAGCTAAGTACCTCCTGGGTCACCCAATACCTTAACGAGTTTCTGCAGAGGTGTTAACTCGAATAACTACTAGACACTGACTCGGTGGCTGATGTCGTAGCCAGTTTTTATGTCCTCCAGGTAGAGCTCTATGAGGACTCCGGGTATGCCGAGTAAGCCGCCGAGTATTGTGATCGGAAGTGACGGCGGTATAAGCATTGCCGGGAGCGTGGTTATCGATGGCCATAGTAACGTATCCCAGAGAATTAGGGTAGTAACCCACATACACAGTGACCACACGGTAAACCTGCAGGAGAGTATCAGTAGTTCCTACAGGTTGGTAGCTACGCAGCTAACCCTCAGCTGGCTCCAGGTATTTGGCTACTCCGCGACTAACTACCTCAGCCTAGAAGCCGGGGACTCGATTAGGTTGGGGGACCTTAGGTTAAGGTTCCTGAAGAGCCTCCACATACCGGGTACGGTGCAGGTCCTCGTAGAGACTGACGACGGTACTAGGATACTCTACAGTAGCGACTTTAAGAAACCAGGCGAGGGGACCCCCGTTGAGGAGGCCGACGTCCTGGTTATAGACGCCGTGTACGGTAGGCCTAGCTATGTACGTGAGTTCGATGACTACATCGAGTACCTACTGGTAGACCTAGTCAAGCAGTTGCTTACTGAGGGCGGTGTGAGGATCTACGGGTACTACGGTAAGGTTAACGAGGTCATGAGTATACTGAGGCAGGGGGGTGTGGACGCCCCCTTCGTACTGGCCCCCAAGGTCTACATGATGACTAAGAAGGCTGAGAGTCTGGGGATCAGGGTGGGGGACTACGTACTCGCCGGAAGCCGGGAGTCTCAGGAGGTTATTAGGGATGGGTGGTACGTATACCTAGACCACTCGAGTAGGTTTACGCCGGGCTCTAGGGATGCCAGTACCCTAGTACTAAGCGGGTGGGAGTTCAGGAGCCCGATTAGGAGGATCTCCTCCAGGACCTGGCACGTAGCCTTCAGCGACCACTCAGACTTTCGGGGTCTCGTTAAGTACGTATCGAGTGTGAGGCCTAGGAAGCTCTACGTAGTTAAGGCTAGGAGTAGCGGTGCCGAGGAGTTCGCCGCATACGTAGCTAAGAACCTCGGCATTAGGGAGGTCTACTAGTCTAGCCCCCGAGCTTATTAGGCTTCCGCTACAGGTAGTCCGAGGGGTCTACCTGAAGGTATTGGTGGTTTCAGATACTCACGATAACCTAGTCAACCTGGGGAAGTTCCTTAAGGTAGTTAAAGCCCTGGGCGAACCCATACCACTGATACACCTAGGGGACGTGATCTCACCATTCACCCTGAGAACCCTCGTCGAGGGGTTACCGAGGGGTTCTAAGGTTACGGTAGTTCTCGGGAATAACGATGGAGACCCCCTACTCCTTAGGGCAGTAGTTGAGGACGTAGCTGAGCAACCTATCGAGGTGGATATCTGCGGGTTAAAGGCTATAGCACTACACGGGTTTAAATCCCCTACTCTTACGGAGAGTGTTGTCCACGGACTAGCCTGCGGTGGCTACTACGATGTGATCCTCTACGGTCATACGCATAGACCTGTACTAACCGTAGTACACTCCAGGTACGTACTTAACCCCGGAGCCCTCTCCGGCTACCTTACCGATAGAGCTACCTACGCGGTAGTAGACTGCTCTAAGCACGCTATAGAGATAAGAGACCTGGATAGCGGGGAGGTACTCCAAGCCTTAAGCCTACCGGCTTGATAGACAAACTAACGTAAGGCTACCAGCAGCACATATAGACACATCTATTTAAGTGCTATTTAAGTAGTACACGTTACTGTTGGTAGCATACTTAGGTGAACTCCTAGGAGTGGATCCCGGTAGGTGCTACGAGTACGACTAGGTATAAGGACGTAGTCATAACGGTTTCTGGAAGTAGGGCTGAGCCCGGTAAGCCCATGAAGATGGTAGTTAAGTCGGGTAGCTTCGAGATACTGACCTCCTCCCCGCCCTAAGGGGCGAGAGTTCCCTTAGGGCGGCTCACTGGTTCCTCCCATCTATTCGGGGATACATCTGTCACCTGGGGGTGTTCGGGGGGTCAGAGCTTCCCACACCCTACTTAGGGCTCTACGCGGTTGCCTACCCCGCATCCCCGAAGGGCTTAGGGGCAACCACGAAAACACCAACATAGAGTTTATAAGCTTTTCCATTCCATCCCGCCTTGAAAGGCGAGGCTTTCAGTTGTAACCGATAAGCTCGGTGGGGAGGTGCCCTCACCTATAGAGTACGTACTAGCTGCCTTAGCCGGCTGCTCCAACATAGTAGGTGAGATCGTAACTCGCGAGATGGGTATAGCTATAGAGGGCCTTAAGGTAGAGGTTTCGGGGGTATTCAACGCGTCTAAGCTTATGACCGGTGTAGGTGAGAG
>Ga0326760_1000462_pt1 | contig 21642 bp, 19 predicted proteins | sample GCREP_S_FD_207668 | JGI IMG/M metagenome (GOLD analysis project Ga0326760, IMG submission 207668) | Hot spring sediment microbial communities from Geyser Creek Basin, Yellowstone National Park, WY, United States - GCR.EP_S | ecosystem: Environmental > Aquatic > Thermal springs > Near-boiling... | reverse complement strand
TCCTCTTCGAGCCCGAAAATCATGTGGATTTAGCTAAAAAAATAATGGATAATATCGATCATCTAGATGAGATGGGGAGGAGGGGCAGGGAGTATGTGGAGAGCAAAATGAATTGGGGCATCGTATCAGAAAAGCTTATCGGACTTTATTCAAAAATAATTAAATCACCTGGGGATGAGGATATCGGAAATGACCTCTGATGTCATCTACGTAGTTGGAGCGAGGCCCAATTTCATAAAGCTTGCTCCCCTCATCAAATCCATTAAAGGGGAGGTTGATTTCAAAATAGTACACACGGGCCAGCACTACGATTACGAGATGAATGAGCTTTTCTTCAGAGAGTTGGACCTGCCCGATCCCGACTATCATTTAGGGGTGGGCTCGGGCAGCCATGGATACCAGACGGGGGAGATGTTGATCAGAATAGAGAGAGTGCTTGAGGAGGAGAGGCCAAAGCTTGTCATCGTATTAGGAGACACGAACACTACTTCAGCTGGAGCTCTCGCGGCAGTGAAGCTCAAGATAGATGTAGGGCACGTAGAAGCTGGCGTTAGAAGTCATGAGAGATTCATGCCCGAGGAGATAAACAGGGTCCTCGTAGATCATATGAGCTCACTGCTTTTCGCTCCCACACAAAGAGCGGTAGCTAATTTACAAAGTGAGGGAATCAGGGAAAATATATTTTTAGTAGGTGACGTTATGTTTGATTCATTTTTAATATATCATGATATTGCAAAAAGATATTACAATATTATGGAGGAGCTAGGTCTCAGACCGAAGGATTATCTTCTCCTAACTGTTCATAGGGCTGAGAATACTGATTCGAAGGAGAGGCTCTCAAATATACTTGAGGCGGTCTCTGGATCCCCTTGGGAAGTGATCTTCCCAGCTCATCCACGCACTATAGCCGCTATGAAACGCTTCTCCCTGATTGAAAGAGTTGAGAGAGCTGGGAACGTCAGGATAATCAAGCCCTTAGGCTATCTGGAAATGTTAGTATTGGAGGAGAATGCTAAAAAGATATTGACGGACTCTGGGGGTGTTCAGAAGGAAGCTTACTTCCTCAGGGTCCCATGTATAACACTCAGGGAGAGGACCGAGTGGATGGAGACAGTCGAAGAGGGTTGGAACGTATTAGTCGGAGCTGATAAATCCAGGATATCGGATGCTATCGTGAATTTTGATGGAAGTGAACGCTATAATCAATATATTTTTGGTAATGGTGGAGCTTCAGATAGAATAACATCCATAATAAAAGATTTCCTTAGATTTAAGGATTAGTTTGAGTGCCGCTTAATTAAACTTCCTCCCGCTATATTTTCTAGATCGAGACAGACGTCTCGTCTAAGGAGTCTTTTGAGGCCCATTTCATCCTTTATCCTTTCCGCCCCAGAGCTAGTAGCTCCTTTGCTGACTGGAATTCCTCCATGAGATCTCATGACATATACTCCTATCACCCGATTAAAGGTATGTGAAGCCATATTTTGTAACATCATATAGTGGAAATTTCAGGATTTCATGGGTAGACTACCCAATGTTATTGGAAAAATAGCACCTCTCAGCATCCGAGTAAGCATACTGAGCTTTCCCTCATTGTACCGGACCAATATTATTAAATTTTAGTTCCTTAGTCCGTGACAGATGACTAAGAAGGTAGAGAGCAGAATCCTGATGATCCTCTTCGATAGTTATTACTCACGCGACCCTAGAGTTAGGAAGGAGATCTCTACTCTAATTAAACAAGGATTTCACGTGGACCTCGTAACTAGAAGGGGAGAAGATGAGCCGGAGAAGGAGGAGAGAGATAATCTCACCATAAAGCGTGTGAGCTTCCCCCTCGAGAGAAGAGGAGGTATTCTCTATCTTATGCTCTACTACGGAATTCTCAGGCATTCAGCTTTTTTAGAGATATCAAAGAGGCGAAAAAATAAATATAGTTTAATTCATATTAACGATCTTCCAGCCGCAATCTCCTCACTGATCGCTGCAAAGTTCCTAAGAGTGCCTGTTCTAGTCGATCTCCGTGAAGACTGGCCGGATTTAATAAGTCTATCGGCAAGACAGCGTTCCTTTCTCTTGAGATTTTTGTCTGGACTTCTCTCGTACATCCTTAAACTTGAGGAAGGACTTGTCCTGAGACTAGCTGATGGTATTATCACCACAAGCGATATCTTCAGTGAGGATATAATAAAGAAAGGGGCTAAAAGTGAGAGAGTTGTGAGTGTTGAGAATGTAATAGATCTTAATGAGATGCGGAGAGTTGAGGAAGCGATAAAGAGGAGATATGAGAAAGGGGGGAGGTTCAGGCTCGTCTATGTAGGAGGATTAAACCCCTCTCAAGGGGTTGATGTACCCATAAGAGCTGTGAAGGAGCTTGAGGGGAGTCTGGACCTCGAGTTCATTGTAGCTGGTGACGGTGTAGATTTTCCGAGACTGAAAGCTTTGGTGAAAAACTTAGGGTTAGAGGATAGGGTCATTTTCACAGGCTGGCTGCCGTTCGAGGATGCCATGAGCTATGTTGCCTCCGCGGATCTATGCGTACGATCTGGTAAGAGGAGTAAGGAACTTGAGATAAGTTTGCCGAATAAGATATTCCAATATATGTACTTCGCGAAGCCGATAGCTGCAGCTGACTTCAAGGCTATCAGAAGGATAATAAATGAATGTGAATGTGGCTTCCTCTTCGAGCCCGAAAATCATGTGGATTTAGCTAAAAAAATAATGGATAATATCGATCATCTAGATGAGATGGGGAGGAGGGGCAGGGAGTATGTGGAGAGCAAAATGAATTGGGGCATCGTATCGGAAAAGCTTATCGGACTTTATTCAAAAATAATTAAGCATCCCGAAGTATAGAGATCTTGAAAATCTTTCTTGATACTGCCCGCATAATTATAGTTAAATTAATCATAAAAACTATCTTCTCATTGAATATTGTTCAATTAAATCCTCTATCAGATTAAGATATTCGGGCATAACCCTGTCCCAAGAGAAGAGCTCTTCATAGACTTTCCTAGCTCTCTTCCCCATCTCGACCAAGCGTGATCTCTCCCTAGAGAGAGAATTAAGCAAGTTAATTACTTCTTCCTCCCTCTCCAGGTTCACGGGGAAACCTATCTGATACTTCCTCACTATCTCCTCTAGGAAGGTCCCTTCAGCGACGATGACGGGCTTCCCTGAGGCTAAAGCCTCTAGGAACTTATTAGGAACTGCAATTTTATGATTATTTGATTCTTTGGGATCAAGATATGAGAAAACTATATCGGATTCTGCGTAATATTTGGATATATCTTTCCTATCTACTCTACCTATGAACCTCACGTTCCCATACTCGCTCGCCTTCAGCTTTATGCTCTCCTCCATCTCCCCGAAGCCCCCCAAGATGAACTCGCAACCGGCTCGGGCTGATATCTCTATGAACTTCAGTAATGATTTGTATCTCTTCCTCTCGAACGTTCCTATGTAGAGGATCCTGAGATCCCCTTCATTGCTGCTCTCAACGGCTTGAATATCATCGGGGGAGTTATAGACGCATAGGACCTTCCTGGGGATCTTCGACTTCACTTGCTCCGTTTGAGCTGGGCTCACGAGTATCAATGCATCTACTCTCGATATCAACTTCCTCTCAATCGCTGCTACGATCTTACTTATTGGCCAGATGCTTAGGTAAGCATCGGCATAAAAATCCGCTAAATCATATGCAATTGGTGCATTTTTCCTTCTCAAGATCCTCAGAGCTACATAAGTCGGTAACAGCGAGTCCAGATTTTGCGGTTGAATCAGATCGAAGTCCTCAGATAGGAGAAACGATAACTGAAAGATCAGCCAGCCGATCATATTCAAAGCTGCTTTCTTTCCATACCCCGATCTCCTTCTATATCTTATGAAAGTTATTCCATCTCTAACTTCCTCCTCAGGCAAATCACCCCCTCTATCCCACTCGAGTACGAACACTTCATGCCCCCTCTTCGCGAGCGCCCTCGCAGCCCTAATGACCCTAGGTACGCTTGAAGACGATGCCGTTAGGAGTATCCTAGCCATATCCATTGAAGAGGTCTGACCTCTATTATAATTGTTCCTCTAATTTGGCGTACAGAAATAGAATCAAGGAAATAATTCATCAGCTCTTTACTCCAAAAATATTTCATATTTTCTTATTTTCTATAAGTTTATCTACTTTCATCCAATTTACCTTTATAATCTTTAGCATTTCCTCGCTCGATAAGTTCTCTCTTGTGACACATATCTCATCCGAATATCCATCTTCGAGCTCCTCATAAATAACGGGCGATCTATTTCTGAAGCATAGTGATGGGCTATCTGCCCTTGTTGTCAAATGTGGTAGAGGATATCCACTCACTTCCAACCCCCTCTCAATATTCGATTCAGTAAGTAACTGTAATAGTTTTGCTACCCGTCGACCTGCGTTACCATCGCCCAAAGGGCATGTCGAGAGCTGGGGTGGATTCAGTTCTTCCAATTCTACCGATTTTACTATTATATCCGCAGCTCCATCGATATCGGGATCTATTAGATAGTTATAACCTAAAATTGTTGTTTCCGGCCATTCCGTCGTTTTTCTAAGTGTTACCGTCCTTCTACCAAGGATAAATGCTTCTTCCTGAACGCCACCACTGTCTGTGATCACAAGACGAGCGTTCTTGAGGAGTGTTATGAATTCGAAATAGCCGAGTGGTCTCGTAAGCTGTACATTAGTGTGAGTAAGCGTTTTAGTTAGTCCCATTTCCTCTATATACTTCTTCGTGTGAGGGTGTATAGGGAAAATAACTTTGTAATCTGGCAGCTTATGTGCAATTTCTATCAATATGGAGATCAAGCGGGGGAGGCGCCTTTCTGTCAAATTCTCACGCCTATGTAAAGTGAAAAGTAAGTATTGTGAGGGGTTCACGTCATAAATATTAAACACATCTTCCCTCAGGAGGTTATGTGATATGACATAGATGAGGGCATCCACTACAGTACTACCAACGAGCTCGATCGTTGATGGTAGTATACCCTCGCATAATAGGTTCAATACAGCTATCTTCGTTGGTGCGAGTCTGAAGTTCGCTATCGCATCAGCTGCCCTTCTGTTGGCCTCCTCCACCATCGAACTATCGAAACTACGCATCCCAGCTTCGTCATGTACGAAAGGTTTCGTTACATAAACAGATGCTAACGCAGATGCTAATGTTGTATTCGTGTCTCCAAGTGAATAAATAAGCTTAAATTTTCGACGCTTTGCCATATTAACTATCTTTTGGATTAGCAATGCCACTTGTTGTGCAATATCATGCACTCCGACTCCCACGTTTAGATATTCATCAGGCTTTGGGAGCTGAAGTTGTTCAAAGAACACAGAGCTCATCTCGTAATCATAATGCTGCCCGCTCCATGCGAAGATATAGTCTACTCCTAGCCGATCCAGCCACCACATAACGGGTGCTACCTTAATAGCTTCAGGTCTAGTACCCGCCAAAATTATTATAGGGTTTTCACTCACTGATAGATCCCCACTCCCTTAATAAATTTTTATAATCTTCTCGAGTGATAAATTTTTCATATTCTAATGTCAAATATATTCGCTTCTCGTTTAAATTCACTATATAATCGTTAAACGGTTGAATACCATACACCCTTTTATCTTGAGCCGCATTTATGGAAGTTATATCACGCCCACTACTAGCTCTCATCCGAATTACACCTTAGTACCTTCCATTCGATCCGCCCCTTATAAGTCTAACTATTAGAAGTTTCGAATGGAACAGCTATTTTGAGATCTCCGTTCTTCAGAGTTACAAACGACCAGGAACACTTACCCATTTTCTTTTGATGACTGTTGGGGATCTCGGAGTGCCTTATTAAAAATCTGGAAATTTCATATGTCAAGTAGAGAGATGACACATCAAGTGGGATCAGGAAGTTTATTGAGTGATCCTGAAGGAGTGACATTCAATGGGACTCTAAATGTCGCCTTTCAGAATATTTGAGATAGCTTCTGAAAAATGCCCGTTTCTAAGCAGATTACCTCTGGTAGGTTTATACATTTCTCACACCTGTCATTTGGATAGCTACTCATTTGAGCATTAGGTGCTGGGGCATAAAGATATAGAATTAATGAAGCTCCCTAAGATCGGATGCTATCTTCATCAACTTCCTCTCATAGGACAGTATCAGCTCCGAAGCCCTACCTATCAGCTTTATTTGGGAGAGGACCTCCCTTAAGAATTCCAGATCAGCTTGCTCGAGTAATATCAATGGGATTAAGGATATGTAGAGGAAGAAGTAGAGAGGGAGGAGTATTATCCTGAGAGGAGAAATTAAGAAATGCCCTACCGAGATTACTGGTATTGCTGGGACTATAGATGCTACGCATACTTTCATAGAACTCTTTAGGTCGATCGATACCCTCAGATTCCTCGATATGAGGAGGTAGAGCGATACTGATACCAAGCTCGAGGATATCTGAGCCATTATTATGCCAGTTACTCCAAAAATATTCGACAACAGGTAAGATAATGGAAGAAAAATTGAATAACTAAGCGATGATACAATTAAAATTATCTTGGTTCTCCCCAAGCTGCTCAGGAGGGATCCGATTGAGAGAGATCCGATACTAACCGGGAGGTAGCTCAACAGGAGCAATGATAGATAGAATGGTGCTAGCTTATACTTGCTTCCGAAGAATATTCTTACGAAATCTTCTGAAAATATTATCAATGATATCGTAGTAGGCATTATCAGAAGGGAGGAGTACTTCACCGATAGCTTGAGCATCCTCTCGATACCTCCCTCGAGAGTCCTCGAGAAAGTTGAGAGGAGAGAGGAGCTTATGGAAGATGTCACTATCCCGAGCACAGATGAAAAAGTGGCTGCTGCATAATAATTCCCTATCTCGAAGTCCGTGAATGATGACAGGAGTAATGTAGTGTACTGGTTTACGACTGCCGCCATTATTGAAGAGAGTTGGAGGGGGAGGCCGTAGCTGAGCAGTGAGGATAAGCTCCCGCTCGCCCTCCTGCTTAAGAAATCTCTTATCAGGAGGGAGCTCGCGATAGCTGCAATGATGTAACCGGATAAATGGCCAAATATCGCACCGAATACACCGAGACCAAATAAAACTAAAGTCACTGATATGAGGAGCTTGAATATTGATTGAAACAGCGGTATAGTGGAGCTTCTCTCGGCCATCCCTATCCCCAAGAGGATCGAGGAAGATAGATTACAGGCAGTTATGAATGGGATAGTTAGTACAGCGAGCCTCACGTAATCGGTGAGGTCGGGCCTTCTCAATACATGGGATGAATAGGGCTCAGCTATAGCCATTCCGACTAATGAGAGGAGAATGCTCAATAAGAGAGAGACCCTTATCGCAAAAGAAGATACCTCTTTAGCTCTTTCATCCCCTCTCAATAACGCCATGTTCCTCACTAGGAAAGAAGGTATCCCCATGTTGGAGAGCAGTACTAAAAGGGAAACTAGGGCGAGCGAGAGTGAGTAAAGTCCATATTTATCAGGTCCGAGGAACCTAGCTAGTAGTATCGAGTTTAATGATAGAATAGCTGTTGAGAGGATATTTCCAGACATCAGGAAGATGCTCCCTCTTACAGCTTCAGCCATGGCATCCCTCAGATTTTCCTCCACGAGCTCACCTCCGTTAGGCGGTCCTGCTATGAATTTAAGTAAGGAGTTATAGCTCTGAAAGTATTAATTATAGAAAGCTCTATTCTTTAGATACTCTCCCTGAATCATTCAGTACCCTCCTCTTTATAGGTGAACATCGAAAAACTTATTTTAATCCTCCATGCATATATGCTAGCTAATTAGCTAGGATGCTGTACGGATATTTTAAGGAGGAAATTTTTCATCAATAAAAACATCAAAATCTCTAATTTATTTTTATAATTCTCTATAAATCTCATGTAAATGATAAAAAATACATTATCAGTATTAAAAACGTAAGATCCATTTAGTATTCCAGAATGTGAAAGGAGTAGAGGGTTGAGGTGAGCGTCCCACAGGGAGCCTATTCCTCGGCAGGGTGACCCCGGGAGCCACGATAAACTTCGACTTCACGATAACTAGCCCAGCCAATAATCCATCATCCAGCTACAGCGTGAGAGCAGTGAAGTTCACGCACCAATCGACTACATCATTCACGATGAGTTCCGTCCCACCATTTACTAGAAGTTACTACATCTTAGGGCCGGCATCCAACTTCGCGACCACTCAATTGATGAGAGTGAGCGCTGTCATGCCGTACAAACTCTTCGATCCCGAGGACGATTACGAGGCCAACGGCCTCTTCTACCTCTACGTCTTCGATTGGATAGATACTAACGGGGATAAGCAGATACAATACGGGGAGCTTCAGAGGATCAATTACGCTGTTAACACGGGAACCAGTAATGAAGTATTGGTATCTGATCCGGGGATCAAGGCAAGAGAAGGCTCTTACTTAGTCGTCGGCGTCTTAAATTACTTCCCATACCCGATAAGTGTGAGCGTGAGGGTATCGAGGTTCTCCATAACTCCCGATACAGCAGTGACTTTCACGCCGGCCTCGGGGACTATAGATGCAGGTAACTCGGTGACTATAACAGGGAGATTGAAGGCAAGCAGCATAAACGGAGTTAATGAGGGACTCATAGAGATAAACTTCGGTGAGTTCACGAAAGTAATACCTTACAGCTATGTAGTCTACTCTCCTCTAACAGCATCAGCTACTCTGACCACGGCAGCCAGCGAAACGAGGCTTTACGATCCTGGAGCTGTCAGAGGACTCTTCGACTGGGATTGGCGTTATGAAGCTGGGGATTGGAGGGTCTACTACGTTAGCGTGAGCGATCCAAAGGCTACAGCTCTTGAGGTCACTTTCAAGTGGCAGAAGCCCATGAGCAACCTCTACATAATGGTCTTAGGGCCGGATGGACAATTCGCAGGCTATATCTTCGGGATGGGAGTTGGGCAGCACTGGTGGATAGGCGATGGCACGTTCGTCTGGGAGAACGTCGGTAAGACAACGGATACGATAGCTAAGAACTTCGCCGCCGTGGATTACATATTGTGGAATGGTGAGTACGGGAACAAGATAGAGTTGAACGGTCCTGGTATCTACACAATATACGTGCACAACGTACTCTACGATAACTACCCGAACACATTCGAGCCCATAGTGGGGCAGGTGAGGCTGATGAAGAGCACCAACGTGCTGCCTGGCCAGATGCTGATCATGGGCAATAGGCCAGCCAGCTTCTACACATCAGTTGTGCTGACGCCCTACAAGACGGCTCCTCCGATGCCAGGATGGGAGAGCTATGAGATCTGGACGTACGCTGATTCTCCGATTACAATAAATCCTGACTCTGTATATTCATCCAGTTCAGTCAGTGTCGTGAGCACATACCCACCGATGACGATATCCTCATCATCCGATACTACGATGCCCAAGCTAGTTGCTGTCCTATTCGCTTGCTCAATACCGCAGCTCCAGGTTAACTATAGGTACGGTGGTGAGTTCAACATAGACATTCTGGGCTACTACTGGGTATTCTACGACTGGACTAAAGTAATCGCCAGGGCAAAGATAGTTCCAGGCTTAGGAGGGTAGCGATCCCTCTTTTATTTTTTTCAATATAAGCTCATCCTGATGTGAGCTCCCGAGGGTTTTACGAATTCCTGGAGTTCTCAGTCAAGCGACTGCTAAAGGCCCATTGATATGCTGAGATGCTAGAAATACTCGAACTTCCACATGCCGGCTCCGCATTAAGCATGAATGTGCTACTCGAGAATCTCAGCCGCCCTCTGGTGGTTAATCTCCTCAGCTTGTATCTTCTCATCCGAGAGCTTTATTAAGACCCTCCTGCCATACCTCAGCAGCCTCAGCGTCTCAGAGAACTAGGGCCTCCTAATACCTTCTAAACAGCAATTTTCAATACTCCCATAAGCTTAGAATCTTATTATTATAACTTTTTCAGATCAATCAGACTGAATACTAGGACCTCTTTTGACAGTTAGGGGTTCTTATCAACTTCTTGAGCTCGGCCACTAGCTGCTTCACATCCTCCGAGTACTCCCTGACCACATCCCCACGCAACCAGTTCTCATAGAAGTTCTGGTGCAATGTGCTGGCTACGGAGAAGAGCCTCCTCAACTCAGGGTTCCTCTCCTCCTCCCCCAATCTCCTGACGAAGCTGAAGAGCTCACCATGAGAGGAGATCGAGATCCCCCTGCTGGCAGCCACCGCCTTGACCATTAAAGCTGCAGCGCCCCACAGTTTCTCTGATGCCTGAACGTGATCTTTAGATAGGAGATCCTCGGCCTCCCTGAGGTACTTCTCCGAGAGCCTTGCGTATAGCTCCGCTCTATCAGATGGATCTATCTCCTCGTCCATTCCCCTGCACAGAGCCTCTAGAGCGAGCTCCTCAATGCTCGCCCCGCTCCTCTCGCATTCCTCCTTCAGCTTCCTCTCGATCTTCTTAGGCAGTATTAGCGTCAGCTCCAAGGAGATCACTCATTGATGTGAGATCCCTGGACTTATAAAACTTCCTCCCGTTTTCGTTATCGAATCGGATTAGCATACGCTAAACTTCACCCTTGTGCTTGATTTAGATGCCTTAATTTCACGACTTTCCGGACCTATAAGCTTTCAATAACTTCTCATTTATCTCTTCCTTGAGCTCTCCCCTATCCACCTATCTCCCAGTTGGATCTCCCGATAAATTGGCAGCTTCGCCAGCTTTATCACTGACTCGAGACTCAGGGTGCTTCCTATCCTATGATCTTTGGCATGAGACTTTAAGGGTTCTGAGCTACGTAGTCTTTGATAGACTTACGTAGCCCTTGGGATTCAGCAGCTTTGGGCCCCTCTTGAGTTCATTGGAGCCCTCATCAGCCTCTTCCCCTGTCAGGGTGAACCCGCTCCAACCCTTCACCAGCTCATCGAAGAGCCTCGGAGTTGGAGGAAGCCCCTCCATCTGAAGGTATAGGTTTATGGCTGCGTTCAGTTGCCTGTCTATCCTCAACCCGCATTTTTTGCATACATATGATGCTCCTTTCGGGGCATTGACCATCCCACATCTGGAGCACCTCCTCGTGGAGTTCTTCGGGTTGAGGAGCTTAACTTTAGACTTGTAGCTCATGAGGGTTATGATCGTCTTCCAGTTGATCTTTGAGATGTTCCTGTTGTGCATTTTTGAGCCGTTGAGCATCCTCTCCTTCCTCAAGTCTTCGAAGCCATGAATGTAGCCTTTGAACTTCCTCGACACAAAGGTCGTCAGCTTGTGGACAAAGTCTCTAGCCCTATTCTCCTCCCGCTTGGAGTATTTCGCCAGAACCCTTCTAAGTGAGGGCTTCTTCGACGCCCTCCGTTGCAACCTTTTCCGCTTCACTTCATAGACCCTATGTATATGGAAGAGCTTCGTTAGGTCTATCCTAATCCAGCCCGTGCTCGGACTGAATCCATCTAGGCTCTTCTCATTGCAGTCCCAAGCTATCTTGCCTTTAACTTCCTCCTCCCTTTTGAACCTGAACGTCACTGTCAAGTATTTTTCGCTTAAGATCAGCTCTCCCAGCTCGCCCCTCGCCCTCCTGAGAAACCAGGCCTTAGAAATATCGAACACTAGGTACTCTTCGTGCGGCTTCACGCTGACCTTTATCTTCCCGTCCTTATAGGTGTAGAGCGTCTCCTTGATCCTAACGAACCTCTTCCTAACTACTGGCTTCTCTCGGTGCCTCTCCCCTTTGAGGTAGCTTCTCCTCCAAGATTTCAGCATGGAGTATGCCTGTTTGATCGCTGAGTCAACGTAGTGCTTCGAGTAGCTCCAGTCCTCCAACAAAAAGTTTCTCAAGTGATTTTTGAAGTTGTTGTCCTTTGGAATTATTGGTATGAGTCTCCTCCCCTTCTCGTCGCGCTTTTCAATCCACCTGATCTTAGCCCATATCTCGTCCAGAGCTTTTTGAAGTAACCGTCTATACGCTTCGAGAAACTCGCTTACATCGTACTTGTGCCTTATGTTGTACGCTCTAAATTGATATGAGCTTCCTGACACCTCCAACTACCTCCTTGTATTTGTGCGACCTCATCCCGTAGAGTTTTCCAGCAAAATGGGAAACGATGGTCATCAGATCCTCAACGAGCTCCTCCTGAGGGGTTTTCCCCTCGCTGTCTATTACTTCTATTTCGGTTCCGAAGGCTTGGAATAATTTCCTCAGTGTTTCGAAGCCGAACCTAGTCAGTCTGTCTTTATGAGCGACGATCACCTTGGAAACTTTTCTCTCAGCAACCATCTCCAGGAGCTCGAGAAATCCCTTCCTTTCCTCGTTAAGGCCTGAACCCACATCGCTTAGTATTTGAATCTCGCCGTAACCCTTGTCTTTAGCATAGCTGTGTAAAAGTTGCTTCTGCCTCTCCAAGTCATCCTTTTGAGTTGTAGAGGAGACCCTAGCATAACCCACTACTACCCTCTCTTCCTTCAATCCGAGAATTCGCTTAATTTCGCTTTCGGGTATCCTCCTCCTACCACCAACCGTCCTGACGACTCTTATCTTCCCTTCTTTATCCCAGCGCTGAATGGTTCTCGTGGTAACTCCTAATAGCTTTTTAGCTTCTTTGAGTGTGTAGAGCCTCTCCATCGAGAGGAAAGACTACTTACGTCTATTTAAGTTTATCTATTTTAGAACTGCTGGCTACGGCACTCTTGAAGGATGAATGCAACTCTATAGTCCAGCCGCGTGAGCTTTCATAAATATCCTTAGAGGACAGTCCTACAGTGACCAAGGGAGATTTGAAGCTATTAGATCATATTGCTCCTATCAGCCTGAGGAGTATCGGGATTACAGTCGCACCCCATATCGTCAGAATGATTCCTATGGTCCACTTGAAGTTGCTGTGCACCTCATTCCTCAGCTGAACCATTTCATTCCTCAGCTGAGCTATTTCACTCTTGAGATCCCTTATGTCCTCCTTTTTTGCTACATCAGGCAGGATTGAATTTATCATGAAGAGTCTCACATCCGGCTCAGATACGATCAGCTCCGCGAGCCTCATCTTCAGCTTCTTATTCGCTTCTATCTCCCCTATTACCCTCTCGCCGGGAGATTCCATCATTAAATAGAGAAAGGAGAGAATATAAACCTCAACTTTCCCAGAAGTTAGCTTCCCAATAGACCTGAAAGACTCCTTGCTAGTGTGAGCTCCGCCAGATTCCAATGTTCCGGATTTCTCGGCAGGATCACTTCCCTTCCAAGATCTTCCGAGCTTCCGAAACCATCCTCTCAATGTCCGATAACCTCGCTCTCACATCCTCAGGATCGAACTTCGCCTCGTGGAAGCCCCAGACGTGTAACGTCCACGCCCTATCCCATGCAGCGCTGAACCAATCCCCCAATCTCTCAGAGATCCTCAGAACAGCCTTCTCAAGCTTCCCAACCCATCTACCGCTCCTCTCAACATCCCCGAGTATATCCCTCAAATTGAAGTGAGTCGCGAGCGCTTTAGTAACTTCCTCCGCAGCCTTGTAGAGCTTCTCACTAGCCTGAACAGGATCCTTATCGATGAGGTTCTTTCCCTCCTCCAAATACTTCACAGCTAACTCTAGGTGAGACTCCGCAGCGACTTGAGGATCCAAGTTCAAAAAACTGATTAAGAAATCTAAAACAAGGGGCTCCACATCCACACTTTTCCTCCTGAGCTCCTCAGCAACTCTCCTAGGAATTGCCACGCTCATAATCCATATCACTGAGCGTATCTTATATTTAAAGATGTCTTAACCCCCTCTGAGCTTCAATATCCGCGTTTTTAGCGGACTTAGTACTGAAGCATGAATCTCTTCTCAGAGTTTCTTAATCAGGTAGCTTCTTTCTATCGCTGAAATTCGATCAAAGAGATCTCCAAATACATTAGCAAGGTCCCTCAACGGAGGGGTAAGAGCCCTTAGATATAGCTGGAAGCATCGCTCTATCAACTCGGAGATCCTTACCGTATCTGCTATTACGGGCACTGCTGTATTTAATCTCCCTTGAGAGAGTAATCTTTTGCCCTGTCCCCGTAAAGGGAGGCGAGGATAGCTACCATTAAACGCGTTCTTGAGCTTCTCAATGAGCTCCAAAACACCATCGGGAGGATCGATGGATGTCCTCAACAAAGATGTATGGCATTACATAAAACCTGAGGAGCAGTTCCGCATGGTGAGCTGCAGCAATACGGAAACTTGGCGAGACAGAACTCTATGTAAAAAACATCTAAACTCATAAGCCATGAAAATTTCATTCCCGTTAAATCCTCTTAATAGCCCTGCGAAGAATCGGGTCCGCGATCGTGTACTCGTCATCGACCTTAACTATCAGTCCGTAATCCATCAGATTCCTGAGTATATTCGCTAGCGTGGCGTCTGGTATGCGTCCAAGCTTAGCCTCCAGCCTCCTCTTAACTTCACTCCAGGAACACCTCTCCATAGCTGAGATCGTCTTCAGAGCCTCACTATACCTGCTCCCACCTAAGCCCCTCGTTTCGAGGAAGTGTTTGACTTCGGCTAGGACCATGTTTATTGCAGCATCGATTATCGGATCCATGGATCTCAATCCCCTCGCATAGTTATATCCAAAGTATGTTAGCCAACCTATAACTCCATTAAAATTCTTCACAGCTTCATCCAGTAAATCGTCACTCACATCTACGCCCTCCTGTTCAAATCCCCTCCTGAGGAAGTCCAATGCTGCCTCCCTCGTCAATGGCCTGAGCTCTATTGTCTTGTGCGGCCTGCCATAAAGCGGCGCCTCTGGATCCTCGAACCTCAAGAACTTATGTAGCAAACCGACCTCCGAACCTGAAACCACTATCCTAATGTCCAAATGATCCAATGCATATGCTAGGAATCCATCGAGCTTAAACTTCAGATTCCTCAATTCCTGAGCTTCATCAAAAACTACAACAGCATCTCCTAAATTCTCGAAGATTCCTAGTAAGACATCCGGCCTCCTGAACTTGAATTTAATAACTCCGCCTACCTCAAAGTAGTCAATATTCCTGATGAGCCTTCTAGCCCAGCTCTTCTTACTCACCTCGGCCTCTATTATACTTAGAAAGCTATCGAAGGATGATGTAGCAGATCTCAGCAATCTACAATCCAGGAACAAGTACTTAACATCAGCTGCATTCAATCCAGTGAGGATCAGTGAAGTCTTACCGTACCTCCTCAATCCCCTGACGACTATGAATCTAAACTTACTCAATGAGCTCACGAAATCATTGAGCTCATCCTCCATATCGTAGAAGTCCTCCCTCCTCCTCTTCGGCTCCAGGGTGAAGTAGGCCATCACTAACCCCCCTTAGTAACTAACCCCCCTTAGTTATCTAGAGGATGATAACTTATTAAACACCCGCGCAACCCTTGAATTTCCACAGTACCTAAATCAATAATAACATTACTCACGGACTTTAATTTAAAAATTTTTACTTATTTATGTGAGTATCACTATGATATGCCCGAAAGTTACAGCAGCACATCGGCTCATGGCTAGTTATTGAGTGCTCTCGAGAAGGCACCACTGCCTATTGCACCTTCACAGCACATATAAGTCTTCATGCTGGGATTAGGTTCCCAGCCGCTTAGGATCTCGATACCCATTCTCCTAGCGACGTGAGATAGGTCCTTATCTCCAGTAAAGATCTACTTTGAGCTTCAACGCTAGCCATGGTCGAGTCAATGAAGCTAAGGGTCCTACCTGCTAATTCGGGGCTTTCCCTCAGCACTCTATCGCTCTCGACCTTAAGCCTAGCTGACTCCACTTAATCTATTATCTTAAGCTCAACGACCCTGAAGTACTCAGAGACCAGCGTTACTACTTCTTCCATGCTCTTGAGGGTGGGAATCTACCCCTTAATCAGTGAACGCACAGCTCGTAGACAACCGTGGCCGGTAGATATCCTATGACCTCACCCCTCCTAACCCGAGTTAGGATCTCCTCCGCCTCCTTCACGAGCTCTCCATATGCCATCGCTAGTATCGCGTATCTATGACTACGGCTTCGCTCTCCTCCTCCAAAATGCTTCCTCCTTATCTAGCTCTTCCTCAGCGCTACCAGTACCCTTCATTGAGAGATCGATACCTCTGGAAATGCCGATTACCTGCCATATCTGAGGGTCATAAGGGACTTTGCTGCTAAGGCACTTTCGGCCCATAGACCTTCAGGCCAAGCTCCTCTAAGATGTCCTTCTTCTCCATTATTCTCTCGTCAAGGGTTATGAGAGAGTCTAAAAGGCCTTTCCTAGCCAGATTTAAGGCATAAATGATGTGCAGGAGATCGAGGGTCCTGAGCTTGAGATCATGCGCATGATCGATAGCTTCTCGAAATATATGAAAGGCTTCAATCTCATTGAACTTCTTTATCTGAGGCTCATCTTTCACAACTACAGGACTCAAATCCTTCAGAATTTGTTCCACGAGTATGTAGATCCTAGTCCTTTCGCTGAGCCTCCTTAGACGTGAAGGAAGTCTGTACTTCGGTAAGTTCCTAGAGATCGTTGAGAAAAGCTCGACGACCGTTAAGGGTGATACGAAAAGTTGCTTACCCTTCTTTCTAAGCTCTTCTACGATGCTTTTGGCATCTTGATGACGCTCCTCTTCCTTGAAGTGGTATGCGACCAAAACGCTTGTGTCGATGTATGCCATTAATCTTCCCTGTTCCCCTCCACTGCCTTGACTGCGCTGAATCCTGGAGCCAGCTTCGCCTTAATGCCCCCCTTTAGAAGTATTTCGGCCAATTTTTCCGCGAGCTCCTCCTCACTTACATCAGTTTCCCCGGTCCACTCGAAAATTATTGGTACCCCCTTGAACTCCTCCTGTAGCCTCAGGTTTATCTCGAGCGCTTCACTGGCATTAGCATCTATTATGTCACAATAGATGTAGCCCCAATCCGGCTCATATTCCGCTTCAATTTTATATGGCAGCCCGGTCAACTTCTTCAGCTCCTGTGCTATTTCCCTGCTGATGTGCTCCTTTTCAACCTCAGACAAGCTCAAGGTATCGATCTCTATACAACTTCCGTGAACTTTATATGCTTAGAGCTCACATCCGGTCCGCTGAACAAGCTCTCGATACAGGCAGAGGGTGCGGACCTTCGGGATACCTCATCAAATCAGAATTCCAGCTATATGCCCCAGTGCATTTAGCAATCATTTCGTTCCCGGGATTCGTTAGCAGTATCTCTAGGAAGCCCTAGCGAGAGTATTTCACAGAAATGAAAAATGTGTTAGAAGAGTATCCTCAATATCAGCGGAACTAGTATCGTTGAGGCCAGCGTGATCACTATAGCGACTAAAGATGCTTTAACGATGCCGTAAAGGTCGCTTATCCTCTCATTTATACTATCCAATCTAGTATCTATGTAAGATTTCAGCTCAATCACTCTCGCATCCACATAAGATTTCAGCCCGGCCTCCAGCTTCTCCATGTCCTCCTTAGTAGCTTTTCTCAGCGCTTCTATATCCTCTCTAAGATCCTCTATATCCTCCTTAGTAGCTTTTCTGAGGGCCTCTATATCTTCTTTAGTCGCCATCTCCCTTGATAATGCCAGAAGCATTACTTTCCTGAGCTCCCTATTCCTTAGAACCTCTGGTATGAGCTCCTCAGCTAAAGCCCTCCTCAGCTCCTCATCCTTCCTCAACTCCTCCAATAGCTGCCTGCCGTTTGGCATGTCAAGTTAAGGGGCTCCCACTAATATAAAAAGATAACTGAGGCCCCGCAAAATTATTATAAAAGTGTGATGAGGGAGCTTATTATCTCATTTCCCTTAGGAGTGCCTGAGGGACTCCAGCAGCAGGGCAGATATGATGAGGGTCGCTACGGCTAATGCTATCAATACGTATCCAGGACTATACCCTGATCCCTGGACAGTTTCCCGAGGGATCTCAGGGCTATTGCTCCTATAAGAACTGCTGCTCAAATTAAATGAGTTACTCAGAGCTTCCTCGCTAATCGAGGTCTCATTAGCTCTCTCAAGTATCTTCGATGCCTCCTCGCTAGAAGCTCCCATCATAGTGATCATCGAATTTCATGACGGTGTAAGTGTCCGCCCGGACCTGGATGAAACTGACTAGGAGTAAGAATGCGAGGAGCGAGAGCATTAATGCATACTTCATCGTCCTACAAGCTCAGGAAAAAATAAAAAACTTTCGATTGAAGTTTCTCCCTGGATCAGGAAGCTCTCTCATTATTTAGAGTGAGATAAGCTATCCCCCTCTCCCTGAAGGGCCATGGTACTGCGCTCTCGCAACTCTCACTCGATAACCTGACCATCCCCTTACGCATCTGAGAATCGATCCAGATATCTGGGGCTGACGGATATAGGGCGTAGAAGCTCAGCTGCTTCCCCCTAACCTTAGCCCCCCTTAGCTCGAACTTCCTCCTCATGCTCCAATCCGAGAGCTCCTTCGATAGCTGATCAAGTACATCTGATAGTTTCTGGTTCAATATAGGTCTTGCATGAACCATTCTCTTCATCTTAGAAATTATGGAACTTCTGAGCTCCCTATAGCTCTCGCTAACTCTCTGAGCTAACCTGAGGAGGTCCAGAGAATCTCTCTTAGGCTGGGGGAGTTGAGCTCTGTACTCCTCACTCGAATGGAGTATCCTGGGGAGTAATTGGGGCACGCTCATGATGTAGCTACGGTCTAAGTAGGCCATCATCATAGTTGAGAAAGCGACAGGATATACTACGAGCCTAAGGAGCTTCTCCAGATCCTCAGCTGTCTTAACGAAATTATCCATCCCTAAGCCGAAGAGTGAGACGAACTCCCTGGCTCTCTGCCCGAAGAGCAATTGGGATTCCCTAGCTAACTTCAGGTAGAATTCCCTCAGGTCCCTCAGGCCCATCCCCTGAGTGGAAGAGATGTTGAGGAGCCTCCAGGCCAATGAGAACAGGAATACCTCCTTGAAAGGATAGGGGAGCCCGCTTCTCCCTCTATCATCGAATAGATTTATCATCTCCTCATTCTGGAGCCTTATGAGGTCTTTAGCCCTCATCCCGGTCTCCCCCTCGTTCAGGGGGACAGCTGGCGGGCCCGCTAGTATGATAGCTTCCGTAAGCGAGATGCCGGAGTGAGCGGTCCAGAGTACTGAGTCCTCGATCTCGGGGCAGAAGTGCCTTATCGATAGAGGCCTCCCCCTCAAGAAATCTAAGGTTAGATGGAGTAAGCGATCGAGCCTCAGCTCCCAGTGGGAGCTCATAACTCAGCCACCCATAGGCACTAAGACTAGAGCTACGCTGGGGGACTCCATATAAGATTTGAGCTCACTCATCCCCTTGATTATGAAGGTATTGGCTGCCCTATAGGTTCCGAACCTATCGTTGCCAGCTATTATAACGATGTACTTCCCCCAAGCTCTCTTTATGAAATAATAAGCGTAACCCTTCCTCTCCAGATTAGATTTCTCCTCACTCGAGAGCAGGGGGGCTACGAGCTCGCTCACTCCAGCGGCTTTATGGCCCCCCAGTACTATGAGGAACTGGCAGTACTTTAAGGCATCCGCCAGCCTCTCCGGCGGGAATATCTCGACCTCGAAGCCCATAGCAGTTAAAGAGGACTTTAACTTCTCAGCAGTCGGCATATCGATGCTGTTTGATATTATCGCCACCGGTCCGGTTAGCTCGATCGAGGAAACCGGATATGAGCTCAGGATCATCAGCAGGATCATGAAGCAAGCGAAGTACCTCAACATCCCGCTTCAATGACGGGAGCCAAATAAATAGTTATCGCTATATTACAAATTCATCCGAACCAGAGCTCGAGGAGACCGGAAAGCTTATTATGAATCGTCGTATTTAAGCCCGGGCCGATGATGATAATTCCTTTAACCCCTCGATGGGGTGAGACGGGCGGTCTGAGGTCTCTGATATCAGAATCAAAAAAAGAAGAAAAATTAGGATGTGCCCATAGCCTCATTCATCATCAAGGCTAGGGATTTCCCGTAGAATACCTCTAGTAAGGCCCCCAATATTGATCCTACTACCCAATGTATCGCTGAGCCTATAGTCGCAGCTATGAGCCCGATTACGAACATCACCACTAACCAGAGGATATAGTTCCCGAGACCGATCCTCTGGATCAGCTGCCAGTTCTCGCTGAATGCGAATATCTTAGAGAAGTTCCCAGTCCTTATCATATTTCCTATAGCTATGACTCCGAATATCGCGAAGATAAAAGCTAGGATCACTCCGACTATTACGAGGCCGCTCGATAGTAGTGAGGAGAGCAACGACATAGGTGAGTAGAATGCGTATTCACCTATGGAAAATGCTATACCGACTCCCAAGATTATTATTGGGACTATCATGTAGATTATCGCAGCGATAGCTACAAGGAGCCCATCGATGAATAATTTCACGTAGTCGGAGAGTTTCGGTGGCTCCTCAGGGTTTTCCCTGACTATCCTCGCGAAATAGCCCGTGACGATTAAGTTGACGATCGGTATTATTCCTAAAACGATGAGGATCAGTAGGTTCCCTACGTCACTGAAAAGTTTGCCGACGAAGGAGGCCGATCTATTGAGGTTATCCGACAGATCCATGCGAACCCCCTCTCCTCTATCCCTATCCCTTATTAAGTTTTCTGGGGGAAGATCATGTTTCCATTTTTAATCATTCCAATACTTTGTCAAATCTTTTAAGAAATAGCATTAAGCATATGCTCTGAATAGGATAAGAGCTTATTCAGTGAGTTAATCTATCAGATAATGCTTTTCAAATCCCTGGATCTTATAAAAAATTATAGATTCTGTTATCCAAGCTTTCTAGCACATTTCAGAGTACTATGAGCTCCCTACTCGTCTTAGTGAGCCTCTCTCCCCTCCCATTTATCACAGCCACATCATCCTCTATCCTGATGCCGAATTCCCCTTCAAGGTAAATTCCAGGCTCTATCGTGAAGACCATACCATTCCTCAGCTCCACATCGCTATTCTGAGCTATATATGGCTCCTCATGTATATCTAAGCCCAAACCATGCCCAGTCCTATGTGTGAATCTCTCCCCATACCCCTTGCTCGCTATTATTTTTCTAGCAACAGCATCTATCTCCTTAGCTATAACTCCCTCCCTAACAGCTTGAAAAGCTTCCTCCTGAGCCTCCTTAACTATATCATAGACCTCTAGACCCCTCTCTGAGGGCTTGCCTATTGAGAAGGTCCTCGTTATATCGGAGCAATAGCCCTTATACTTAGCTCCGAAGTCCAGTATGAGGAGATCTCCCTCAGATATCCTCCTCTCCGTCGGTGTGTGGTGGGGATTAGCTCCATTCGGGCCTGAAGCTACTATAGCATCGAAAGAGAACTTATCTGCGCCCAGATCAACTATCTCATTCTCTATTAATCTAGCTATCTCCTTCTCCTTTCTCCCTATCAATTTCTCGCTTATAACACTCTCTATTACCTTATCAGCTATCTTAGCAGCTTCCCTCATCAGCTCTATCTCCTCCTCATCCTTCACGATCCTGAGCTTTGAGATGAGAGGGCCCAGGGGAGCTAGGTCATATGATCTCAAGCTCTCATAAGCCCTCAGTATATGAGCAGCCTGCATGTTATCATCTATAGCTATCTTCCCGCTTCTCCCAAAGCTCTTCCTTATCAAGTCACTTAGGATGGCATA
>Ga0326760_1000461_pt1 | contig 21669 bp, 19 predicted proteins | sample GCREP_S_FD_207668 | JGI IMG/M metagenome (GOLD analysis project Ga0326760, IMG submission 207668) | Hot spring sediment microbial communities from Geyser Creek Basin, Yellowstone National Park, WY, United States - GCR.EP_S | ecosystem: Environmental > Aquatic > Thermal springs > Near-boiling... | reverse complement strand
TACTCCTTGATGGAAGAGATTATAGAAATCCAGAGTATCCAAATGGCTTCTACATAGGGCCAACTATACTTGAAGATGTAACTCCAGATATGAAAATTGCTCGTGAAGAGATCTTTGGTCCTGTAGCTAACTTATTAAGAGCAAAAAGCCTAGATGAAGCGATCGAGTGGATTAACAAGAATACATATCACCACTCAGCAGCTATATTTACTCGTAGTGGTAAGTGGGCTAGAGAATTCATGCATAGAGTTTACGTGGGTAACGTAGGAGTAAATGTTGGAATAGCAGCACCCGTGGGCTGGTTCCCATTTGGCGGTAAGAGGTTATCAGGTCTAGGAAGTCATCACCCACAAATCGATGTAGTAGACTTCTTCACAGATAGAAAAGTAGTTATAGTGAGATGGTGGTAATTTTTCTAAACTCGATTTTTAACATCTACATACTTAGTTTCTAAAACGCTATAACAGTTTCTGTCTTAAAGTATTCTTGAAGGTGTCATTGTGAAATTTACTTATTTCCCTTTAACTACGGAGGTAAAAGTGTTTGGAACTGCCTCAAGATATATACAAGGCCCAGGTGTAATTAAAAGCATTGGTAATGTTCTCTTAGAGTATGGAATTAAAAGACCACTTGTTCTAGGAGGTGAGACTGCTATAAAGATTACTGAGAAACACGGGTTATTCAGATCCCTGCAGGAGGCGAGAATATCCTATGTTAAGGATTTTTTGGGTAAATCCCCCTGCGGACCTGAATGCTGTGATGAGGAGATTAATAGGTTAAGTAGTATAGCTAGAGAGAGTGAGTGTGACGCTGTTATTGGTATTGGTGGTGGTAAAGCTATTGATACTGCGCGAGCTGTTGCAGGTGAACTAAGAGTTCCTGTTATAATGGTTCCAACAATAGCGTCTACAGATGCTCCTTGTAGCGCGGTATCAGCTATATACACCTGCGATCACGTCTTTAAAGAGTACAGGTTTTTCCCTAAAAATCCCGATGTGGTCTTAGTGGATACACAGATCATAGCTGAAGCCCCCACAAAGTTTCTCGTGTGTGGAATAGGCGATGCACTAGGTAAATACGCAGAAGTACCCTCATGTCTGAGAACTAATACTAATAATCTCCTTTCAAAACCACTACGAGGAAAGTCTACATTACTTGCTGTGGCAACATATAATCTCGTGATCTCTACGATATTCACTTATGGGGAAGAAGCTGTAGAGAGTGTTGAAAGAAGCGCTGTTACACCAGCTCTCGAGGCAGTCGTAGAAGCCATAATTCTACATAGTCAAATAACCTTTGAATGTATAGGTCACTCAGCAGCACGCTCAATTTACAATGGCTTTACAGCTCTAAGACAGCTACCTAAGTATAAAAACAGAGAATTCCCATGTCATGGAGAACTGGAATTCTTTGGAGCACTAGTAGAAATGGTTATGGATGGTTATCCTAGAGAAGAAATTGTAAACTTAATGAAATTTGCACATAGGGTAGGATTAAGTATAAACCTCGATGAATTGGGATTTTCAGATATAGATGAAAACGAATTAATACTAATAGCTAAAAAAGCCACATTGCCAGGGGAGACAATACATAATAAACCATATAGGGTTACACCAGAACGAGTAGTAGATGCTATGAAAATAGCGAACACTATTGGTATTGAAGTGGCAAAACAGCACCCAATAAGAAAAATTCAAAAAGTAACCTGAAGTTACATGGAGTTTTAGTACTCCTCTAATTACAACTATAACCGGCAAGTATTACTTAACCTAGCTTTACTTTTCCTTGTTCGTGTTCACTCTCCTCTCTGGGTTCTTTAAAACCCGTATACCCTACTCTGGGCCTACATAGTGTGTACTAGAAATTGTCTCTACCAAGCTCAATAATTACTTTATCGCTCTCCGCGTGATCCAATATTGCTAGTAACACGCGGTTTTCACGCTATACACATCTCTATGGATCAACCTAGGAGAGCGTCGAGGTATATCATTACGTAGAAGCCTAGGAAGAATCCCACTGTAGCGATTTTTCTGTATGTAGACGCCTCGTGTAGTATTTCTGGCAGTATTTCCTCTACTACTATGTACGTCATTGCCCGGCTGAAAACCCCATTCCCACGCCGAGTACGCCAGTAGCGTAGGAGAATACTAGTGCCCCTGTAACGGCCATTAACGTCTCCACTAGGCCTGTGAGTAATCCCGTAGCAAACCCCTTTAACTTACTCCCCCAGAGCACTGCGAGAGGTAGCGCCACGGCAATACCCTCCGGAACGTCCTGTAAGCCTATTGCTAGCGCGGTGGCGAAGCCCAGCCTCTCACTCAGTGCAGTTGAGACTCCAACAGCTAGACCTTCAGGCACGTTGTGTATTGCAACTGCGAGGGCTATTAGCACGGCTTTTTTAAGTCTTCTCCTAGCGTGCTCGGGGCCCTCGTAGCCCACTACGAGGTGTTCGTGCGGAATAAGAGCGTCCATTGCGGCTACTACTAGCGCGCCGAGAACAAAGCCGATACTCAAGTCCAAGTAGAGACCCATTTCAAGACTGGGAATAATGAGGCTCGTAAAGCACGCAACAAGCATAATTCCAGCTGCAAACCCCATTGAGAAGTCTAATCCCCACTTAGGTATCTTCAGGCTCGTAAACGCGACTAGGGACCCGAGCCCTGTGAAGCCGGCGAGAATTAAACCATTAACGAGAGCACTAGACACTACGCTACTTAAACTCACAGAGCACACCTAGTTTGCACTCAGTAATTATCAGTGACATGTTAAGCAGAGCGGTGCTTAAAACAGGATTTCACTGCGAACTAGGTGAGAGATCAGGTCTTTCACGGTTTCGTCTAGTAGACTCGAGCTCTACTTCGAGTAAAGGGTCTTACCAGAGGAGTGGAATTGCGAGCTCTTAAAGTACACTAAGAGATTTTAGAGTTTACGTGGCTGTACAAGTAGTAGTGAGAGCGCTGAGAGCGGCACCGTAGTTAACTAGAGCTTCATGGAGGTGTGTTTGCGTGTACTTCAGAGCGGGCAGTACTCTACTCGCTCACTTCACTCTGATCTTATTTATTTTCGGCTGGCTAAGCCCACTAGCGAGTACTCCACGCTACTTCACGTGTAGAGTACAGCTCTTAGCCGTCTCGGGGGGTGAGGGGCTCACTATTCCCGGCGAGATTACTATTTCGACTAGGGGGGCTGGTGCTATTTCAAGTACTGGTGTGAGTAGAGATGTGCTGGTGTCATTTAAACTCGCCTTGATATACGCGTCTATCACGACGGGAGTGGACTACAAGTCCTACAACTACTACTTAAAGATAGGCGGCGACGTGAAAGGACTAAGTGCAACACTACTCTTCTACACTACTCTCTCACACATGTTGAGCAAGGGCACTTGTCCGCAGGGTGTTTCGGCTACCGGGATTATTGGTCCCGGTGGAGTAATCGGGGCTGTGGGTGGCTTAGAGCAAAAACTCAGAGCGGCGGCCGCGGGGAATATAACTCTAATTTACGCTCCGGGAGTTCAGCGAGACCTATTCAACTACACTTCTGTAAACGTGAGAGGCGTGTACACAATTTACGATCTAGGCTACACCCAGCGGAGTGAGGGGCTCAGCGACTTCTACCAGCTAGTTACCACTACTCAGATGCTCTTCAAGTCCGTGTACGAGAACTTATCTAGTACAGCTAGTGTCGTCTTGAGTGAGCTAGAGTCGTTAAACTGGAGTAGCGAGTACACCGCTACTGCGCGCGAGAAGCTGAGAGAAGCTGGTCTAGTAGCCGAGCGGGGTAAGTACTACGTGGCGGCCTCGCTCGCGTACTCGGCACTAGTTAGTGCAGAGATCTCCAGGCTACTGTACACTTACGAGACGCGGTCAGGAGGTGTACTGGAAGTCGTGAATAAGACGGCTTCGAGTGTGCTGGCTACAGCTAGTATAGTTAAAAGTGAAATTACTAGTCTACTAGAGGACGCCGCTAAGAGCGGAGTAGTAGACCCTGTATACCTCGATTTACTGATTACAGCGTACGCTAGAGCTAGTGAGGCGGAGGAGTACGCGCGCGCTACGAGTAGACTTGTAGGAGACTTAAACGCGCTCATTGTAAGTACAGCTGTAGCGAAGGCCCGTCTTCTCTCAGCGTATGGCTGGCTTACTGCCGCGAATAGTACTCGTAGTGCACTCAAACTCGACAGGCTAGTCAACGCGAGCAACATAGTGTACCTCAGTAAGCTAGCACGGGGATTTCTGAGTGAGCACTTAGAATACCTCTCTCTACTAGGCTTCACTGCGAGTATTAGTCTGAGTGAAACGAGTAGTATTAGTGAGCTCTTAGAGGTGTTCAGCGCGCTGCTAGAAATCTCGAGACTAATTTACTCACCTTCAAACACAGTGTTTATACCAACAAGTAGAGAAGTCGTCGAAGACCTCGTAGAGAACTTAAAGAGACTTGTCGAGAACTACGCAGTCCTCTACAACTACGTACCACTATCAACACTACTTGTCCTCGACCTCGCCGAGTACTACTTGAATACAGGTGCCGACGCCTCAGACGTGATCTCATCTGTCTACTCGGAGCTCCCGAGAGTAGCACTATACGCCTACATGTCTATTGTTAGAGCTCGCGAGGCCGTGTACAGAGAATACTCCGGGCTACAAGCGAGAGCACTAGTTGTAGTGGCAGTCGCGGTCGGAGTAGTAGTCAGTGTAGTCCTCGTGTACTACTTGAAGAGGGGGGCGGAGCAGTCCACTTAGCTGTCTAGTCCGCGGCTCTCCTAGTAGACTACTCTACTCTAAGCTGACTTAAGCTCGACTAAGTCTAGTTCAGGAGTAGGTGAAGCGAGCTAGTGCGTGTTAATAAGTGTGTTTAGCGAGTGTAGTTTAGTGGTGATGACTTCGGCGGGCTTGATGGAGCTGGTGACAGGTGCGGTCGTAGCTGACTACCTGGCTGTTAGTCTAACTCCTTCGCGCAGTAGCTTCCTGTACTGGTACTTGAAGTAGAGTACTGAGAGCGCGAAGAAGACTACTGAGTAGACTCCGCCGTAGAGGCGCGTCTCCTCGGCGCTGAGTAGTAGTGGCGTCTCCAGCAGGGAGTGTCTAATTAACTCAGCTGGGTAGCTGAATGGCGTGAATAGCGCGAGTAGCTGTGCGGGTCTTGGTAGCCTAGCTAGTGGCGTTAAGCCCCCGGTAGCCACTGGCAGTACGAAGCTCACTAGCTCTACCACGCCTCCAGAAGCCCCAGTTGAGAGTACTGTCCCGCCGAGTACTAGCGCGTAGCCGAGTAGCGTTAGTAGGAGTAGTGCGAAGCCGTAGAGAAATAGCACGGGGTTTCTGACTACTAGTAGTGGGGGGCTGAGGATGAGTGCGAGGAGCAAGTAGGTAACAGACAGCGTTATTGCAATCCACGCGAGGGATACTGGGAGTATTCCGAGGTAGTGTGGCAGAAACCCACTACCAGACGCGATGTAGTACTCTAGTCTACCGTCATTAATCATCCACCTCAACTCCACAGCCCAGTCCCACGTCGCGACCGAGTAGAATAGAAAGATCATTACGCCAGTGAAGATCTGGGCTGATACGTGAGCGGGGTCGCTGCCCGGCTCGGCGAATAGCGAGGCTGGTAGAGTGAAGAGTAGTATCCAGAGAGCGATGCCCACAAGCCCGTAGACTATTCCCCTACTCCGAGCTAGCTCTGAGAGCGCGTAGGCTTTTAGAACAGCGTGAGCCCTCCTAGCTAGTTTTAACACCCTCTCTCACCTTCCTCTTCTCCCAGAGTACTAGGCTCTTTCTACTAGCAGGCGTGTATAGTAGTGCGAGGAGGACTCCCGTAGCTAGTAGTAGAACAGTCGGCTCGTCTACTAAGCCCAGGAGAATTCTCTGAATAGACTCGACTATGTGTGAGGATGGGAGAGCGTAGCTGAGTAGCCTAGCTACTAGTGGCATGTAATATCTCGGGTAGTAGACACCGAGTAAAACTATAACTAGGGGCCTCACAATATTCAGTGCTCTCCAGCTCTCGCCGAACGCGTGTAGAAGTCCTGATGTGAGTATACTTGGAGGGATCATTGTGAAAACGCCTACTACAACTAGTAGAATTACGAGCAGAGCTAGTGGAATCCCCGCGAGCCCGTACTGGTAAACGTAGAGTGGTACTAGGCTAGTCGAGCCAATTAATACAACGAGCGAGGCTCTAGGTAGAGGCATAACTGAGAACAGTAAGAGCTTGTTCACAGGTGACGCGAAGACGTATGGTAGAGTTCCAATCCACGCCTCCCATATAGGCCTCCAGAGTACGTCGTCAATACAGATCATGAGGGCCATGACCGTGAAGCCGGCTGTGATCAGGAACAGCGCCGGGTTAACGCCCACTCTCTCCTCGAAAACCCTCGGCGAGCCGGTCCCGCAACCTACTAGTAGAATAAAGCCCGTGAACACGTAGGGGTACAGTATCAGCAGTACTAACTCGCTCTTCCTCCTAATCATCTCTGCGTACACTAGCTTGTACTCGGCTCTCACAAGGTCTAGTACTCTCACAGAGACCCCTCACTGAAGTATATAAACACGTCTTCTAGAGTGGGCTCTTCTACTCTAGCTGAGACGAGGTCAAATCCGCTGGAGATAAGCCTCTTCACAACCTCGTTGAACACCTCCTCAGGCTTCTTCACGTGTACTCTAATACTGTAGAAATCGCCCTCCTCAGAGATCTCGTATTTTAAGCCTAGATCTCTCATAGCGCTTTGAAGCTTCTCGCGCGATCCGCCGCGGAGAACTAGAGTTAAGACTTTTAGTCTCGGCAACTTGTCTTTGAGCTCCTGAGGCGATCCGCTAGCCACCACTTGACCTCTATTTATTAGTAGAATTCTATCGCAGACAATCTCGGCTTCAAACATATTGTGCGTAGTGTAGAGAACAGCTTTTCTCTCCTCGCGAGCGAGTCTCTTTACTAGCTCTCTAATTCTCCTAGCACTAGGAGGGTCTAGGCCTAGTGTAGGCTCGTCTAGTAGTAGTACTGGAGCGTCGCTCAGTAGTGCTCTAGCCAGGCTCAGCCTAGCTCTCATTCCCAGACTAAACTCCTCGAAGAGCTTGTAGTCGCCTCCGAGCCTGTCCAGCTCCAGTAGCCTCATTAAGTACTCTATTCTCTTCTCAGCGTACTCCTTGTCGAGACCGTAGAGAGCGGCAAAGTACTCTAGGTTTTCGCGGCCAGTAAGCTTCCCGTAAAACCCCCGCTCAACGGTGAGCATGAGCCCAATGCGCTTTCTGACCTCGCCGGGCTCTTCGACGACGTTGTAGCCGGCGACGTAGGCCTCGCCCTCGTCTGGTAGTAGCAGAGTCGCGAGGATCTTTATAGTCGTGGTTTTTCCCGCCCCGTTTGGCCCCAGTAGCCCGACTACCTCGCCGTAGTCTACTGTAAAGCTCACGCCTCGAAGAGCCTCTACTACCTCTACACTCGACTTAAAGAGGCCTTGTCTCTTCTTGACGCGGTACCTCTTAACTAGACCCCTGACTTCAATAGCTCTGCTCAAGTGGAAGTCTCACCGAGTAAGCACATGCTCGCCTGAGAGAGTAGAGTGCACGCTGAGAAATATATGGCTTCCCCCGGTCCTAGCGAGGTACGAGGGCGCTCATAGCCATTGAGAGGAGTAGCGTGGCTGGAAAGCCCACCACCCACATAGCGAAGACTCTAATTACAGTCTTAGTGTTAACGTAACCCCTCCCCCTCGCGAGGCCCACTCCTATAATAGCCCCCGTTATAGCCAGCGTCGTGGAGGAGGGCAGGCCCATTCTCGTGACTAGTAGCATTGTGAGGGCTGTGCTCAGCTGGGCGGCGAAGCCGGCCTCGGGGGTCAGCGGAGTGATCCTCTCAGCGAGGGTGCCGAGGACTCTATACCCCCACCTCAGCATTCCGAGCGCCATTACCAAGCCCGACGCGAAGAGAACTAGTCTCGAGGTCCTCGCATCTAGGGCCCCTCCAGCACCCACTTCGCTCACAACTAGTTGTAGTAGTCCAGCTGAAGCCCCCACGTCGTGCGCGCCGTGACTGAGAGCGGCTAGCGACGTCGAGACTAGGAGTAAGTGCCTGTTAACAGCATACCTAGCCTCGTGGAGGCTTCCCGGTACTCTCTTCTCGAGTACTGCTGCGTAGAGTACTGTAGCGGGAATGGGGGCTAGTAGTGACGCTAGAGTTGCTAGTATGTCGCCAACACTGCTAACTAGTACTAGTAGCACAGCGACTGCGCACACGTAGAGTAGAGCTGAGGACAGCACTAGTAGTCTCTTAGTCTCCCTCGCGCGCGAGAGTGCTGTAGTGTAGAGCCTGTACAGTACTATTGAGAGGAAAATCGCTAGTAGGAGTGTTGAAGGCCACGAGAAGAGTATTGATGCGAGCACGCTCCAATTCAGCTTGTGAAAGCCCAGAACTACTAGTCCAAACCCCACTACACTGCCAATAGTAGCCTGAGTGACGCTGAGAGGCACTCTGAGATACGTAGCTATAAACATCCAGAGAGTAGCTGAGGCGGCTATTACTAGCACTCCGGCTAGTAGTTTCTCCCCGCTCAACTCTGCGGGGTTAATAATGCCCCTCGTAATAGTCGCAGAGACGTAGTGCCCCAGCAGCGTCGCCCCCGCTATCTCGAAGAGAAAGGCTAGTTGAAGCGCTCTCTTAGCGCTAATACTCCTAGCTCCCACAGCGGCGCCAATAACGTTACCAGCGTTGTTAGCTCCGTTAATCCACGCAAGCACCAGTGCCAGCGCGGCGCCAGCGTAGAGTAGCACGGCGCTGACCACGGTTACCGCCTATATAGCGTGTATAGCTGTATGTACTAGTCATGTAGGTATGTACTGGCTATATAAGTACGTGCATGCGTTAAAGGTTTTTAAGCCCTACGAGTGCTCCGCCTAATCACGGCTTTCCGCGACTACTCTCACTGAGTGCTATGTCGCTGTGTAATACTTTTAAAGTCGATGCGCCTCCTTGTAGAGTAGGTGGTGTTATTGGAAATTGAAGGCGTAATAGTCGTGACTACAGACACTATCCCGGGCTACAGAATCAAGGAAGTTAAGGGACTAGTTGTGGGGGTGGCCGCGAGGTCTTCGCACTTTGGAAGAGACTTGGCGGCTCTACTTAGAAATATTGCTGGAGGTGAAGTCAAAGAGTACGTAGAGCTCCTCAATAGAGCTAAAGAAGACGCTATTAGGAGAATGGTGCAGGAAGCCAAGGCTAAGGGGGCTAATGCTGTAATAGGGTTTAGATTAGCGACGACGAATATTAGTGCCGGCGTGGCTGAGCTCTACGCTTACGGAACAGCCGTAGTAGTTGAGAAAGAGCAGAAGTAGTAGTCAGAGAACTAGTAGTTACCGCGTAGACTAGACACGGGTTTCCCCGAGGCGGTCATTTGTAGTTAGCTGTAAATAGTTTTAAGTATTTCTTTGCCCCGGGGTCCCCGGGCTATTAGGGCTCCACGTAACCCGCAAGCCCTTCATCCGCGCTGAGAATAGCTACTTAAATACTAAAAATCACCACCCGCAAGCAAACCCCTATAGAGAAGCTAATGCCAGATAAGCAACAGCCACTCACAATTAACTACAAGCTAATTATAGATCGGTCGCGGATTACTTGAGTCTGGGTCTAGGGTAGAGTCCCGCTTATACAGGCCAGAAATCTTATAAACCACTCCCGCACTCCATAGTTTAGTGTTAGTGTAATACTATGAGGAGGGGCTTTTAGCTATGAGTGTGGCTGTTCAGGCGGCTGTTCTTACTGTAATAGGCGTAATTATTCACTTAGTGGGCGTAGCACTCTACTTTATAGCTAAGCGGAGAGAGGGTCTGCTCTTAACGCTACTAGGCGGGCTCTGGACACTCGCTATGGTGATATTCTATATTTACAGCACACTAGGATTCTACGGCGCTGTCGGGCTGAGAGCGGAGTCTCCAGGACCCGCTGTAACTACGACACTGGGCTTTATAATACTGATCATCGGGATAATCGTAGCTGTGCGGCTAGCTAGGAGGGGTGGTGTGATGTGAGCGGAAGACCAGCTGGTCTGTGGGCTCTGAGCATAATAATAGGCTTACTGTTCGTAGCGCTGTTTATCTACATAGCGTATGACATTGTAACTAAGGGTCTTACTAACTGGTCTGAGTGGGTTATTTCAGCGCCATTCATAAAGCTGGGGAGGACGTTCTGGTTTGTAGTGGCCGGTATACTCTGGGTTATTGGAACAGCACTCTTCTTCATGGAAATAGCCGGCTACACGGTGACTCGCGAGTTTAAAATAGTGAGAAACCGCGTGAAGTGGGATGCTGTAGACGTGACGATAACTGCTCTCGCGGCGGCTATTTACGGCGGCTCCCTCGCCGCTACGGGTGGGCTACCGGTAATTCCCGGCTTCACGTGGCTGAGACCCGGTAACTCCTTAGCGCCTCTCTTCGGAATACTCTTCGGCGTGCCCGGAGCGCTGGGTACAGCAATAGGCAATTTCATAGCTGACGCGTTAACAGGCTATTTGAGTATTGGTAGTATTGGCGGCTTTGTAGGGAACTTCTTAATAGCCTACATACCCTACAAGTTAATGACTGATCACAGCTTTAGAACACCCAGGAGCATAGTAGAGTACTATATCTGGGGCGCAGTAGTCAGCAGTATATACTGCTCACTCTACATATCGTGGTGGCTAGACGCGCTAGAGCCCGTTATAGGCCTCCCGCGGGCTATGGTGTGGGGCTGGTTCGCTCCCTGGGTGATATTTAACAACGCAATAGTGACCACTACTATAACGCCAATACTAGGCTACATACTGTACCCGCCAATTAAAATGCGTGGACTCTTCTGGAAAGACAGGTTAGCGTGAGTAGCCCCACGATCTTTTTTAAACTCCAGCCTCTTACTCTATACTTAACTCCTCTCAACTCGTAAACTAGTCTGTGTAGTGGTGGTGACTTCGCGTGATTATAGGTGTGAGGGGTTATGTGATTACATTTGATCAGAGTGACAGGTGTTTTCGAGATGGGCTTATAGTCGTGGACTCGGCACGTGGAGTAATTTTAGACGTGGCTGAGTACTCTAGGGGCTTGGAGTACAAACCCGAGGTTATTATTGGGGGTGAGAACTACCTCGTAACACCCGGTCTCGTTAATACTCACACTCACATATCAATGTACCTCTTCAAGAACACTCCTATCAGGGAGACTGGTTTCAAGTGGCTTGGCAGAGTCTGGAAAATGGAGTCTTGCCTTAAGCCGAGACACGTCTACTACGGAGCGCTGGCCGGAATAGCCGAGCTCTTGAAGAGCGGTGTTACTCTATTTGGAGACATGTACTTCTACGAGGAGAAGGTCGCGAAGGCGTCTATAGAAGCGGGTATTAGAGCCTCTCTCAGCCTCGGTGTAATTGAGCTGTATGAGGGGCCTCCAAAACACAGTATCAGGGAGTCTATTCAGCTCGCCGAGAAGTACAGAGAACACAGCCTCGTGAGGGGTTTAATTGGAGTTCACTCACTCTACTCAGTAACACCCGAGAGTATTAGAGAGGCTAGTGAGGCGGCGTCTCGCTTGGGGCTGAGAGTACACATACACTTCGCGGAGTCTCTAGATGAGGTCAACTACATTAAGGAGAAGTACGGGGCCACGCCGGCAAAACTCGCAGAGAGCCTTAAACTACTAGAGTCAAGGCCACTACTAGCACACGCAGTCTACTTGAGTGATGAGGACTTAGAGCTACTAGCTAGGTACAAGCCGTACATTTCATACTGCCCATTTACAATTATGAGCTGGGGTTCTGGTGTAGCTCGAGTCGTGGAGCTAATTGAGAGGGGCGTTGAAGTGACTCTAGGCACAGATGGGCCCTTAACAGCTGGCTTTATGAGCCCCCTCTTCGAGGCGAAAGTGGCTATTGCGGCTCAGAGCAGTAAGTACAGTAGACCACTAGCTCTCGACCCCTACACTCTACTCAAAAACAGCACTACTAGTGGCGCGCGGAGTCTTGGGTGGAGTGATGTGGGGGTGCTGAGTCGCGGCTACAGAGCCGACATCGTGGTGTGGAGAACCCCCTACAGGGTCTCGCACTTAGACCCCCGCACAGTAGTGTTTAGTCTAGTATACGATTTCCCGCTTTACAGGCCGGAGTACGTCTTAGTTAATGGTAGACTCGTACTCGCTGGTAACAGTGTTCTAGGCGTTGACCTGAACGAGGTCTACAATAAGCTAGAAGAAGTCCGCGGCGAGCTCGAGGTGTGCGCTGCGTGAGCGGAGAGATCGGGTTGTACTACGAGCGGGACACAGTAATACACAGACTGGACCCGAGAGTTAAGTTAGCGTGGTTTCTACTAGCACTAGCGGCTTCTATAGTGACGCAGTATGATGGTAGTGTGGGCGTGCTGGTCTTCTTGACTCTAGTCGCCGGCCTCGTGCTCGCGAGGCTCTCACTCCTCAGACTACTACTCACGATCGTCTACAGTATAGTGTTCTTTGTAGTCACGGTACTAGTGTGGGCTAGTTACTACCAGAATGTTGGGCGAGAGCTGTTCTACTTGTCTTTTGCTAATTTGAGAGTAACGGACGTGGGGCTCTTGGTCGGCACGGGCAAGTTCTTTCTCATTATAAACCCCATAATCGCGATGATAATATTCTTCTCTACTGTTAAGCCATACGACCTCGTGCAGACATTCGAGAAGCTGAGACTGCCCTACAAGGCTGGATTCGCCCTCTTCCTCTCACTACGACTACTACCACTCACTTTTAGAGAGATCAAGAATATTATTGACGTGCAGAAGTCCAGGGGCATAGAGGTAGACTCGCGCAACCCAGTTAAGAGAGTAGCTTACACAATACCGGTCTTTATACCTCTAATTATTAGAATTATGAGTCTCACCTGGGAGACTAGTATTACGCTAATGGTGAGGGGTTTCGGGGCTTCTAGTAAGAGGACCTACGTCAAGCCGCTCAAGTGGACTAGGAGGGACACAGCGGCACTAGCACTCTTACTCCTCGTGTACTCCTCAATTATAGTTCTCAAGTTAATGGGCTTCTCGCTCTATACTTACTTGCAGAGGTGAGGAGTGTGCCTGCGCCGGCGGTCGAGATCAGGGACTTGTGGTTTAAGTACGCCGGAGCCAGCGAGTGGACTCTCAGAAATCTCAACTTGAGAGTAGAAGAGGGCGAGTTCGTAGTCGTAATGGGGCCTTCGGGGTGTGGTAAGTCCACGCTACTCTACATACTCACAGGCATTATTCCAAACATGATTAAAGGAGAGATACGGGGAAGTGTGTACGTTCTCGGTAGAGACGTACTGAAACTGCCTCCAAGTGAAATAGTGAAAAATGTGGGTTTTGTTTTCCAGAACCCAGACTCTCAGATAATAATGCCCAGTGTCTACGAGGAGGTTACTTTTGGACTAGAAAACATGGGGTTACCGCCAGACGAGATCTCGCGAATAGCTCGCGAGGTGCTCGAGTACACGGGTTTGTGGGAGAAGAGAGATCTCTCTCCGTGGAGCCTCTCAGCCGGTGAGAGGCAAGTCCTCGCAATAGCCTCCGCGCTAGCGCTTAGACCCCGCATACTAATACTAGATGAGCCCACGTCTATGCTGGACCACAAGGACACTATGAGAGTCTTAAAGCTAATTTCAAAGCTCAAAGAGGAGCTCAAAATGACTATTATTGTAGTAGAGCACAGAATTGAGTGGGCTGTTGAAGTAGCAGACAGAGTAGTCATTATGGAGAACGGGGAGTTCATAGCTCAGGGGACTCCCGCAGAAGTGTTCTCGAGGGTAGACGTTATTAAGAGGAGCGGTGTGCGCCCGCCTATGATAGCAGAGGTCTTTTACTACTTAATTGAGCGGGGCTGTAGAGTAGATCGCATACCAGTCACTGCGAGAGAGGGGCTCGAGGTGCTGTCTAGAGTGCTCTCTAGAGGTGTCTGTGCGTGAGCGAGCCTCTAATTAGCGTTGAAAACGTGTGGTTTAAGTACACGAAGAAGCAAGACTGGGTGCTGAGAGGAGTAAGCCTGGAGATTAAGCGTGGAGAGTTCATTGGGGTTATCGGGGAGACGGGTGCTGGCAAGACTACTCTAGCTAAGCACTTAAATGGGCTACTAAAACCGGTAAAGGGCAGAGTTCTCGTACTCGGCATGGACACGAGGAGGACACCGACATCTAAGATCGCGAGGCACGTGGGCTACCTCTTCCAGAACCCCGACTCCCAGATATACTCAGCGACTATTAGAGACGAGCTCAGCGTCGGCTTGAAGAAACTCGGCTTTAGAGACGCGGAGATCGAGGAGAGAATTAAGTGGGCTCTCGAAGTTGTTGACTTGAAGAAGCCACTCGACATGTCGCCTCACGTGCTGAGTTTTGGTGAGAGACACAGGCTCGCAATAGCGACACTACTAGCAATTAAGCCGGATGTCTTTGTGCTAGACGAGCCCTTTGCCGGTATTGACTACAAGAGGAGCCTGCAGCTACTCCAGGTCTTCAAGGAGCTTACTAAAAAGGGGCACGCAGTAGTCTTAATTACACACGACTTACAGCTAATCTCCGAGCTGGCTACTCGAGTAGTATTCATGAAGAGCGGTGTTATTCTCAGAGACTCCAAGCCCGAGGATGTAATAGGCGATGTCGAGTTCTTGGAGTCAAACAACTACACGCCTCTCCAAGTGACAGTCATAGGGGTTAAACTGGGGCTTGGAAGGCCTATTAGAGTAGTAGACCTCGCCAGGGAGCTGGAGAAGAGACTTCAACTCTGAGGCTCTCGGCAACCGCTCCTCGGGCTCCTCGAGGACCTCGGGCCTCTCAGCGAGCTAGATCTTAACTACGACTTTGAGGTCCTCGCCGCGAATACTCCTCTCGAGGGCTTCAACGCCCCTCTCAATACCCTCATACACAGTAGTCACTAGGGGCTTTACTACACCGCTCCTAACGAGCTCAATAGCCCTCTTAAACTCCCTAAACCCCCCACACCTAGTACCAATAATTCTCAGTTCTTTCACAACAGCCCTCGTCATGTCTACTCTGAAGAGCTCGCCCGGCGTGGACTTTAAGTGCACTACTCCACGGGGTCTTGTAATAGTAATTGCTGTGTTGAGCGCGCTCGGGTCGCCACTAGTCTCGAAGACCACGTCGAAGCCGAGGCCCTCCGGAGTCTCGCTCTTAGTGTACTCGGCAAGCTCGTCTTCAAAGACTACTCTCACGCCTAGACTAGTGAAGTACTTGGCCTTTCTACTACTACGCCTGGCGACCACTACGGGCTCTACTCCACTGGCCTTCAAGACCTGTACTGTGAGGTGTGCTAAATTGCCTGTTCCAATAACGGCTACTCGAGATACTGGCGACACGGGGCACTGGCTGAGGGCGTTTAGCACGGCGGCGAGTGGCTCGATTTGAGTAGCTACTACTGGGTCTACGCCGTCTACGCTGTGCAGTGCCGAGAGCGGGGCTGTGAAGTACTCCGCGAAGCCCCCGTCGAAGTCTATGCCCAGAGTCTTCTTCCGGGGGCAGTGTGTGTAGAGCCCGAGTCTGCAGTAGTAGCACTCGCCACAGGGAAAGTTAATCTCGCTCACTACAACTCTGCCCTCGAGGGCACTAGGACTCACGACTACACCGGCGACTTCGTGTCCGGGTATTAGTGGCTTCTTGAAGAGCGGATACCTCCCCGTGTAGAAGGCCTTGTCTGTTCCACAAATACCCACAGCTAGAGTCCTGACGAGAACCCAGCCGGGAGGAGGCCTCGGAGCCTCCACAGCACTAATACTAGCAGTGTAGGGAGCGTGGAGTAGTAGTGCCTTCACTAGCTAACACCAGTAGTGTGGACAGCCTCGGTCTAAATAAACGCCTTTCACCACCCATAGTCAGAGCCTATCCCGTGCTTAAAAGCAGACTTACAAGTCTAGAAGCTCTCTAGGCATCCAAATACCTATATAACGTTTATAAGTCTAGAGGCTCTCTAGATACACAGTAGGTGACCTACTTGTCTAGAAGGGAGGCTATATCCAAAACTACAGCTGTAATTCTCGTAGTAGTAATAGTCGTGGCAGCGGCAGCAGCTCTAATACTCACTCGCGGATGGCCCACCCCAGCTCCCACACCTACTCCAACACCACCCCCCACAGGGCCAGCTCAGGTAACTATTGGAAACGTGAGCCTCACAGTCCCCGCGTCCTTCGCCGAGTTCGTGGAGAAAGCCAAGAGAGGTGAAGTTAGCGTTACAATATACTTCGGGCTAGCACACGCCATGAAAGAGAGGCCGGCGTTCTACAAAGTCATTGACATGTTTGAGAGAGAGTACCCCGGAATAGACGTCAGAGTGCTCGAGTACGCTGACTGGGGGTCGATGCAGACTAAAATAGTGGCTATAGCGGCCCTCCCCAAGGAGGAGCGCGCGGCGTACGTAGGTCAAGCCCCCGACGTCTTCTCGTGGGCTCACGACTGGATCGGCTACATGGCTGACGCGGAGTACATTATAGCGCTAGAAGACTACATTGGAGCAGACGCTGTGAGTAAGATATCAGAGTACATTATACCAGTCGCGATGTCAGCTGTGACTTACAGGCTGAAGACGTGGGGGCTACCCTACGCTGGAGAGGCCCTAGCAATATACGTCAACACTAGACTAGTACCCCAGCCACCCACTACATTTAGCGAGCTGAAATCCATTATGGAGCAGTTCTACAAGCCCGCGGAGGGCACATATGGAATTAGTGGTCAGTTAATTGGAATGTACCACATAAACGCCTGGGTCACGGCTTTTGGCGGGTACTTCTACGACCCGACACTAGTACCTAAACTAGCTATAAACTCAACTGCTACTAAAGAGGGCGTTAAGTTCTTTATTAGTAATGTCTTGAGGTACATGTACGTGGGTGACTTGAGCCACGAGTACCAGAGAGAGCTGTTTATCGAGGGGAAGACGCCCTTCTACATCTCCGGTCCCTGGGACATGGCGTATGTAAGAGACGCTCTTGGACTAGACAACTTCACAGTAATACCCTTCCCGAAAATAGACGACAAAGTCCCCAAGCCCTGGAGTGGATTTAGAAACCTCTACATTTCAGTAATGGCCGAGACTGGGGGTATTGAGAGGACATACGCGTCAATACTCTTCGTTCTCTACGTGGCTCTAAGTGACGAGGCGCTCCTAGTGTTCGTGGACGAGAACGGCTACGTGCCGGTCAAGATCAGTGTAGCGGAGTACGTTAAAGCTCGCGCAGACGTGAACCCCCTCTACAAGGTGATAACGGGGTTCTACAACCAAGTCCTCGTGACGAAGCCTATGCCTAATGACGCGGATATGCAAAAAGTCTGGGGTGCGGACAGGTACTTCCAGGCAATATGGAGTGAGTACGCTAAGGCGCTGCAAGAGGGCCTCTCAGAAGACCAGGCTGTTGAGAGAGCTATAGCAGTAGTAGATGAGCAGTTAGACGCCGCTCAGGCCGAAATACTCCAGAAAATAGGGGGTTAACGAGGACAGTACGGGGTTTATAGAGCATGCCTAGTAAACCCCCTACTCGTAAAATTCTTTTTCCCACGAGAGTAGCTCTCCTCCTCGTGTTACCTAGTCTAGTACTCTACTTGTTCTTCAATATATGGCCAATGGTCTTCTCTATTGGAATAGCGTTTACGAATGCTGATAGATACAATATTCTTCCCAACCCCGAGAAGATACAAGACCTCAAAAACGCTATTGCGTGCGCCCAGTACTTAGAGACTTCTACTGAGCACAGGGAGAGGGCTGTAGAGCTACTGAGGAGAGTAGAGAGCATTCTCGAGAGTCTAGAGGGCAACTTCACAGCGATCAAGAGTGCTCTCGAGAGTGGTGGCGCGTGGAGTGAGCTAGAGCCCTACGTTAATAACATTGACAGGTTATCCCCCAGAATTAGAGACATTAGAGTACACGTGCTAGAGGCCTTTGACTGCACTAAACTGGGATTCTCAACGAAATTAGAGCTCATACCCGGAAGGGTCTTAGACGACCTCACTAGTCTCTACATGATATCAGTTCGCGTGCTACCACTCTACAGTGCTGGAGAAGCTAGAGACCTCTACAGGGATGCCGTGAGCGCGCTGTCTCTAATAACTAAGCTTAGAGAGTTCTTTAGTAAACTAGAGGCTGACTACGAGGGCTACCTCAACGCTTTTACTGAGAGCGCTGAGAGGGAGCTAGATAGACTCGAGTTGAAGTACATTGGCACGGGGAACTTCGAGAGGCTTAGAGGAGACCCCAGATTCTACAACGCGCTCTACAAGACACTGCTCTTTGTGGCTACTAGTGTCCCGCTGAAAGTGTCTATAGGAGTGCTCCTCGCGCTCTTCTACTCGTCTCCACTAATATACGGTAGGAAAGCGCTGAGAGCACTGCTCCTAGTGCCGTGGGCTCTGCCATTCCTACTCTCAGCTATAACGTGGAAATTCCTCTCACTACCGAGCGGTCAGCTTGGTAGAGCGCTGAATATCAATATAAACACCAACGAGTGGCACGCCTTCTTAATATACAACTTGTTCGAGGCGTGGCTGGCATACCCCTTCATCATGACTGTGACTATGGGTGCTCTCAGCGGGCTCTCAAAAGACGTTATTGAGGCGGCGCTAGTTGACGGTGCTGGGTTGCGAGACAGGCTCTTTAAAGTAGTCTTTCCACTAATAGCAAAGCCGGTGACACTAGCAACTATTCTCACAACAGGCGCGTCTCTACAGGCTTTTCTAGTACCACTAGTTATAAACGGCGCTGGCCCCGTCGGCCGAATATACATTTCCGGTGTCGGAGAGGCCGTGGGGCCTAAGAACGAGATGCTGATTGTATTCGGCTACAACAAGATCATGATTGACTGGGAGTACGGGTACGCGGCGTCACTCTACCTAGTTGTAATTCTCATAATACTACTCTACGTGTCAATATGGTTTATTGTGAGTCGCAGAATGAGGTGATGTTCGTGACTGCGAGAACCTCTTATACTCTACTCAAAATAGCTGTGACAGTAATCGCGGTGTTCATAGTGACTTCTATAGTCTACCCGCTAGTATACATTGTAGCGCAGGCTCTACTACCAAGAGAGGAAATGCTGAGTAGTCTCGGCGACTTATTCAAGTACGGTGTCACGCTAGAGAAGTTTAGGTACATCCTCGGTAACTGGGAGTTCTACGAGGCTCTGAGAAACACGCTAATAGTCGCTACTATGACTATTATACTTGCAATAGCGGTAATAATACCAGCCGCGTACGGGTTCTCGAGGTTCGAGTTTCTAGGCAAGAACACAGTGCTCTACATATACTTAATTGTGAGCCAGGCGGGAGGGGGGCTCGGCATTATAGCCATACTAGCACTCTACATATTCCTGCTGAGACTAGCCGCTTACGGTATTAGCCTCTTCCACCTCTACACTCTGGCATTCATATACGTCTCTGGAATGGTTCCATTCCAGACGTGGCTTATGAAGAGCTACTTTGACCAGCTCCCCAAAGAGCTAGACGAGGCGGCGTTTATAGATGGTGCCAGCTGGTTTGACATAATATTCAAGATCACTCTGCCGGCCTCGAAGTCGGCTTTCATAATAATAGCCATGTTCGCGTTTATGGGGGCGTGGGGCGAGTTCATAATAGCCGATATACTAGGCTTAAACACGCTGGGGAGGTTTATTTTCAGAGTAGCTATGGGGCCTGTTGGCATAGATAACCCCTCGACATACGCGGCCGCCTCGCTACTCTACGCCGTACCAATAGTAGTGCTCTTCGTAGTGGCGCAGAAGTACATTGGAGAGGCCTACAGGCGCGGAATAGTCAAGGGCTGAGTACTCGCGCCACTCCTACTACGCTTTTCTGCTTTTTACCCAGCCTCTCCTCTGAGTCTCCTCAGCGGTGTGTACTCGTGCCTGTACCATACGTCGTCAGGTTCGTCTCGGCTAGGTCGGGGGCTGGGAAGACGGCTACCGCGTCGCTCCTCGTGAGGGAGCTCAGGGCTCGCGGGTACAGAGTGGGTGTGGTGAAACACGCTGCCAGCTCGGTGAGTCTCGAGGAGAAGGACTCGAAGAGGTACTTGGAGAGCGGTGCCGAGACTGTAGTTGTCTCCTCGAGCGGCCTAGCACTCGTTTACGTGAGGGGGCACAGGGACCTGCTCGAAGACGCGGTCGTCTACGCTAAGACGCCTATCGTGGTTGTTGAGGGGTTTCGCGAGAGCAGTCTAGGCGACGTGGTAGTAGTAGCGTCTAGTGAGAGTGAAGTAGAGGAGCTGCTCGCGGGGGGCGTTAAGCCGCTAGTAGTAGTGTACACTGGCGAGAGCCCGGTAGATCAGAGCGCTCTGGGCGTGAGGGTCGTGAAGCCGAGTAGTATCCGAGAACTCGTAGAGCTCGTAGAGACCCGCGTACTAGAGCACTACTTACAGCAGACACCGAGACTAGACTGCGGTAAGTGCGGCTATGCTACTTGTAGAGAGCTCGTAGAGGCGTACACTAGGGGCGCGGCCTCGTGGTGCCCAGTAGCTAGTGGGGGCACTAGTCTAGTAGTAGACGGCGTGGAGATACCGCTGAACCCCTTCGTCAAGAACACTATTAAGTCAGTGGTGAAGGGGCTAATCTCAGTCCTCAAGGGAGTCCCCCCTGAGTGGAGTAGAGTAGTAGTTACAGTGAGCCGCGAAGACTAGTAGAGCACTAAGAGCCCTCCCGGAGCGGCTTCTCGCGGAGTGTTAGACAGAAAAACACGTAATTTCTGTCTAACACCTCTAGGCAAGCAAGTCCCGGCCGGCGATGCCGAGACTACTCAGTCTTCACTACTCCCCTCAGTCTCTCCCTCACGCGGGGGCCCATTGGCTCTCCGTGCGTTCTCAGCGTTAGTCTACAGAGCGAGCACACACCACTAGATGAGGGCATTTGGCAGTACTTGCACGGAGTGACTCCTCTAGTAGCATCCCCAGCTGAGCTCTTAGCTAGTCTCCTAGCTAGTGATATCTTGAAGCCCGGGATTTCCCTCTCTATTTTCTCCAGCATCTCGGCTATGCTAGCTGAGATCACGTCTCTGTACTTAAACGGGCACGGCGCCTCCACGTGTCTAATTCCCGCGAGCTCACTGTACAGCTTAATCTCCCACTCGTAGGCCTCGTAGAGAGGCCTAGCTCTCGCCGCGTAGAGTCCGGGCGCGCCGGGCGTGAAGGGGGCGAGCTTCGCCGCCTCGCGCTCTCTCTGACCCGTGAGCGCTTCTTTGAGCCTGAAGACTAGTATGTCGTCCATGTGGTGGCCCGTTACTACTACGCTGAAACCCCACTCCAGCGCGGCGGCGTTTAAGAGATACCTCTTAACTAGCCCGCAGAGGCTACAGGGGGGCCTCCTACTCCTCCTCACTAGCTCTGGGAGAGTGTAGCCCAGTATCTCACTGAGAGGTATAATGTAGCACTCCACACCGCTCTCTCTACAAGACTCCAACACTACTCTCCTAGACTCCTCCGAGTACGCCCCCAAGCCGAGATCTAAGTGCACGCCAGCCAGCTCTACTCCGAGAGCGCTCTTGTACTTGGAGAGCACGCGGAGTGCTGTGAGACTGTCCTTTCCACCAGAGACAGCGACTAGAACTCTCTCCCCACCCCTGAACAGCCTATACCTGCTAATAACTCCCAGAACTCTGCGCTCAAAGTACTCCACGTAGTGATCACTACAGAGATTAAGCTTAGCGTAGGGGACTCTCACAGTAGCCTCTCTCTCGCACTTAGCG
>Ga0326760_1000459_pt1 | contig 21748 bp, 26 predicted proteins | sample GCREP_S_FD_207668 | JGI IMG/M metagenome (GOLD analysis project Ga0326760, IMG submission 207668) | Hot spring sediment microbial communities from Geyser Creek Basin, Yellowstone National Park, WY, United States - GCR.EP_S | ecosystem: Environmental > Aquatic > Thermal springs > Near-boiling... | reverse complement strand
GGCAGGGCGTAGTCGGTGAATATAATCTTCACGAGCCTTCTTCTGAGGAGGTCGGGCCTCCTACGTTTCAGCAGCTCAACCTTATCTAGGAGCTCCTTGACAAGCCCTACACCTAACCTAACGGTAGTCTCACCCACGACGCAGAGGTCGTCGCTTACACCGTAGATATTTATCTCCCTAGAGTCGACGTAGGCCCTACCCAGCTCTACCTCGATGTTCAGCTCCCTCCTCAACCTGTACCTTATGATCTCCCTAGCCTCCTCCTCGACGGTCAGAGTTAGCCTCTCGAGGGTTGTTGAGATACCCCTAAGCACTACGCGCACATCCCTCATTTCCTCCAAAAGCCTGTGCTGACTCTCTCTCAGAGCCCTTACCTCCTCCCACAGCCTTCTCTGACCCTCTATCAGCTCCTTCACCTCCTCCCACATCCTACTTTGACCCTCCCACAATTTTCCCTGGTCTACACGTAAGTTGCGAACCTCCTCCCACAGCCTAACTAGGCTTTCCTCGAGTTTCTCCAGTCTTCTCAGAATCTCGGAGATCCCTAGAAGACCTGCTACAGCGTATTTAAACTCCACGTCCTTCTCTAGTAGGTCGAGTAGCTCCCTCTTAAGCTTACTGGTAGACTCGGCCATAGCCAGGTGGACCTATAGCTACGAACTTTAAATACGTGACTTCATAACTAGAAGCCTAGCCCTTCTAGGTGGGGAGGGGGTCAGTGTGTAAGACCTATTTCCCTTAGTACCTTAGAGATCTCGCTAACCTCCCTCTCCCCCAGTGGTGCGTAGGGGTGCCGCGGTCTACCTACCCTTAGGCCTAGTAGGTTCATCGCGGCCTTTATAGCGCTCAGCTGGTTGTACCTCCTAACGACGACCTCGTTTAGGTAGTTGATCCTCACCTGAAGCTCTTTAGCTCTCTCCATGTCCCCCCTCTTAAAGGCCTCGTATAGCTGTACGCAGAGTCTGGGTGCCACGTTCGCTACAGCAACTACAGCTCCGTGAGCCCCCAGGACCAGTGCCGGTAGGACCATGTCGCCGGTACCAGCTAGGATGCTGAGCCTCCTACCGACCCTCCTAACTAGCTCTGCGAACCTAGAGACCAGCCCTCCGGAGTCCTTTATCCCAACTATGTTGGAGTGCTCCAACGCTAGCCTCTCCACGACGTCTAAGCTGAGGTGGTAGCCGACGAACTTCGGGACGGAGTAGAGTAGTATGGGTGCGTCGACCCTACTGGCCACCCTGGAGTAGTAGTCGAATACCTCCCGATCGCTTGGTGTGAAGTAGTAGGGTGGTGCTACAAGGAACCCGTCGACACCTATGTCGAGGGCCGCCCTCGCGAACCTGATCACCTCTACGGTAGCCGGAGCCCCTACTCCCGCTACCACCGGGACCCTCCCGTTGACCTCGTCGACCACTACCCTAAGTACGCTGAGCCTCTCCTCGAAGCTTAGGTTGGGGAACTCCCCGTTACTACCTAGAGGTACGAGACCGTGTAGCCCGGACTCCAGGAAGAACCTGACCAGGTCCCTCAAGGCCTCTAGGTCCACCTCATCGTCATCCCTAAACGGAGTTACGTGGGGTACGAAGACCCCCTCGAGCTTTAGCACCGGGGTTTCCACCCAGGTAAGGTCCCCGGGTACGTTAATATGCTTTAGGTTCTACAAGTGTGGAGATCCCTAACCTCGGTTACGTACTTTTTACGTTACTACCGCAGTAGGTTGCGGTGCTCTCTATGAAGGTCTACAGGGTCGGTGGTACTGAGGTAGTACTACTCAAGGGTGATATCACCGAGGTCGAGGCTGGTGCGATAGTTAACGCGGCTAACCCCTACCTAGAGCATAGGGGTGGTGTTGCTGCCGCGATAGTTAGGAAGGGTGGTGCGGTTATCCAGGATGAGAGTAGGGAGTGGGTTAGGAGGTACGGCCCCGTCCCGGTCGGTGGGGTAGCTGTAACTAGCGCTGGTAGGCTTAAAGCTAGGTACGTAATCCACGCCGTAGGCCCGGTCTACGGGGATCCCGAGGGGGATGCTAAGCTAGCCTCAACCGTTAGGAACTGCCTAGCTAAGGCTGAGGAGCTGGGCCTGGAGTCGGTAGCCCTACCAGCTATATCCACGGGCGTTTACGGCTACCCACCCGCGAGGGCTGCGGAGGTCTTCGCCGAGGTCCTGAGGAGCTACGGCTACACAAAGCTTAGGAGGGTTCTCGTAGTACTCTACACAGACGACATCTACAGGACCTTTGAGGAGGTCTTCGATAGGGTACTGGGGGGTACGTGAGGTGGTCGGTACGTACGTCCGTAGATGTACTACCCTGGTCCTAGCTATGTACGCTGTCCCGCTACTCTTCATAGCTACAGCAGCCTCCCTCTCCGGCTGGTTCAACATATACAGGAACGCCCTCAGCGACCTGGGGCACGCTACTAGGAGTAACGTAGCACCTGTGTTCAACCTAGGGCTATCCCTAGGTGCCTTCCTACTAGCCGCCTTCGCCCTAACGTACTCAGCTAGGGTAAGCCGGGCGGTCTCGGCCTCCATACTACTGATGGCGTTTACTCTGAACCTCGTAGCGGTATTCGACGAGGTCTACAGGTCCCTCCACTTCTGGGTATCGGCAGCCTTCTTCGTATCGATTGCCGCAACTCTAGCAACCTACGCGGTCGTATTCAAGGACCCGCTGGTACCCTCGGTAGCCATAGCTATCGGGGTAGCCTCGTGGGTCCTACACCTAGTCTACAGGATACCGCCCGGGGCAGCTATCCCCGAGCTGATCTCGGTATTCGTCTCCACAGCGGTCATAGTTAGGTACGCCGCGAGAGTCTGTAGAGATAGGTCGACGTAGGTTAGTGTGCCGGGTCCACGCAAAAGCCAGGATCTGCCGCTGTATGTAACGGGCTACTAGAAAAGATATAATGGTAGCCCACCTAGTGCTGTAGAGGTGGCGGTGTGGTCTCCGAGACTCTTGTACTATACCTTACGAAGGGAGGTAGTGCCGACCTACGTATCTACAGTCCTGAGGGTAGGCTATCTAGTTCAGCTACTGCGGGCTCCGTGAAGCATGTAAGGATAGAGCTGGGGAACTGCTCAGCTGATGTAGGCTTCGCGGAGTTCGAGGACGCTGTAGTGGTTAGGGTAAGCGGTAGGGTTGAGTACTCCATTAGGGGAAGTGTAGTAGGGGTCCGCTGCGTTGGTTCTGAGGGTAAGGGTTGAGAGGTCCTTCAGTAGGTCCGGACTCCACGCACGCTACTCCACATACCTAGCTATCGCAGGGGACTGCAGTAAGGTAGTACCCAGGGTAGTGGAGAGGGTGCCGACTAGGCCCACCTACGCTAAGGGGGAGGCGTTCGAGGTCGTACTAGAGGTACCGAGCGGTACCTACGTAGTCTGGGTAGACCTCAGGAGGAATCCTAGGAAGTACGTAAAGGGGGACCTCCTGGTGCTCGGGGCTGATGGAGTTCGGCTGGTTAGGGCTGTCTACAGGAAGCTTAAGGTTAGGGTTGTGGAGTGCCAGGTCAGTAGGCGCCTGGCTGAGCTAATACTCACCTGTACTACGAGCCTACTGAGGATACCGGTGAAGAGGTTTGGAGGCTCGGGATGTAAGGAGGGAGCTGGCTGAGGCCCTCAGGAGGTACGGCTTCTATATCTTCACTAGGGATAAGCAGGAGGCTGTTAGGGAGGTGCTCAGAGACCTGGGGGAGCTCAGGGTACTCGTGAAGGTTAGGGGTTACGGTGAGGGGTCGGAGTACCTCATTCTCGAGCTGGATAGGGCGGTCTTCGAGCCTAATTGTAGGAGTAGGTGTACGAAGAACGGTATCCTACTGGAGAGTTGCTACGTTAAGTGCCTACTGGAGACCTCTAGGAGCTTCGTAGAGAAGGTAGTAGCAGCCCTAACCACCCGGGGGTCCGGTAGTTGAAGCAGGTAATACTGGTCCGCACGGACCTGGGGATGAGTAGGGGTAAGCTGGCTGTCCAGGTAGCACACGCAGCTGTCTCAGCAGCCCTGGAGACCATGAGGTCTAGGAGGGATTGGTTCGATAAATGGCTGGAGGAGGGTCAGAAGAAGGTTGTAGTGAGGGTATCCTCGGAGGGGGAGTTACTTAGGTATGCTGAGGAAGCTGAGAAGCTGGGTATCCCAGTAGCTATCATAAGAGATGCTGGCCTCACCGAACTACCCCCCGGGACAACGACGGCGGCCGGGCTGGGACCTGCTCCAGACGATCTCGTGGATAGGGTTACGGGGAAGCTGAAGCTACTCTAACCGGCGAGTAGGGCCCTAAGTACCTCCTCGTGGATCCTCGACCTATTCAACTCGGTAACTACGTAGAGGTAGGTTCGGAAGGACCTAGCGGCCAGCCTACTGCGTACATCCTCAGCTATACTGCGGTGTACTACGGCTAAGACAGGCTTAGGACTCAGTAGAGCGTCCCAGATACGCCTACCCAGCTCCCCAGCCTTAAGCTCCATGGGTCCGACCTCATCTACCGCCACCACGTCGCACTCCCCGAGGGCGTAGTCCAGGGACCTAACCCCAACAGCTACGGCATCGTCTAGCTTAACGCAGTACTTACCGACGGTAATACCGCTCAACCCCTCCATCTCCCCACACACGTAGGCTAGGACCCCCTCCAGGGGTAGACCTATGGAGACTATCCTAAACCCCTTCCTAACACCCCCAACCCTAACCTCAGGGCAGTAGAAGCCGCAGACCCTAACCCCTCTAGAGTTAGCCTCCTCAACTACCCTTAGGAACACCGTGGACTTACCGACCCCTGGCCTCCCCGTGATCAGGACCTTAACCATACCACCCAGAGCTCCGGTAAGAGCTTTTAAGTTACTTGTAGGAGACCTCCGGGGTGCTGGGAATCAGGAGGGTGGTGGTTAAGCTAACGGGTAAGCTATTCGACGACCGGAGTAGGGCCGGGGTACTGAGGGAGATAGCCGGGGTTATCTCGAGGAAGGCCTCCGAGGGCTTTAGGCTGGCCGTAGTCGTTGGTGGGGGTAGGAGGGCTAGGGAGTACATAGAGCTGGGTAGGGAGCTCGGACTAGCCGAGGGTGTTCTCGACATGGTAGGTATTGAGGTAAGTAGGGTGAACGCTCTGCTCCTAGCATCTCTAGTAGGCGGTGTAGCACACCTCCCAGTACCTAGGAGTGTGGAGGAGTTCCTACGTGCCTGGAGTACGGGTAGGGTGGTCGTACTAGGTGGACTCCAGCCTGGTCAGTCCACTAATGCTGTAGCTGCTGTAGTAGCTGAGCTCGTGGGGGCCGATCTACTGGTAAACGCTACCGACGTAGCGGGGATCTACGACTCGAACCCTAAGGAAAACCCGAACGCTAGGCTACTTAAGGAGGTGAGGGTCGAGGTACTGGAGGGGATGCTACGTAGCGAGGAGCTTGCGGGACTCTACGAGCTGTTCGATAGGGTAGCCATGAACATCGTTAAGAGGAGTAGGATACCCCTAGTCTTCCTAAGCGCATACGATGTGAAGAGCCTGGAGGGGGCTATAGAGGGTGGAGAGTTTACCGGAACCAGGGTACTCTACTAGAGGGGCGTAGGCTAAAGGGAGTTCTACCTACGTAGAGCTATGGAATCCGGTAAGAGTAGAGTACTGAGCTACTCCAGCAGAGAGAGGTAGAGCCCACCCCATAGCTACTACCGCGATCCTGTCCTCCACCTCTTACGTACTACCCATCGTATGCTTCGGCTCTGCCTGCAGTAACGAGTAACCCTACCGAAGATGCTGTGGTGTTGCAGATACCGCACCCTACTGTAGGTGACGCCTAGGACTTGGATGTACACTAAGTAGGTAGCCGAACTGTAGAGGGCTTTGCTGAGTACCCTGACCTTCGCTCCTAAAGGAGTAGGGGAGTTTGAGCTACGTTCCCCCTACATGAGGGTTTGAGTTTCCATAGCGGAAAACTCATAGAGGTATCGTGGAACACCTACATCTTCGAGGGCTCTGCGGTCTCCATAGCCCGGCTAGCTTAGGGTAAGCCCTCTAAAGCACCCACCGACCTTATGGTGGTGCGGGGGGTGGGATTTGAACCCACGCAGGCCTACGCCATCGGGGCTCCCACCTGGAGGTCCTGAGCCCGACCCCTTTGACCTGGCTCGGGCACCCCCGCACCGTGTATTAGCTACTCTAAGAGGTATTTTAAGCTTCTCCCTAGGTTTAAAGTTCTAGCTGGACCCCCAGTTCCTTGAGTAGGTTGGTAATAGCTTCCCTACCGGAGTTTAGGATGGGGTTTCCGTGGCTCGGTAGTACGTGGATGAAGTCGTACTTGAGTAACCTCGCTATAGACCTCCTGTTCATCTCCGGGTCCACCGAGTACTTGTGTAGCATCTCACGTAGAGCTCCCCCCTCCTCGTAGACCAGGTCCCCTACGAAGAGAGCCCCTCTAGACGTATCGAGGTAGCACGTACTACCCGGTGTATGCCCCGGGGTGTGTATAGCCTTCAGGCCCAGGACGTCGTCGCCGTCTTCGAGAACTACGTCTACCTCAACACCCTCGTACCTACCCCTACCGCTCCTCACGTAGTTAACCTCGTCCCTGTGTGCGGCTACCCTAGCGCCAGTCCTCAGTACCACCTCCTTAAGCCCCCCGGCGTGGTCCCAGTGTGAGTGTGTTAGGAGTACTAACCTTATAGCCGAGGGCTCTAACCCCAGCTGGGAGATGTAGGAGAGTATCCTAGGCGGGTCGCCGGGGGTACCAGCATCGATGAGTACGTAGCCACCGGAGGTCCTCACGAGGTATACGTTCGATACCTCCCCGCGGATTAGGTAGACCCCCTCCAGTACCTGCACGTGGTCCCCCGGTACTACTTGGGGTTGGGTATTTAGCCCCCTAGGTACTCAACCACTACCGGGTAGCTTATTTACGTTGAGGTACGTGTACCGCTGGTGGGTACTACGGGTTTCCCGGTGTTCGACCTCCACGAAGACCTCTCAAACTACTTCCTCTACCACGGGGGTGGGCAGCCCCTAGCAGACCTCGGGAGGGATATCCCGGGTCGTGAAGCCGATATACCGAAGTACCTCCGAGGTGGGGTGAGGCTGGTCTTCGCCTCGATGTTCCCGGGGGTCGAGACCTTCAGCCCGGAGGAGTCCCGCAGACTCGAGGAGCTCTACAGTAGGTGGATCCCCGCCGTAGGGCTTAGGGTACCGCAGTCAACTATCTTCGAGCACCTCACCATATACTACAGACTAATCGAGACCTACCCGGGGCTCACCCTAGTCGAGTCTGTAGGAGATGTGGAGAGGGTTCTGGCTAGCGAGGGTAGGGTCGGTCTACTACTACACCTAGAGGGTGCCTACGCCATCGACAGACCATACGACCTAGTACTGCTCAGGAGGCTGGGGCTGAGGAGTGTTGGGATAACCTGGAACTACAACAACCAGTACGGAGCCGGCTGCCTGTCTAGGAAGGACTACGGTCTAACCCCCGAGGGTGAGGAGCTCGTTAAGACGGCTAACAGGCTGGGTATCATAGTTGACCTAGCTCACGCGAGTAAGAGGACCGCCATAGAGGCTATAGAGGTCTCATCTAAGCCAGTAATCATAAGTCACGCGAACGTCAGGGCTATAGTGGACTCACCAAGGAACGTCGACGACGAGGTCCTCGAAGCCCTACACAGGAACGGAGGAGTTATCGGGATATCGGCTATAGGTCCCCTGGTAGCTAGGAAGCCCAGGCCTACCCTGGATGACATGGTCCAGCACTTCCTCTACATCTACGAGAGGTTCGGTCCGGATATCCTAGCTATAGGTACCGACTTCCTCGGCCTCCTAGGTCTACCGGCACCCGAGGGCTTCGAGTCCATCGATAGGGTCCAGGTACTACTGGAGAAGCTGAGGGATAGGGGGCTCGGCGATAGCGATATAGGGAAGATAGCCTACAGGAACGCTCTAAGGGTAATCGCGGCCAACCTCACCTAGCTCAGCTAAAGCGGAACCCCGGTAGGCTTCCGGGCCCTGTGTAGGGGTGGTATCAGCCCAGGCGGGGTCCAGGCCTCCAGAGCCAGAGCCCTCCCTCCCTCTCCCTAACTAGCTCCGGCCCTCCCTCAAGCCCCAGTAGGACTACCTCCGCAACGAATACCCTGGCCTCGATTAGGTGACCCGAGACCGTGGACCCATCCCTCCTACCTACGGATACGTGCATGTGTACGAAGGGCTCCCCCTCGCGGATACTCACGTTACCTAGAGCGCTGACCAGCTCCACCTCCTCATCAATCTCCACCACCTCATACCTCTGAGCTCTCTGATCGTAGTACCCGAGTTTACACCCCTTGAGAGCCCCTATAGCTAGGACCAGCCCCAGCCTAACGCTGCTAGCCTTAGCGAACCTAGTTATGTAGGTCAGCAGCTCCTCATCCTCAGGTACCCTAAGTACGTACGCAGGGCCCACCCTGTACATACCTACACCCGGTAGAGCTTTACGCCGAGTTAATAACCCCACCTACTAGGCTATATGGGGTCCCCCATGATTGTAGATAGCAGGACCGTACCGGAGTTCAGGATCCCGGGTAGTAGGTCGATTAGGGTAGTCCTAGACCCTAGGCTAGGTAGCTACGATAGGGCTACCGTTACAGTAGTTACCATAGAACCGGGCGGTACTACTGGACTACACCAGCATACGTCAGATGAGGTAATATACGTAGTCTCGGGTAGGGGGAGGGTTACCCTAGTAGACGGGGACGTGAAGGTGGAGAGAGACGTGGAAGAGGGCTTCGTTGTAGTAGCTAGGGCGGGGGTTAGGCATGAGACTAGGAACACCGGTGGGGAGCCCCTAAGACTGTACTGCGTCTTCATACCGCCACTACCAGTAGAGGGGTACTTCGCTGAAGCCCTCAAGCTAGCTAGGGGCTTGGGCTAGGTTCACCAGCGTGTAGGTAGGGTCCACAAAACCGAGGCCCCGAGCCTAGGTGCGGGGAACCCGTAGTTTAGGGCTTATTTTCTAGGCTCTCCCCCGCCAACTGTCAGTAGTGCTACTAAACAGCAAGCTGCGTAGTATTGCGGAAGGAATTCCCCGGCGGCTAATCGGAAGATCCCTACACCAAGCCTTTAACGACCCTAACTAAAACTAAAGACTGGGGGAGTGTTGAAGTTCACTAGGTATAGCGTCATAGACGTGATGACGAAGGGAAGAGCTGAGAGGTGATGTGCTCGCCCTTTGCTGACTAAGGTTCTGCGTAGGGAGGGTGGAGTTAGCTCCTATGTGGGTCGTCTCGTATACGGCTACAGAGCTCTGGGGCTGTGAAATAGTTTATAAATTCTAAACCACAGACTCTGTGGGAAACCTCCAGACGCCCCCGTAGGTGGGTTGGGATGAAGGAGGGAGCCGGCGGGGATCGAACACCCCTTCTAGTTAACCCGGTTCCGATTATGTAGCTCCCTATAGGGGTCTAGGTAGTAACACATAGATCTACCGTCCGTAGACCCGCTTAGCTAGGTAGGGCTAGGTCTCCCCGTAGCATGTTACTCTACTACGATTCTACCGGAGGTGTAGTCCCAGGTAATCCCCTCTACCTTAACCCCCCTCCAGATTATGTCACCACCCTCTAGGACTGTCCCAAGGACGGTGGCCCCCAAACCCCTACTCCTCAGTACCTCCACAACCTCCTCGACACAGCTACTGCGACACGCTAGTACCGGTACGTACTCCTCGTTAGATGCTAGTAGGAGTACGTGCTTAGGTACTCCGGAGGTGTAGGAGTAGCTGAGCGCTAGGGGGTGGAGGGCGTAGGATGGGTCTAGCTCTAGGTAGACTCCGTGGGGTTCGGCTAGCTGTTGTAGGGACTCGTGGAGGGTGTCGCTTACGTCTATAGAGCCGCTCAGGCACCCCGGTAGCTCCTCTATTACTTTAGCTACGGCCGGCTCGGCCCTAGGTCTGCAGGAGAAGCTCCTCACCTCCGGCATACTCGGGACCCTACCTGCCGAGAACTCTAGGTAGGCTACTGAGGAGAGCCCTACAGCCCTCGATAGCACAACGACATCCCCCGGCCTAGCCCCCCTGGGGGTGGGTCTGTGCCAGCACTCAGCTAATACGAAGACGTCTACCCAGGTATCGCGACCTACGTTAGTATCTAGGTTCTCTAGGTAGCCGCCGTAGAGGTCGACAGCCTCCTCAACACCCTTAGTGATCTCCTCAACGGCCTCGACCCTATCCGGGGTAACACCTAGGGAGACTGCGTAGATGTAGGGTCTACAGCCCTTAGCTAGGACGTCGCTGACAGCTCCTGTAACAGCCCTAAACCCGAGGTCCCCGTAGCTACACCAGGGGTAGAGAGCTCTCGAGGCGGCGAAGCCGTCTACCTTAACTAGGAGGTAGCTACCCCCGAACTCGACGGCACCCGCGTCGTCAAACCACCCGAGTAGTGTTCTCGGGTGCCTCCTAACCCCCCTAGCTAGTCTACGCACGATCTCTTCTAGAGTCAGGCCTCCCCACCCTGGAGGATAGGGCTCTATCGACCAGGCTCCTGAGCCTGGCCGCAGCCTCGCTAGCGTCTGGGGCCCCCATGACGGCAGATATCACCGCTACACCGACCACGCCCGCCTCCATGACCTCGAGGACGTTCGACTCAGTTATACCCCCTATAGCTACTACGGGGACCCTAACAGCCCTAACGATAGCCCTAAGACCGTCCAACCCTATTACCCGGGCGTCCGGCTTAGAGGGGGATGGGTAGACCGAGCCAGCTCCGAGGAAGTGGGCGCCCTGTGCCTCAGCGTCTAGGGCCTCCTTAAGGCTGTACACCGAGGCACCTACGAGTAGGTTTGGGGCTACCTCCCTAGCTACGCTGATGGGCATGTCGTCCGGGCCTAGCTGAACCCCATCGGCATCCGTAGCTAGGGCTACGTCAACCCTATCGTCTACGAAGTAGAGGGCGCCGTAGTCCCTGGTGAGTCTCCTAATCTCCCTACCTACTGCGATTAGCGTCCTGGTCGAGGCCTCCTTCATCCTGAGCTGGATCGAGGTAGCCCCACCTCTGAGAGCCTCCTCCACGGACCTAACTACGTCAGGCCTCAGCTTTGGGTCCGTTATGACCAGTAGCCTAAGGTACCTACCTAGCTCCGTAGGCCACCACCCTAGCGTACCTACTGAGGGTACCCCCATCCAACCTGTAGAGCCAGTCGTATAGCTTTACGTGGAAGCTACCCGGGTAGGGAGCCTCCTCGGCAGCCCTCTCGGCGGCCACCTTAAACGTAGCGATACCGGCTACGGCAGCCCTCAGAGGTTCCTCAACAGCTAGGTAGGCCCCTATGAGGGCCGTCACCATACACCCCAAGCCGGTGACCCTACCTATGACCCTCTCCACAGCTGAGGACCCGGGCTCTACGGCGTAGACCTCCCTACCGTTGCTTACGTAGTCCACCCTACCGGTGACGGCTACAACGGTCCCGAACCTCCTGGCTACCTCCACAGCCAGCTCCCTGGCTCTAGCCGCGTCGTAGGCCGCGGCCTCAACGCCCTTAGTCCTACCGGACTCCCCAGCTAGCGCAGATACCTCACCGAAGTTACCCCTAACGACGCTTACCCCACCTAGGCTCAGGAGGTGTAGGGCTGTCCTAGTCCTAAGCCTGGTGGCACCGGCACCTACGGGGTCTAGGACTACGGGCTTACCGAGCTCCCTAGCAGCAGCCACGGCCTTAACCATCGAGTACACGAAGGCGGAGTCCAGGGTACCTATGTTCACAACTACGGCATCGGCGGCGGCAACGAGCTCCTCGACCTCCTCAGGGGAGTGGGCCATTATCGGTGAGGCCCCTAGGGCCAGGAGGGCGTTGGCCGTGGTGTTCATAACTACGAAGTTAGTTATGTTGTGAACTAGCGGCCTCCTCTCCCTAACCCTCTCGAGAGCCCTCCCCAGCCACTCCAAGAGACAGCCCCATCAGAGGTGTCTAAACCGAGTTATAAGTGTGAAGATAACTGAGTTGTCAACGGGTTACAGCTGAAAGCCCCGCCCTTAGGGCGGGGAGGAGGTCGGCGCAGCACAGAGACCCTATGTACCGGTTAGACGGCTTTAGACCGGGGCCCCGTGATGTAACGTACTACCTCCTAAGGTATTTGCTAAGGTACTTGACTAGCTGCTCCAGCTCCCTCCTACCGCTCTGGGTCTTCGGGTACGTTACCAGCACTACGGGATCTGGTGGTGGGTTCCTCTCTAGGTACTCCCTAAGTTTCGGCGGCCAGTTCTCAGGGTTAAACCCCTTCTGGGCTAGTACGGATATCAACCACCTCTGGCTCCCGAAACCCGAGCACCCCGTCCAGAGGGTCCTCCCCCTGTTGTGCCTTATCCTGAACGGCTCCGTGAACTTGGTTCCATGGATCGATATGTTCCCGACCTCTAGCCAGGTCTTCCTATCCTCTCTAGGCCCCCTGTAGGGGAGCCACACCTCGAAGTCTATGGTCCCAGGTCTATCTATATCGAACTCCTCCACCTTCTCCACGGTACCGCTCTGCTCGTAGTACCAGGGCGTTACCCAGGCCAGCCTCCACTCTAGGTCGAGTACCTCGTCCATGAACCTCTCGTAGGCCTTCAGGAGGTCGTTCCTTATACTAACCACCTGCTCGGGGGTCCCCAGCCAGACTACCTCGACTCTGTGGAACTCTATAACCCTCTCCAGTCCGTATATACCCCCCGACTCCCACCTGAAGGACGGGCCGCTCATGTCGTACCACTTAACCGGTAGAGCCCCGTCGTCCACCAGCTCCCCACCGAAGAACCAGTAGAAGGGCTCGCACTGGGCGAAGCAGAGGAAGTACTCGGGGTACCTAACGTACCTACCCACCTCCTCAGGGGGTGCCTCGTCCATAACGTACATGTAGTCCGTAAGCTCCTCGAACTCCTCTATATCGTAGGTCTTAGGTAGTGAGGCGAAGACCAGCGAGTTTACCGTCCCCCTCAGGTGCCCGGTCCTGAGGCCTACCTCCAGCGGGTACATCTTCGGGAACACTGCCTCCACGAAGCCCAGCGGCCTCACAACCTCCTCTAGGAATACCTCCCTAACCATCCTGAGTAGGTAGGCTGCTAGCGGTGTGTAGAGCCACTGACCCACCGAGAACCTCTTGACTAGGCCAGCCTCCTCCAGGACCTTATTGGGGTCGTCGGTGTAGGGCGGGGGCTCTAGCTTAACCCTAGACTGCTTAATTAGCTGCCAGTGCTCGGCCTTACCGCCCCACCTAGCCCTAACCTCCTTCTCGTTAAGTAGCCTCAGAAGCCTCAGTAGGATAGGCCTCTTGAGGTCCCCCTCATCCATAGGCTCTAGGTGTATCACAGTCCTACCACCCACCACCTCAACACCCCTAACGAAGGGTAGCCTACCGCCTACCCTAACCTCGCCGTCTAACTCCACAACAGCATCCTCAAGTCTTAGACCACGTACGCCCAACCTCCTGGAGCGCCCCAGCACCTCCTCGAGAACCCTCCTAACCCTCATGGACGCCTCGTCCAGCCTCAGCCTACCGCTCGATATCACCAGCTCGAGCACCCTACCGCTGTAGCTCCAGCTCTCAACCCTACCACCCTCCTCAGGGTTCCTAAACCCCTTAACCAGGTGATGCCCCACCGCCTCCAGAGCCTCCCTAATCGCCTCGAGGTCCTCCTCAACTATCTCCCGGCTCAGCTCGACCCTAAGCCTACCGCGGAACCTCATCCTACCTCAGCACCAGGATCGGTGCAGGCATTAAATACACCGAGCTATCCCTACAATACTCTCGAAGCCTCCAGGTAATTTTAGCCCTGGTGTGTGATCCTTCTGGGGGTGCTCCAGTGCCCAAGGTTCTCATAGTAGCTGGGGACGCTGTCGAGGCTCAGGAGCTCTTCTACCCCTACTGGAGACTTAAGGAGGAGGGGTTTGAGGTAGTAGTTGCCGCACCCTCTAAGAAGGTACTGAACACCGTAGTCCACGACTTCGAGCCCGGGTGGGAGACCTATACGGAGAAACCTGGGTACAGGTTTCCGTGGGTAGACCTAACATTCAAGGAGGTTAGACCTGAGGAGTTCGACGGGCTCATCATACCAGGTGGTAGGGCGCCGGAGTACATAAGGACGTACCCCGAGCTCGAGGCTATAGTTAGACACTTCTTCGAGAAGGGTAAGCCCGTTGCAGCTATATGCCACGGACCGCTGGTCCTAGCAGCCTACGGACTTCTCACCGGTAGGAGGGTAACGGCCTACGCTGCGGTAGCTCCGGATGTGGTGAGAGCTGGAGCGGTCTACGTAGACCAGGAGGTAGTAGTTGACGGTAACCTAGTAACCAGTAGGGCGTGGCCTGACCTACCGGCGTTTATGAGGGAGTTCATAAAGCTACTTAAGTCTAGGTAGATCCAGGCTTTTAGCTGAGCACCTTTTTAGTAGAAGTTGCGTCACAGCCCTCTATACACTCCTACGGGGAGCTCCTCATTAGCTCAGGCGCCTAAGGGTATCCGGACTCAGTATACTACGTCCTAACGGTACTCCTTATAGGTGTAGCCCTTGAACATCGGGGCTCTCTACAGGAGCTTGGTGGACGAGGACTTCAAGGTACTCGCAGCTCTCGAGAAGGCGCTGGTGGGTAGGGAGCACGCCCCGGTGGATGTGGTTGAGAGGTTAAGCGGTATACACGGGGGGAGGTTTCTCACAACGTTGAGGAGGTTGCATAAGATGAGGCTCGTGAGGAGGGAGGTCGTAGCGGGTGCGACCATGCTTAGACTGACCTACCTAGGTTACGACATGCTCGCGCTTAGGGCCCTGGTAAGGGCTAACGTCTTGGAGGCTATAGACGGTAGGGTGGGTGTAGGTAAGGAGAGCGAGATCTACCTGGGTCTAGCGCCGGGTGGTACGCGGGTAGCCGTTAAGTTCCTCCGCATAGGTAGGGCTAGCTTTAGGCAGACCAGGAGGCTGAGGGCCTGGGCCCGCGATAGGTCCATGACCTGGTACGAGCAGTCTAAGGTGTGTGCGGAGAGGGAGTTTAAGGCTCTTCAGGAGCTCCACCCACTGAGCGCGCTGGTGCCGAGGCCCGTGGGGTATAGTAGGCACGTCGTAGTTACGGAGTTCATAGATGGTGTAGAGCTGTACGAGAGACCGGAGCTCGAGGACCCCGGGAGAGTGTTGGACCTGATCCTGGAGACCGTCTCAATAGCCTACCACAGAGCTCGGATAGTCCACGGAGACCTAAGCGAGTACAACATAATGGTGAGGAGGGAGGACGAGGTACCGTTCATCATAGACTGGCCGCAGTACGTATACAGAGACGACCCGACAGCCCCGGACCTACTGAGGAGGGACGTACACTACGTCGTGAAGTTCTTCAACAAGGTGTACCGACTAAGGGTAGACCCCGAGGAAGCCCTTAGGAGGGTCCTAACCCCCAGGGGGTAACTGCCCGGTGGAGGCTTTGCGGAGGTCCTCACATAGCTCATCGGGTCAGCACTATCGGTAGGTGCGCGTGCTACGGGTAGTTACGCTAAGCTGAGAAGTAGCCCGACTACAGCTTAGCCCACCCTCCCGGAGAGCAGGATCTCCTTCAGTCTCGCTAGGTACTTCGTGTCTAGGTTAAGCTGCTCCAGCTTTCTTACAACCCTCCAGATGTCGTACTCAACCCTCCCGAACTCGACCCTCGAGTTCTCGAGGTCTACCACCGCGTAGGACGCCCGGGGGTCGCCGTCCCTGGGCTGACCCACGCTCCCCGGGTTAACCACCCTGCTACCGCCTACCCTAAGGTCCACCTGTATATGTGTGTGACCTACCAGGACCACCCCGGCCTCGATGGGCTTGGGTCTAACGGCGACCGGGCTGGGGGTTAGGGCTAGCAGTAGCTCCCTCTCGGGGAGGTCCGGCCTTAGGTAGCCGTAGAGCGGGTTCCTAGGGGATCCGTGGACTACGTAGACCCTGGCTGAACCAGCTGTCCTCTCAGCTACCTTCGGTAGGGTCCTCAACCACGCGATCTGGTCTGGGCCGAGTAACCTGTAGGATATCATCTGCCTAGTGTACTCGCTGAGGTCGTGTAGCTCTGGAGCACACATGCAGTCCACGTTGTAGGCTACGGCATTATCGTGATTACCCATTACGATTAGGTCGGGCCTCAGCTCCCTAACTAGGTCGATAACTACGTGCGGCTCGGGCCCGTAGTCGACTAGGTCCCCGAGGACCCAGAGGGCATCCCACCTACCGACCCTCTCGACTACAGCCCTCAGGGCGTCGGCGTTCCCGTGTATGTCGGATACCACCAGGACGATCATGGAGTCCTTCACCTCGGGGTGTCGGTCAGCCCCCCAGGGCCTTCCTGATGATGCACCTGTAGACCCTAACGGAGTTCTCTAGCTCGGGTATCGTTGTGTACTCATCGACTGTGTGGGCCGCGTTCTCGATTCCCGGTCCGTAGCAGATCCCGTAGGTCTTGAGGAAGTTAACGTAGTAGACTAGGTCGTTCCTACCGAAGGTGAGGTAGAGGGTGGGTTTAACCCCCAGCTCCTCCTCTATACAGCTTGAGGCTAGCCTAACTACCTCAGCACTGGTCGGGGTTACCGATGGCGGTACGGCACTGAGAACCCTCAGCTCGTACCTGGAGCCTACCTCCCTAGAGGCCCTATCCAGGAACTCTCTGAGCTCCCTAACGACCTCGTCCACGCTCTCCTCCGGTATAACCCTCCTATCGAAGCTGAGGACGAACTCCCCCGGAACGGTGTTGTCCTTCCTCGATAGGGACTCCGCGTAGCCACCGAGGTTTATGGTTGGGTAGGCCCCCTGCTCTAGGAGCACCGGGGCGGAGGTCCTCCTAGACCTTAGGACGGGCTCGTAGAGCTCCGAGAACCTGAGGGCCAGCCTAGCTGCTGCTAGGAACGCGTTCTCACCAAGCCATGGGGTAGACCCGTGGACCTGCCTCCCGAAGACCCTAACTACACCTCGTACCAACCCCTTGTGACCTATTGATACCATCGTGGACGTAGTCGGCTCAGCTATAACTACGTAGTCTGGTACCCTCTTGAGTACTCCCTCGACTAGGTACCTACTACCCACACCCCCAGCCTCCTCATCAGGTACTAGGGCTACCTCAACGGTCCCCCTAGGTTCGAAGCCCTCCCTCAGGAGGCTATCGATAGCCGCTAGAACAGCCGCTATACCGCCCTTCATATCGGTAGTACCGCGTCCGTAGACCCTATCACCGACTACCGTAGCCTTGAATGGGTCGTAGCTCCACCCACTACCCGGTGGTACGACGTCGTAGTGACCGTTGAAGTGGAGTACCGGTGAACCCCCACCGTACCTACCTAGGACTACGTACCTGGGGTAGCCCCTATGCACCGGTGCGTACGGGTAGTACCTATCTAAGTAGTCGCTAGGTACCTCAACGACCTCCACCGACATCCCCATGTCCTTCAGTATGGACTCGGCCAGCTTTGCGAAGGTCTCGTAGCCCTGCCCAGGGGGGTTGACCGTCGGTACCTCAACGATCTTCGCGAGGATCCCAAGCGCCTGATCAGCAAACCCCATAGCTCGTCTCCAGATCTATACTTAGGGTGAGGAATATATGCTCGGGTGTTACTAACCGAAAGCCCCGCTCTCTAGGGTGTGGAGGGGGTCAGACCTCCCCAAGACCGCGCTCCCTAGCTATCTCAAGTAGCTGGGTGTACCAGCTAGGTAGGGATAGGGTGTCCACGCGCCTGGATGGGGTGTAGGGCTTTATATCCAGTACTGGGGTACCGCTGTAGAGATCTAGATTACCTACGTAGAGGTACCTACCCACCACCCTGTAGAGTCTTACTACGGAGACCGCTATGGGGTTAGGCCTATGCGGGGAGTCCGTAGCGAAGACGCCGACCTCGGGAAGGTTCTCCAGCGGTATACCCAACCTCCTAGCTAAGCCCCTAGGTCTTACTAGTAGCACCCTCCTACCCTCCTCGGAGACCCTATGGAGGTAAGCTACTACAATTACGTGGGAAAAGCCGTCGAGTCCACGTAGTCCATCTACGTACTCCGGGAGGACCTCGATTACTCCATCCACACCCTTAGTAGAGCTCCTAACAACTTCATCCGAGTACTGGTGGACTACGAAGCCTATCGGCCTAATGACGATGGGCTCCAACACCGCCGCACCCCGAATCCCTCGGCAGACCCCTAATTAAGGTAGCAGTTGATATCTCCTAACTCCTTAAAGTACTCGACTACCAGGCTCACCTGGGGGTCGGGTGCCCTGTCCCGTTAGGTCCGAGCTAGTCACAGCCGTTGAGGAGCTCGTTAGGCTCGTAATGCCGGAGGACCCGGTGCACGGCTTCGGCCACGTAGCTAGGGTTCTAGAGCTGGCCTGCAGGTTCGCTGAGGGCTACAGCGGTGTCGACTACGAGGTACTCCAGCTAGCGGCCCTGCTACACGATGTGGGTAGGGTCTCCGGGGTGGAGAACCACGCGGCTAGGTCGGCCCAGATCGCTAGGGCCTTACTAAAGCTCGCCGGCTACCCGGAGGACAGGATCGAGAGGGTCGTCGAGGCGATAGTCTCCCACTCCTACTCCCACGGGCGGAGGGCCGAGAGCCTTGAGGCTAGGATCCTGAGCGATGCAGATAAGGTCGACGCCCTCGGGGCTATAGGGCTGGTGAGGGTCCTCATGTACTCCGGTACCCTGGGTAGGGACCTCGAGGACTCCCTAGACCACATCAGGAGTAAGATACTGAGACTACCGCAGCTACTCTACACCGAGGAGGCTAGGAGGGAAGCTGAGAGGAGGGTTAGGCTGGTAGTGGAGTTCCTGGAGAACATCGAGAGGGAGCTGGGTAGGGCCCCCGAGCTTAGTACGCGTAGACCTCCACCCCCTTCTCCCTAGCGTACGCCTCCACCTCCCTACCGACCATGGCTCCGACTAGTACTCCAACTACATCCTTACCTGGGTAGAGCCTTCTAACTACGTCAACCTTAGCTAGTACCCTACCGACATCCTCGTGCTTAGGTCTAAGCTTAACCTCGACTACGTAGACCCTAAGCTGGGTCTCAACCAGTAGGTCTATGTCCTCCTCATCGGCTCTGACGTTCCTAACCCTCCTCACAACGACCTCACCCCGGCTAGCGAGCTCCCTCAGTAGATCCTCGTAGAAGTACCTCGCGTAGGTAGACTCGGCTAAAGCCCCCACAGCTACCTCAAGGTTGGAGACCCTCCTACTTAACTCACCTATCTTCAGTCCGTGGTCCCTGAGGACGAGGGTTAGTTCCTCCAACCTCTTAGAGTGCTCCTCAAGGATCTTAGAGTATTCCTCCAGTATCCTGGAGTGCTCCTCCAACCTTCTCTCGATGATTTCAAACCTCCTGTAGGCCTCCTCCCAGCGCTTGCGGTTCTCCTCCCAGCGTCTCTCGTTCTCCTCCCACCTCTTAGCATTTTCCTCCCATCTCCTCCAGTTCTCCTCCCAGCGCTTCTCCTCGAGCTCTACGAACCTGTTGAAGTCCTCCCTAAGCCTCCTGAGCTCTAGAATTACTGTGTCCAGGCCTATGAGACCTGCAACAGCTAGTCTAAACTCCTCGTCCTCCCTAAGAAGCCTCAGCAGCTCCCTCTTGAGGTCTACCTCAGCAGCCATACTCTCTGAGGAAAGTCCTTTTGTGGAGCTAATAAAAACCGCTAACTGTATGAGTTCGTGCAGGACCTAGGCCTGCCTACCCCCGGTCCAGAGGTTCTCAGAGTACTCTACGAACCTCTGCGCAATCTCCTCGGAGTACATGACTACGCTCACCTCGTTATTCAGCGTTAGAGCGCTCTCGGTCCAGTTACGGCTTCCGACAAAGACTACCCAGTCGTCTACGATGACCACCTTAGCGTGTGTTGTCGTACGTGAACCCGGGTCTAGCCTAACCCCTATGCTGCGGCTCTTCGTGTGCTCCACGGTCTCCCTGTAGCTCCTGTAGGTCTCATCATCTACCACCACCCTCACCTCAACCCCCATAGACCTCAGCTGTGCAACTGACCCCCTCCCCGCCCTAGAGGGCTGGGGCTCCCTCTGGGGGTTCATCGGCTCCCCCCATCTATTCGGGGCTACATCTGTCATCTGGGAGGCATTCAGGGGGTCAGAGCTCCCCACATCCTGCCTAGGGTTCTACGCGATTGCCGATCCCACATCCCCAGAGGGCTCAGGGGCAAGCGGGAGAACACCGACACGAAGCTTATAAGCTTTCCCCCATCCCCGCCCTAAAGGGCGAGACTTTCAGCTGTAGGGGTCTAGAGCTTTAGGAGCTTCTCGAGCTGCTCTACGTACTTAAACCCGTGGTCGGGGAAGACTAGGACGTAGTCCCCCTCTTCGAGCTCACCGCCCTCCGCTAACTGCCTGTAGGCTGCGTAGACGGCTCCGCTACTTAGACCTACGAGGACCCCCTCCGACCTCACTATCCTCAGTACCCCCTCAGCCGCCTCCTCCGGCGATACCTCGACTACTCCGTCTAGGTCTACTAGGTGTACCCACCTCATACCGCTCTCGACCCTCCTAATACCCTGGATACTGGTACCTGCCCTAGGTACTACCCCGTAGACTCTAACACCCCTAAACCTGCTCTTGAAGTAGAGGGCTAGTGCCGAGAGGTGGCCGGAGGTCCCGAGACCCCCTATAATGGCCTTGGGGACTACACCAGCCTCCCTAAGCTGTAGCTCGAGCTCCTTAGCTGTATACCTGAGGTGTACCTCTAGGTTGGCGTCGTTGTAGAACTGGTTGAGGTGTACCGCTCCCGAAGTCCTAGCCTCCTCCTCAACCTCATCGATCAGCTCCACCGTGAGCACGGCCCTCTGTGAACGCACTACCTCAGTACCGAAGAGCTTCAGTAGGAACTCCCCCGTTCTGGAGACCGTGGAGGGTATGTAGGCCTTCAACCGGGACCCGTAGATGTTCGATACCGCAGCTATAGCTAGCCCGGTGTTAGTTGAGGTGGCCTCGACGAGTCTCTCAACCCTACCCAGTCTCTCCAGGGCCTTCCTGTACATGTACCAGCCTACCCTATCCTTAACACTCATACTCCACGGGTTGTAGCCCTCGAGCTTAGCCCAGACAACCCTACCACCTACGGAGGCCCTCGACAGCCTCACTAGGGGTGTCGGCCAGTTCTTGTAGAGGAGCTCCTCAGAGCTTAGGAACACCCTGTAGGTACTGGGCCTGACCTCGTCGAAGAAGCCCAGCGCCTCGAGTGGTACGAAGACCTCCTCAACCCTACCGTAGGATACGGGTACGTACCTAGTACCCAGCTTAGCTAGGGTTGCGCAGAGCTCCGACCCGTAGACTACCGCACCTGTCTTAGGGTCTACAGCTACGGTAGTGGTAACACCACCCCTGGAGAGGATCTCGCGGACTAACTCCAGGAACCTCTCGAGGTCTACATCACCGCACGCCAGCTTAGATACGGGGACTAACTCCACGGAGTACACCGTTAACTACGTTAAAGGAGAGCTAAAAATAATTTGAGGAGGGACCCTTCCGTCGGGCTTACCAAGCGCTCTCACCGAGGCTTTAACAGCTGCCTCTAGGACCTTAACTGCGCATACTCAGCAGCGTACCGGCCTGGTCAACCCCTCTAGACGTTACTCACTCCGGGGGTAGGGGTATGTATGTAGAGCCAGTCCTCGTAGGTACCTGCGGTGTAGGGGCTTAGTAGCTATATACCGAGCTGCAACCCCCTAGTGGGGGTTTGGGTGGGTAGTAGGGAGCGTAGACTCACCGCAGCGTTCGTACTAACCCTCGTTGGGTCAGCCCTGGTACTGGTATCCGGGGTGGTGGTGCTAGTACTCTACCTAACCCTAGCCTGGAGGGGGTTGGAGC
>Ga0326760_1000458_pt1 | contig 21784 bp, 30 predicted proteins | sample GCREP_S_FD_207668 | JGI IMG/M metagenome (GOLD analysis project Ga0326760, IMG submission 207668) | Hot spring sediment microbial communities from Geyser Creek Basin, Yellowstone National Park, WY, United States - GCR.EP_S | ecosystem: Environmental > Aquatic > Thermal springs > Near-boiling... | reverse complement strand
GAGATGTTTAGCTCGAAGCTCAAGATAAAGGCACACGCTGTTGAGGGAGAAAAGAGGAGAGCGGAAGCGGTTGTTGCCTGATGCCAGCCGTTGACAGAAGCATCGTCGGCTACCTAATCGCTGGGATAGTCCTGTCCCTCTTCGTAGGGGTAATAGCATCCGTTTTTCCATCCGCTCTCTCCTTTTTCTCCTCGTTGTTCAACAGCGCTCACCAGATAGGAATGAGCAACACAACCACCATAACGCAGGTGCAGGTCTCAGTCGGCAACACAACAGTGGCTCTCGACGAGCCGAGCAACCCCGCATTGAGGAGCCACTTCGACCTCGTAGTCAAGGTTTTATACGTGGTAGCTAACATCCTAGGCAACCCCCTCACGCTCGCAATCCTCATCGCCCTCACCATAGTCACGCTCGTTCTCTCTAGAAGGTGAGGATCCTCCCCTTTTAGTCAGGCTTTTATCTCCTTTGTTAACACTATTTTTTAGTTAGAGGGAGAAAAAATGAGTCTCCGCAAAGCACTGATCCCATTGCTCATCATACTAGCAACAGCTATCTCCGCTTTGGTAACCGTGGTCGTAGCTACAGGGGGACTTGAGTACAACATCGTCACGGTTATTGTTCCAACCGAGATCCATGGGAGCTTCCAGACCATTGTCTCCCCGCTGAACGTGTCAAGCATCAGCTTGCTCAGCGAGGCGAACACCTACGTCTTGACTCAGGGGCAACCGAGGATAGGCTACTTGTTCAGCAGGAACCCCCCCGTGATGGCGTGGATAGAGCCCTCAGCTTACTCAGGCTCATATGATATATGGTACGGCGGAGACAACCCATACAGCCAGTATTTAGGCGCTCCGGGAACCCCGAACAGCATTTGGCTCGCCTTCGACGACTTCGACTACTCCACTGGGTTCTGGACTAACCAGTCCATCACTATAAGCGGATCCAGAGCAACCATTGAGCCGGGGGGATACCTCGCCCTCAATTACTCCTACTCAGGCAAGACGGAGCACCTCTGGCTCATCCACGGGAGAAAAGCATATATCTTAACGTTCCCCAACGCTACGGACAGCTTCGTCTACGTAACGCTCACTAGCCAGAACTTCACTGACATCACCAACGTTATTGATGGATCAGACGTTTACTTCCTTGATCAAACAGGAGCGTGCCTCTATTACAGCATCATATACTTCGACAAGACCAACCTTATACTCAACGTGGCGGTCAACCCAGCAAACAACACCGCCGTCTACCTCCTCTATGGGGGAACGAACACATGCTCATCATACAGGGTGAGCTGAAATGAAGAAGATATCGGTCCTTCTCCTCATGTTCCTATTGCTGATTGAGGTTTTTGCAGTTCCCGCAGAGGCACAGTCTATAACGATAACTATCGGGAAACCAGTAACGCTGACCGCCAGCTTCAGCGTAGCCCCAAATGACACAATAGCACCACACCTCTATGTATGGTACTTTGATGGAGTAAATGACTATGTTGTCATCCCGCTGACTGTTTATGGCTGGAGTGCCATAACTATTCAAGAGTGGATATATCCGTTCTACCCGAAAGCTAACTCTCTTTGGACGAAGTTCAACATGATAGGGGACCACTGGACTGACTACCCATCTGTATTCTGGAGCACGAGCAATAGATACGACTACACGTGGCTTGTTCTTAATTTTGCTACTAGGAAACCGGACGGGACAAGCAGATATTACGGCTTCAGCATCTACGCTTACAGGAACACGTGGGTTAACACTGCTTGGAGGTTCAGTCTCTCGAACAGGACATTTATAGGCTATGTGAACGGCACTAATATCTACACAGTTACTGTTCCGTCAACAGAAAAAACTATTTTAGAATGGGACCCCAACACAGCCACGTATCCGCAAAGATACAAACAGTTTGTTCTAGGAGCAAGCGTTGTTGGCGCTGAGCACATGAAGCTTATGCAGAGAAGCATATTGATTTACTCACGTGCTCTCTCAGACTCTGAGATCTACAACACCTACGCTTACAACATTATTAATTCTTCTAATCTTGTTCTCTTTCTCGACCCAACATTCTACAACTCTACTCATTTTCTGGACCTCTCTGGCTACGGCAACCATGGTGTTGGGTATGGTAACGTGTCTAGGGTTCCCGATCAGCGTCAGTGGCTCTACTTAGTGAAAAACCATAGTAGTGATGGTTTGGTTCATTTCAAGTTCTTCCCAATTAACACGAGAATCGAGGTTTACGACTCCAACAACAACCTGGTAACCTCGTTCGTTATAACGGGCACTCCTAATCAAGCTGGATTAATAGAGGATTATGTTGTCAATCTGTCCGCAGGGAACTACACGATAAAGGCGTATACTTATCTTGATTACACAGTGAACCAAAACAACAGCTCCACTCGCTATACCTACATAGCTAGGTTTTCCCCAGGTGATACGCTGAGGATCATGTGGAACGTAACAAACGCTGTAGCAGTGAACTACCAGCTCTCGGCAGACCCCTCGTTCTCGACTGTGAGCTACGAGGACGTTGTGAGCATCTCAGGCAACTACTATGACCTAGCATTGCCCTCAACCAACAACACGTGGTACCTCCGCATCAAACTACAGTACTCGGATGGGAGTTGGAGCGACTGGAGTAATGTTGTATCGTTTAGGACTGACTACCTAGTAATGGGAGTATCGTCTTCGAGATCAAGAGCTGATTTATCAACCGGTGTATCAGCCAGTTACTCTGTATCGTACTCAGATGGCTCTCTCCCACCCATACTCAACGTAAATGCCACAGCCGTGCTGACACAGCTCGGGGTCTACACCCCCGCGGATGTCTGGTGGCGAGTCGACGTGTATTCCGGCGCCACAACAAGTGCTGAACCACCTAATCCATCATACTACACTTACAAGGGCACAGCGTACCCCTTATCCACTCACAGCTTCTTCGTGAATAGCCTCTACGACGTGCCCTCGGGTTATGACTCATCCTACGTCTACGCTGGCGTACCTTTTAGCGATGCGCCCTACTGGGCTAAGGCGGTCGGGGCACCCAGCACTTACTTCGCACTGGTCTACCAGTCCCTGGTCTACCTCCCGCTGAGCGGTAGCTACACGTTTGAGCTAGTATCAGATAAGGGCGCCAGGCTCTACGTGAACGACACACTGGTGATTGATGGGTGGAGCGGAGCTGGCACCAGGAGCGCTACTGTTGCCCTGAACGCTGGCTTGTACATCGTAACCATAAAGTACTGGCAAAGCAGTAATACGTTAAGGCTCTTGCTCGGCGTTACTCTACCGAACGGCACAGTTGTGAAGCCGTTGAGGCCAACCTACGGTATACAAATGGCGCCTCCGGTTTCCTCATATAGTGCTACTCTGCCCTCCACTCCACTAACTTTGTTCAATAATTACGTTTTGCCGAAAACAACCGCGACCTTATCCTTTGGTCTAGGCACCACGGGTCAAGCCAACATAACGTTGCAAACATTTGATCCTGGGACGGGCTTCACTAATACCTCCATCATTCCGTTGGTGTGGGATCAAGTGGCGGTGAACAGTTTTGCTCCAAGCAAACCGAGGTTCACGGTGGGTGATTCCCCCAGCTTCAACATCTCAGCTGTCTACGCTTTTGACAACACTACTTTCAATGGATCTTTCACTCTCAACGACACGAGCACGAAGACGACTGTGGGGGCTTACGGCTACGCTATAACAGCGGTGAGCGATCCTCTCTACGGTCTCACAAGGTTCTTCGGGAACACAACTACCAGTGTTATATTCGACAAGCTGGTGCTGAGCTCCTATTCATTTGTGCTGAACAACAATGTTTTAACCAATGGATCTAGGATTGACTACAGCTATCCATCCGTGAACCTCACAGCCACGTTCACTCACGCCTATGACGGCTTGCCTCTAAACTCAACGTATGGAGCGGTAGTCCAGCTCGCAGGACTAAACGCTTCGTGGAACGGTTCAGCGTGGGTCGCAACTATCCCGTCCCCCGGAGCAATAACAGCGATGAACTACCAAGTAGTAACGAATGTTCAATCCACGCTGAACGTGAGGTTTGTTGATGCTTCGCCGATATTCAGGATAATATATGACTCGGTAAACTCAACATACACAACCGATCTAGCATCCAACACGATATTTATACGCTCTGTTTACGGCTACGATGGATCCCCCCTCCCATTTGGAATCGCATGCGTAAACGATGCTGGCTCGCTGGTGTGCGGATCCATAAGCAACGGGGTAGCAAACATACCGTTCAATAGATTCACCAAGGGAGGAGTTGTTTTTGTTAATGCGAACGACACTGCCTTCGTCTTTAGCAACCCTGTTAAACCCGATAAGCTCGTTGTTAAGTGGGCTAGTAGTGATGGGAAAATCTCTCTGGTCGGCACTGTTGACGCATACTACTATAATCACACTGAGTTGCCGGGGTACTTTAGGCTCGCATGTGAGCTGAGGGGCAACGCCTCGGTGCTCGTCAACACGAGCCTCACACCCGTGTTTGTTAAAGTCAACGGTGCCCCAGCAACGTTTAACTACACGAACGGGTACATCTTATTCTATGGTCTGGGGAGCCAGGTCGAGGTGTACTACTCAACGCTGTCGACCCCTGGAATAATGCCTGGATCAGCGCCTATCGGTGCAACTTACGAGATAGGCTTCGCTAACAACAGCTACTTGCAGAACGCCACGTTCAAGCTGGGAATCCTGGTCAACGGATCAGTCGTTACCCCCTTCGTCGAGATAAACGAGAGCAGGACTTACGGATCGGGAGTAACTGGCCTATCCTTCCCGCTGATCACGGATCTCTCGTGGGGTTGCCCGGACAACCGCCCAACAATATACTACAGAATCATATACATGGTCGGCGATAAAACCATGAGCTACACGTCGAGTTACAAGTTCGACTCCATAAGCTACACGTGCCCCGCAACCCTCTACCCATACATATACATACCGGGGAGCCTGGCGGGAGTCGTGGATAAGTACGGCTCGGTTCTATCGGAGCTATTAAAATATTTAGCGACGGGTATTGCGAGGATAACGGTGCTTGGAAACGTGATGCCGGGGAGCCTTGTAGAATACGTCATCCTCAACTCCCCAGTCACCATCCAGTTCAACGGATCAGCGGTCACGCCCACGCAGGGAGGCACTGCTCCCCTCACGCTAGTCGGGTTCAGGGGGTACACGCTGAGCTACAGCGTCGCAGGCGTAACCGTGAGCAACATACTTATCAGCACGGATCCCTTCACGCTCAACTTCCCATACGGCATCGCCCTCATGGTGATAACGGATCCATCATCGAGGACGGTGAACATTGTTCAAGTAAGCGTCCCCCAGCAGACGATAAACTACACGTGGCCCACATCGACGACGCCCTTGTTCGCTATCCCGAGCTTGCCGAGCATCAGCTTCAAACCACAACTAACGTTCACGTGGGACAGCCCAACGTTCATCGTATTATACGGCTCAATGGTAGCTGTGGCAATAATAGCGAGCAGGATAGCCGGGAGCATATTGAGGGGGGTCATGATGGCTTCAGTTGCATACGGCTTCGTCTTCATAGGCATAGGGGCCTTCACCGGCAACTTGCAACCCGTCATGCTCGGCTTGCTGTCATTCATAGTAGCGGTGGCAATGGAGGTGGCGAGGAGGAATGCTGGTTAAAAAAGAGCTCCTGGTTGCCTTAGCTATCGTTTTCCTAGCATCACTGGTGTTCTACGCATCCCAGGCCAGAGCTGAAGCCTGCCCCCCAGGCAGCCTCGTCATAAACAGCACGGGGACGTTTATTTGCCCGGTTCCAGCGGAGGACTTAAGAATGGCTTACACAAGCCTCGTGTTGCTCCAGAACGGATCGAGCTTCACCTTCGCTGTCACTTGCTTGACGAGCGGGGGATGCAGCTACAACATAACCGTCTACGACTACTACAACGGATCCCTCACAACAATAGATAACATCCAGCAGAGCGTCAGCGCAGGGGAATCATTCTCAAAGACCTACACGGTTAATGGAACGGGAATAGTGGAGCTCTCAGCCAACAACGTTTACTACGGCTACTACTTCTACCCATCAGTGCAACCGAGCCAGATAGCTGTCACGCTCAACGATTTGGCTAGGAGCGATTTATTCGTTGAGATAATGGTTGCCTTGATAATTGTCTCTGTGCCAATCGGGTGGGCGCTCATGCGTGAGATAGGCCTCGCTGGCCTCGCTCTAACAGCGATGAGCATACCGATATACGCTCTTGTCTCGGTTCTCACAAGCAACCCGCCCGTGGCTCTGCTCGTAAGCGTTGTTGCCAGCTTTATAGGCATAATCTACCTAATAATTAGTAAGGGGGAGGTCTCTTGAGCGAGATAATAAACAGGATAAACAGCATCCCGGGATGGACGGTTGTGCTTATGTTCATCGCCCTGGTCATCCTCCTGATCGGGGGGAGGATTCTCGATATCTTAGATATAACCACGAGTGGTGTGGAAAACATGGTGCAGGAGCAGGCGGGGATCCCCCTGCCGAGCCTGGGATACAGGGACATAGCGAGGTTCGTGTGGCAGGCGTTCACCTACCTCTTCGCAACCCTCTTCGTAGTGGTAGTCGCAGTCAAGGTGAGCAACGCCCTCAGGCACGCGGGGGAATCATAAAACAAAACTTTTTTCCACTAATCAAGAATATTTAGGTTTTTCAACAATATTTTACCGAGTGCTGGTTATGTCTGAGTCTGGCCCCGGGGGGATCCTCACAGGTTTCATAGTGGCCTTCATCATAGTTATCGCTGTAATAGGTATTATCCTCGTGGCGGACGTCGTGGTTAACTTGTTGGACTCGGTTAAGGGGACGTTCAGCCAGGCCCTCAACACCACGCAGGTCGACTACTACAGCAACCTGAGCGAGAGCGTCGTGAGCAACCTGGGATACGTGGTTGTGGGCTTCATTCTCTTCATCATTGTTGCTTACGCCATACACATTAAGAGGAGGTAGGCTGGGTTGAGGATCTCCAGCGCCCTTAGAGCTGTATACGCCCCGCTCATCCTGGCAACAATCATAGTTATGATCGCCAAGATTGATATCGGGCTTTACCTCGCAACAATAACCGTGCTCATAATGGCTCTGGTGGAGACTTACTTAGGAATATTCGACACTATAAAAATATCACTGCTGAGCCTGGGATCCTTTCTCGCAGGGATCACATACCTAGTCACGAACAGCTTCCTCATAAAGCTCCTCGTTTTAATCAGCTTATTGGTGGTGCTCTACGCTTTCGTCAGCGCTAGCCAATAAACTCGGGCTCCTCTCCCTCAATGACTCTGCGCCGTCTCTCGCTCTTCACAAGCGAGACGCTGACTCCCTCGGGGAGCGATGCCTCCCCCTTATTAATCGCCTCTATAAGGCTTTCGTAGCTCCCGTATTTTTTGAGGAGCGCCCTGGTCTGCTCGATGAGCCTCACGGGCTCCCCCCTGTCCTCAAGGAAGAGAGATCCGCTCTTGTCGAGCTCCTGAGCAACGAGATCGGCTACTCTGCTCGGGGCACGGAAGCTCCTGAGCATGTAGTCGCCTGTTGGGTGGATCGTGAAGACCCAAAGATCCCTGTTTACCCCATGGATCGGGTGCTCGTACTCAACGTAGAGGCCGAACCAGTTGGGGTAGCGGGTAACGCTTATCCTCACTCTTCTCCCACGCTCATCCTCATCGCTCTCGTTAAATATCTCTGTTTTCTTAACGATAACATCGTTTATGTATCGGGAGAGAACAACGTTGTCAACAAGAGCTACTCGCTTAAGATAAACGGAGTAGCCGGGCGGAATGATGCTCACGAGGTCGGGGATCGGCTCTCCCCCGCCCATAATTATATTGGTGAGGCTTATTGCGAGGAGCCAGCCCCTCTCGCCCATGCTCACGCAAGATCGAAGAATATCGAAGATCCCCCCGGCATCGAGCCTCACGCTCTCCACTCCGCACAACTGAGCGATCATTCTTATTTCAGCTTTCTTTTCCCCGGTGTCAGACATGGTTATCCACAATAATAATAAGAGGAGGAGAAGACAAAAAATATCTTTTGACCAGCTCAGCGCCACTGGGATTTACCTAGCTGTCTGCGTCGATAACTACGCTGTCTTCAAGAGCAACAGTGGTTATTTGAAGAAGCTCAAGCAGATGTGGAGGGTAGACATAGATGCGGTTATAAGGAGCCTCCTTAAGCATGAAGTGATAAGCGAGGACGACTTCGACAGCGAGATGGAGTTGTTCTACGCCGTTCGGAACGGTTATGTTGCATTGAGAGCGAAGAAGATCCCTTGCTTAGAAAGGTTGCTCACGAGCTTCAAGACCAAGCAACGAGTAGAGGAGTTCTGCAAGCGCTTCCCCGAGGAAGCGAAAGAATACCTCCTCGTGGAGCTCATAAAAAACTACTTGCCCACGACCATAATCAAAAAGCAGGGATAGGGTAAAAAATCAGGTTACGGGTACACGGGCTCTAATCGGGAACTCCCTCTCCAATGCCTTTATCAGCAACCGCCTGGCCTCTTCCCTCCATTTGTCCTTGTATCGTTGCACCATTGGTAGAACCTCATCCACGTCTAGGACGAGCTTCAGCTCCACTCTGTTTTTCTTCAGCAACTCCAGCACCTCGCTTCCAAGCAACTCCCTGAGCCATGTTCTAAACGGCTCGTGAAGCTCGGTTAGATAGCTTATCCTGAAGTCACGTGGGAGAGCAAGAAGCGTTCTGAGCGCCAGGTCGGGGTCACGCTTGACGTCTGCGTTAAGTAGGATCTCGTTTATTATTTCTTGGGCTCTAGTGAGGATCCTCACTGCGTCAAGCAACAACGGTGGAATGGGCCCCTCGATTATCGATATGTGTGTCTGCACGTGTAGTGCCTCGCAACGCTCATCGTTGCTGTGAAGACAGTGCATAAACAACCTGTCGAGCTTCTCCCTCCTGTCAGACAACATTCGCTCGATGCTCTTGTACTCCTCCCACCACAGGGAAGCGAGACCGACATCGATTATGCGGATCACTCTGCCTCACCTTTACTAAAAGAAGACCAGCTTCTCATCCACCACTCCTTTGCAGAACCACGCTATGCTGAATGGTGCTCTTGTGCTCCTCTTGCCATCCTTGATGAAGCGCAACCTCCTGGTTATCACGATCATCTCGATCCCGTAACGCCTAAACAGCACGCCCATATCAACGGTGAATATCGTGGGCATCAGCAGGCAGAACGGCTTACCGAGAGCATAGCACCTCTTAAGAAACCGGATCTTGTGATCAAACGGTGGGTTAGTAACAATAACATCGTAGTCGAAGATTGGTTCATACCTAAAGAAATCGATTCCGTGATTGATGTCCGTGCACATCACGTTTAGCCCGTAGCTCCTCAGCGCTTTAGCCAGCCTTCCGTTACCACACGCCGGCTCCCACACATCCTTGTATCCCTTACTAATGAGATACTTGGCTACCGGCGCAACCGCTTGCCAGGGAGTCTCCCACGTCTGGTCGCCATCCGTGGTTATGGGCGGTATGCCCATGAGGATCCCCCTACTCCCTGAGGTATCCTTTGTTTTTTAGATCTTCTTTTACTAAACTCACGACGTATCTGCTCATGTTTGCCTCAAGCTCCGGGCTCCTCTTCTGCAAATCCTCCAAGTATTTCCTCATTGCCTCGTAAATCTCAACGGGCATGTATACTGTGATCTGGATTCTCCTTCCCTTTGCGACCCGATTGTTCAGGTTGTTCATTCATCCATCACCTAACTATTACATATTTGTATCCACGTATAAAAACATTTTTATACTAGTATTACCAATTGTTTTTAGTGGTGGTGGTGCGTGGCAAAGGAAAGGATTGTTTCATTCAAGGTTGATGAGACCCTCTTCGAGGTTATGGATAAGGTTGCATTGTATCTTGGGTTCACTAGAAGCGAGCTGATAAGGAGGCTCGTAATAGCGGGCATACTAACTCTCTACGACAGTGGTGTTCTGGAACAGGTGGTTGAGCTGAGGGAGATAGAGTATCTTAAGGGGAACGAGCCATCCGATGTCTATGCTATCAACTAGTGGGATGAGAAAAGCGTGAAGAAGACCAGAAAGATAGGCGGGAAAAATATACAGGAAGAAGCAGGAGGCAATATAAGCGTTGGGAATGAGAGGGAGGGAAAAACGCTCCTCGAAAAATGGAGGAGCCTGAGCTCAAGGGAGAGAGCAGAGCAGATGGAGAAAGCCGTCAGCGACATCCTTGAGAGGCACCCGAGCGCCCGCAACAACGACTTATACCTAACCATCCTCGTGCTCCGCTACTGCACACCGCTAGGCAAGTACATAGGCGTGATCCCCTACGAGCTGATAAAGGAATTCGACGGGATCCTTGAAGCGATACGAAGGACGAGGCAGAAGCTGAACGAGGAAGGCCTCTACCTCCCAACGGATCCCTCAATCCTTGAGAGGAGGAGGAAGAAAGCACAGAGGATGAGGAGAGCAGTAAGCCAGGAGCCCAGCACGGAATGGGGGAGGTAATAGGATATGAGCAATGAGGAAAGCGTGAACCCATACGAGGAGAGCTGGGAGGAGATAATGGACTACTGCTACGAATGTTGCCACGACGAGCTCGCCGGTTGCGCTCCAGACGAGATGTGCCCCGGGTGCGACTGCCAAAGTGTATGCGAGGATATAGATATAGAGATATGGGATGATGAGGACGAATACTACAATGACTACGAGGAGGATGAGGAGGATGAGTATTGAGGAGATTTGTAAAGAGCACTGTAAGCCATACAGCCCAGGCATAGCGGAGTTCACTAGTGTGCTGGACTATGAGCAATGTTTGTTTGAGTGCGAAGATCTATACAAGCTTCTTAGAAATCTTACCGAATTAGTTAAAAAGCAATGTGAGGAGGAAGCCTTGAAGAGACCTGAAAAGATTAGGGACAAGTTCATGAAGGGATGCATAGGTCACAACCTAGGCATGATAGCATACAACCCACAACTAGTTGAGAAGTTGTTAAAGCTAATTACAAGAGATATGGGAATAAAGTTGTGAGGGGAGAGGTAACGAACGATGAACAACGACTCCCTATTGATTCTGGGCTTGGCCATCTTCGCTACATATGTGGTGTTCCTCGTATATATAGCGCACATAATAAGAACATTGAAGAGAATAGAGAGGAGGATAAGCGGTGTGTGACTACAACTACTGGAGGATCCTCGCTGAAAAAAAGGAGGATCCGCAACAGGGAGAGAGACGACATTGGTTTCTAGACCCCAACCAAACTCAATCTTTTTTTGCACACTTGTGCTTCGGCTTATGCGTATCGTTAGGTATCCCGTATAAACAAACACTTAACCATTAGGTATATATGTCTCTTTAAACATATGTATAGTGGAGGTGTAAAAGGTATGGGTGAACCCTTGTCTAAAGGAGAGGATAAACAAACAGTTATGTATAAGGTTAAGAAGGAGGAGGTGAAGGAAGCCCAAGTGGTGGCAACGTTGTATTATTGGTATTGCCCGCTGTGCAACAAGATACTCAGCAACTTCTCAAGGGACAAGTTGCTCGCATCCATAAAGTTGCACTTAACCAGGGCTCACGGCGTTAAAACAGTAGTTTTCGAGTAGGTGGTGACTGCATGGAGAGAAAACGTGATATTGACATGATATGCGAACAGTTTTTGGATACTTATGATTACATAACTGGCTTTGATATCTGTGTAGGCACCGAAGCACCTAGGAGTGATGATATGCGCAATAGCATAACGGTTTTAGAAATAGACCTTAAATGTAGAAAAAAGCGATGCATCTGTGTTTCTATTCGATAGCGAATGGAAAGAGATAGGAAGATTCACGGACGAATCCCTGGACAAGATAAGAATCGTTTTCTACGGGAACGGCGAGGCAAGAAACATCATCGAGGCCCTAGACTTCGCCTCAAAGGCCCTCAAATCACAATATAAGCTAAACTCACGCACAAGCAAAGTGGCCAAGATTGAACAGATATGGGCAGAGGAGGAGGGAGGAAATGAGTGATGAGGAGTCTGATGCATATGTATGTGGCTATCCATGCTACATATATATGTATGTATGCAGGAATATAGGTTGATGAAGACAAAGCTAGTCTTTTTTCCTTTTTTATTATCATTTTTTCAGTCCAATCAACCTGACTCTTTTTTGCGGTATCAACTCAGACATATCGAACCTCACCACTTTCCAGCCCCTTTCCCTCAGCATATCCGCCAACACCTTTCTGTACACGTTCTCGTAGAACGCTATTAGTGGTTTAACAACATCAATATAGCTCAATGTGAAGTAGGTTAGCGGTATAGTTCCTTTGTTAGTTTGATTGTAGTTGAAGAACTTGAGGACTGTGAGGTCTTCGCACGGCGGACTGGCAGTTACTACATCAGATTTAATCACGTCCAGGCCCCTCACGTCCATACATAAGACCTCATAGCTTATGCTTAATCGTGAGAAGTTGTCTTTTAAATACTTGCACTTCTCCTTGTCCCATTCAACCATAATGACTTTTCTGAACTTGCCTGTCCATGCAGCTCCGAGGCCCCAGCCCCCTATACCTGCGAATAAATCCAGCAACACATGATTATTACCATCGGTAAATTTTTCGAGCAGGTATGCAGCCACTTTCGGGGGAAACGCCTCCGCCGGCCACTTCCACTTCTTAGTCTTTGCATTCGGGAACTCCCACCACTCGGGAAAGCTCTGAGCATATAAGGCTTCCTCGAAGCAAAAGCGATCCTTTCCGTATTGCTTCAGCCACCTGGCCCTAAGCTCGGGGGTCGGGTGCCACATAACGCTTGTGACGGTGGGGTACACCAACATGAACACATCTCCATGCAAGTTTTTGAAGCGTGTAACAACCCTCTTCAATCCGTAGTTTCTAAGAAGCTAATCTTTCTTAGACTCTAATAAATTCATTATCGATTCAAATTCCTTGATGCCAGTGTTAATCTTAATGCTTTGTAACGCTTTTTCATAGATATCCTTAGTTATGTAGCCATCTCTAAACAACTTGCTTAAGAATGCTAGCCACCCAAGCACATGCTCCCTAGGTGTTGAACACCTCCTACCTATATACGTCAAGCAGTAGAAGTTGAATGCTATCGCATCAGTTGAATCAACATACTTTGAAATGTCTTTCCAAGCTCTTGCGGTAACCCCAAACATGTGGATCTTCTTATCTCTCAAGAGATGCCTAGCGGTAAAGACAAGCTTCCTTAGAAAATCAACAGATTTAGTAACACATGTAGGTGCAATAGCAACATAATCAGATTTCAGCAGACCTAAATCACTAAGTTTCTTTATAGTGATTGAAACTGATTGAATAGAGTTCGGCTTTCCCTGGATCGGAATAATCCATTTAACATCGGGGTAGCTATCCAAGGCGTACTGAATGTTCCTAATCGTCCGCTCAACATTATCTGGAATCGGGTTATTTGGATAGTCAGACGGGTAGTCAGGAATAACAACCCATGTGTTCTTAACAACATGCTTAACATTATCGTAGAAACTAACCATTTTATGAATCCACGTCTTGTAGCCCCCTGGATACTCTTTAAGCCCCCACTCGTGGAAAACCTTGTGAACACCAGCATCAATAATTATTGAATGTACATCCCTCTTAACATACATAGGTGATGTAGTGTCAGTCATTGAGAGTATTAGGTATAGGTACCACATCCACGGGTGCTGGGGGCGTGTATATATAATCATACCCTAATCCCCCACCAAAACTGTTACAACTACATCCTTATCGTCTGAGTTATAGTTTTTCCCTCGCTATATGCTTTTGCCTTTAGTTTCCTGTGTAGCTCGTCGTCCAGCATGCCTTCCTTCTCTTAGGAAACTCTATATGTAACAATGTTACACATCAGTATTACTGAGTGTTTAACCATACAATTAAGCACCCATCTTATACCCCACCTTTCCACTTAACCGTTAGGTTTATGTATGTCACTTAACTATGGGTATAATGGGTGGGAAACATATGGCTCAGGACAGGCGTGTCTGGGATGCATTAAATAAAGCGGAACAGATAGTAGCTAAGCTCAGCAAAGCACCGCATATAAGCATTAGGTTGTACAACGCAGTGACAGAAATGACTAATTATGTTGAAGACATGAAAATGCTGTTCGAACAATCCCGCAGAGGCGACTGGGATTACTGGTACTTTCTGATTAGGCTCGACTGTGATGGAGGACCATGTTTAGGAACACTAAAGAGCAGAACGGTGGTCGCAGACATAAATAAGGAGTGCCTGAAAACCAAACCTATATACGAATGCGTAGAGGAAGTGCTCAGTGAGCTTTCCTTCGACGACGTTCTAGATCAACTGCTGGAGGGGTTCGTTGAAGCACTAGACAACTACGTTGGTGCCCTGAACGACATTTTGGGCAACGAGTACGATCAATAACCATCAGACACACACTAAAAAGATTTAAGTATCAATTTAACCGATTGTTTTTTGGGCTTAAAACTATGTATCATTGTTCCATGCTGTCCTCGGGCATCTCTGCCACCCGGGAGCTAGCCCTTATGCATAAAACCAAATGAAAAAAGACACCCCCTATTGTGTAGGAGATTTATTTATCAATGTTGTATTTTTGTTCTCCCTGCACCTGCCGGTCTGGGGAGGATCCTCCTCCGGCTCGAACACCCAGCTGAGCCACGATAATATGTTATTCATAGATACGTTTATTAGGTCTGTTTCTCATTTATGTATTAGAGGATGAATACGCGGATGAGCAGGGGGATCCTTGCAGGCGTGGAGATCAGGAGCATGAGCCTGGGGGAGCTAATCAGGCTTGTGAGGGAGAGGAAGGCGAGGCTAGTCAACACTTTGGGGACGCCTGTCATCGAGATCGAGGATCCCCCCATCAAGAGGAGGATAATCGTTAGTAATCTCGTGTTTGAGAAAGACAGAGTAAAAGAAAAGACGGTTGATGGGAAGGAAAAAATATATCTGGTCAGCCCATCAAGGATCCTCCGCCCAACCGCTCACGGCGGGGATGTGGTCAAAACATAGATGAAGCCGTAGCTACCGTGGCGAGCCGCATTGATTATGTATAGTGCGAGGAGGGCCCACAACAACGTCGCTAAAACAAAAATGAGGATTGCTTTTAACCTCAGCCTCATTTTCCACACACAGTTACATATATGGATTAAGCAACTAAAAATCTGTCGGGTCATACTGTTTGGGGAAGGAAAAAAGGTTGGAGGTTGAGCTCTAAGAAGAGACACAAGAACTAGGCGCTTACTAAAAAGTAAAGAGGGGGGGGTTAAATGGCGAAAAAAACAGTCTCAAGTAGTATTTATGATAATCAGAGGAATTTAAGGTTTTCGGTGACATCAGGCCTTCAGACCCAGTTGCCTCCTCGCATTCTTGATCCTCTTCCTCAAGTCATACAGCTTTGCAGCTAGCTTATCTAGTCCCTCGTTGTCCCTAGTTGCCCTCTTGAGCGAGTAGTATCTCGACCGCAGCTTTTTGAGATCCTCCTCGACGCTTGACAACCTGGACAACAAGCCCTGCCTGATGCTCTGGGCCAATGGGCTGGCTATTGGTCTTGCTAGGTTTGGGTTTCTCGCCAACTCCTTCTCAACGCTTGATAACGCTGACTCAATCTTGGTTAACTCCTCCTCGAAGTCCTCTAGATCCATCTTGACAACTGGATCGATGTTTGGGGGATCCCCTGCTCCCGCTTGACTAGGGGGATCCCCCGCTAACTCGAGTTGCCTTGTAGCCTGAACTAGCAACTCCCTCGCCACGTTGCTTATGCTGGTTCCTCTCTCAAACGCTATTCTCCTGAGAACATCGTAAATCTCAGCTTCAACCTCGAAGCCAATGAACCTCGGGTTACGTACTATCCTCGGTCTGGGCAAGGCTCAGGCCTCTCTGCCACGTTCATGAAGATATAGCTCAACTATCTCCCTCAGTAGCTGGGAAACACTTTTCCCCTGCGCACGTGCAACCTCCCTAAGCTTCTCGTATATCTCCACTGATAGGTAGAACGAGGTGAACTTGGGCTCCTTAAGAAGCTTGGGCCTGGGCATGACACCACCTATTACCTAATATATTAGAAAATATTAATAAGCCTTTCCCCTCCCCCTAACACCCCCACCCCTCTTGGAATAAGTTTTTATTTATATAAAAACAAAAATAAAAGACACTCCATACCAACCCTCCCTCCTCCCCAGCTCACTCCTCACTTCCTTCTCTATTTCTTTTATATAAAAGAAATAGATAAACGTGCTCCAGTCATGAGCTTAACAAACAACTAGATTTTTGTTTTGTCAATGTAAAACACGCCGCCGGAGTATTTGTATAGCCTGGCGAGCTCCTTAAACTTTTCTGTCCCGAGGAACGGGAACTTCACAACGTAGTGGTCTCCCTCTATTGCAACGGAGATTGGATCGACCTCGTGCTTCTCCTTTATGGCTTTTTTCACTCTCTCAATTTCGCTTTGTATTCGCTCTCTCTCCGCACATGCCTCAGAGAGTATCGAGAGCGAGTATTCATCCAGGAACTTTGAGATCCTCTCGAAGATATCTTTTTGAGCACATAAATCTATCTCGAACTTTCTCTCCCCCACATACTTGAACTTTTTACTGAGGCTCCTGAACTCCTCCTCGCTCAGCCACGGAATCTCGAAGGCGATTTTTCCCTTTCGCAACAATATGTCGCCAAAACGTACTTCATTAAGCTTTACTCCTACAATCTCTCTCATGGTTTTGATGAACTCTCTGTACTGTTTATCCCTCTCCCACTTCTTCAGTAACTTCTTCTCGTCTTCATCCGTGAAGTCGTAGGTGTTTGCCCTGAGAAACGCAATCGCTTTGTTGATATCTAAGTCTGGTTCTGCTGTTGGCAAGACGAATCTGCCACGACTACTATCATACACGAGCCCAGCATCCAGTATTTGCTTGAACTCCTCATCGCTCAGTTTGCGGGCCGGCTCATAAAACACTGGAAAATGAACGTAAAAAGACTTGGTTAAGAGGTATTCGGCTTGCTTCCTAAGGGACTCCAACCGCTCAGGCGTGACAGCTCCGACCCCGGCCATATAGAGATTCTTGCTGGGCACTCTTATTTCGCCGAGAGGCGCTTTAACGATGTCCACGAACCTGTACACGGCGTTGCCTCCCACAACATCCACTACTTCACGTGCAGTTGTGACCTCGAGCTCTTCTAGGCCGTCCCGCGTGACGAGATAGGCCTTGGTTTCAACTCCATCATCTGGATCAGCGATTTTGTACACGATGACTGAGCCCTCGGGCAACTCGTATTTAGCTGTGGCAATCTTCGTGCGTGAACTAATATGCCACTCCTTTTCAACTGGCTCGGCATCTGCTTCAACGTATCCCTGATTCCCCGGGACGTAGACGGCTGAGACGAAGTATGATGTGCCCCGCTTCTTGCCGATCTCCAGCTCAAAGCTGACCTTGTTGTTACGGTTAGCACTGGACTGAGCACTCATACAAACATCTCCCAACCGAAAATACATTTTTCATAGATATAAACCTGATTTCGCCTTCATTAGGGAGAGCAAGGTTTAAATACCTGTTTAAACATACTATTAAAACAGGGTGTTAAACCCATGGTCGAGGAAAAAGTAATAAAGGAAATGGAAAAAATCCTAGGAAAATTCAAAAGACTGAGGAAGGATATGGAAGCCCTGGGGATGGACGTAGAATATACAGCCGAGATATACAGAAGGCTGAGCGACCGCCTAAAGGATATAAGGATATTGAACGCACTTGACCCGAACAAGCCCGAGACATTCCACAATATAAAGCTGGTATTCATGCCAGCAATGCAGGGGTCAACATTCATCGTCGACGTGGAGGCACCCTTCTCAAGTGATCCCTTAGCTATAATTGATGGGGAATGCGTAAAGAACAAGCCCGTAACACAATGTTTAGCTGAGGTGTTCGCTAGGGAAAAGCAGAGAATGATAAAATACGAAATAAAACGCTTCGAGGAAATACTACTTTGGTACCTAAACAATATAAATGCAACCAAGCCATACACCACCTACATTAAGCGTAAAATAAGGAACATAAGAAAAAAGCTAGGATATCTCTAAATAGGAAGTGTTAGGTATGGTTGGGGAGAAAATAATGGAAACGGACTTAAGACCAGCGGAGCAGGCTGTAGTCAATGGAATCAGCAGTGAGCTGATAAATAAAATTATTGACACAATCGAGTTTTTTGCGGAGACAAAATGCGAAGTGTTAGGTATGGTTGGTGTTATAAATAACGAGTGGAATGACGAGGAGAAGATAAGTCGATTCGCAAGCATAAAGCTTAGATGCAATGATGCAACGCTGTATGCGCCAATAGCCAGGTTTGTCTATTCGAAAAAAGATAAAACGCTAATCTACATTGAAATTTTTACTGCCGGTGAAGCCTTGAATCTAGCGTACACCTGGCATGTTCCTTAGCTTTTCAATACAGTTTTTTTAAACCTACTTCTACACCACTTGTCTGCGTCTAGAGGCGAGCTTTTCTCGTTTTCTCCCGCTTATCTCCATGTTGTGTCTCTTTACTTTTTCGGCTAGCTCGTCGCCGAACAGCTTCCTCACGTTTGATTCCCTCAGCTTCACCCTGTACTTCCTTGTTATTATTGTGTTTATTAGTTGCTTTATTTCCTCTTTGCTCACGGGTATTTCCAGGCCATCGAACCGTATCAGACCGATGTTTCTCATGTTGGTTATGTTGCTTATGTCTAGATAATCCTTGAGCTTCTCCGTCACGAAGCTGTTTAAAAAGCTCTCGGCTTCTTCGTCGTACACGTGGTCAATCAGCTTGACGTTGAAGCTCCACGGTCTCTCATACTCCAGTCCATAATCGCTTATCCTCAACTTGCTTACCAGCGGGTAGTGCTTAACGATTAGTTTGATTCCCACCACTTCTCGTCCACCCTACATGTATCTATAGAGTTGTTCTTATCCTATTTATTTCTGACCTTCCCCCTGACATGAAATGTAGGGCTTTCAGGGTCAGGAATTTATTTGTGATTGACCGATAAGACAATAGTGTGGGTGGAGAATGTCTTCTGATTCAAACAAGGATGTTTCCTATAAGACAATGGAGGCAATGCTTGAGGAGAAGGTGAAGAAGACTGTTTATGAGGCCTTAACCATTGATGAGCAAACTGGCTTGACGACGGAGGACTTCACTACCGCTCAGCCAATCACTCCTCCCCCACAGCGACAGGCTGGTCAGCAACAACAATTGTTTGGGCCTGAGCCCGCGGGCCCGCCATCCATTGCTCCACGGCAACAGCAACCACAGCAACAAGCGACGCAAATTGATCCCAACGCATTTAAGACGCAACTTGCGCGGTTCTTCTACACGCTTAGTTATCTCCCCAAAAACGTTTATGACAGCATCATGGATGCCCTGAGGCAGGCGGGCATTGACTTAAACGTCGCTGTGCAGTACGTTAATAGCCCCGACTCAGTGAGGGGGGATCCCTCCAGATACGCCCAAGTAGAGGCACTCGCAAACCTCATCAATGAGTGGGAGAGGAGGGGCTACCTCAAGCAGTCCCCCGAGCAGAGCCCCATGTACAGCGCTGCTGAGTGGCTTGCGAGGGCCGGCATCGTTAGTCCCATGGAGGAGAAGAAGCGGTGGGAAGAGGTACTCAACGAAATAAACCAGGGGAGGATCCCCCAATACAAGCCGGACGCAAGCCAGAAAATCCTGGAGTTCCTCAGTAAAGCCGATATCATAAACCAGATATACAACGCTGTGGAGGGATCCCTCGGAAAAGGAGTAGCTGATCTAGCTAAGAAACTCGGCGCTGATGAGGAAACGGCGAGGAGGATAGGCAACTACGCTTCAGCGGGAGCCGCGGGAGCGATCACGGGCTTGCTGAGCATGATTCCCGGGCTAAACATATATATGATTTCCTCTTACCTCATAAACCAAATATCCCAGCTCGCAAGCGTCCTCGGGGAGCCCATTGAGAGGGAGAAGTTCCTCGAGTTGCTTAAGAGAAAGGAGTTCTGGGAGGATACAGTTGGTCAAATGGCATTATTCGTTGCGGGCGGGGTGGGCGCAGCCAGGGTTCTGGGACCAAAGGTAACAGAGGCAGTTGTGAGAAGCGTCTCCAAGCTGGATCCCGAGCTGGGAGCCAAGTTGCAAAACAGATTGTCGGTTACCTACGGGACGCCCGAGTACACGGAGCAAAAAGCCTCTTATTACATAGACCACGATAAAGGCGTGGTTTACTACAGGATCCAGAGCACGGGTCAAGTCGTGCCCGTTTCAACCGAGAAGCTGAGCTACGCTAAATCCCTCCTCACGGATCCCGAGACGGGCACGAAGATAGCAAACATCATCGGGAAGTTCGAGAACCAGAAACAAGCGGAGAGCTTCCTCAGCATACTGGATGACATCTCAAGGAGCATTGGGACAGATAAAGCAAGAGCGCTCATCGAGAAGCTCAATGCAATGAAGCCCGAGGAGCTCAGGGGAATAATGACGGTTGGATCTTACTCCCCGACCAAGGGCACACAAGTAGTGGATCTCGGCGGGAAAATAGCTATCTTGACAAGAGATAAGCCGGAGATAATGCTTCTCGACGTAAAGAATATACCGAAGAGCGAGTTCGGACTATACAGCTTAGCGGAGGACACGGGCATCGGGACTAAAACCATGGAGAGCGTCCTGAGGAAAGCTCTCGTTGACAGGCAGACAGGGATCCTTCACAGACAGAGGTTAGCGGAGGGCGATCTAGTAATAACAAGCGATGGAAAGACCATGAAGATAGCTTTCGGCCAGCAAGTTATAGAGGTGCCCCTCGAGAGCATATCCCTTGAGGGTTGGCAGAGAACGCAGGGATTAATGAGTGGTCTCAAATCAAGCCTAGATGCAACCACGTATGAATCAGTGAAGAACCTGCTCAAAACCCAATACAGCTTGACCACTCCCATCACGCCCGCAGCTTCTGGCGTGACCAGCACTGAGAGCTTGTTTAGAGCTGAGGCGCAGAGCCTCTACGACGTGCTGAGCAGGAAGTTCGGCTTCACTGCTCCGACAAGCGTGCAGGAGAGCACTGAGGTAAGCGTATCTGCAAGGATAGGCGGGAAACCAACTCAAATAATAGTGAATAGGCAAGTTCTAGGCGATGATAAGGCAAGCCTCCTCGTAAAGGAGCTGACAACGAGGCAGTTCGATAAGAGCTTGCTCGGCAAGATCGGCTTCACTGAGGACAGAATAGGAGTCATAAGGGTTCAGAGGGGCCTCGAGTACCTGAACAGGGCGAGGGAGCTTAGCAGGACAGGCGATATAGATCTGGACACGGTTAGCAACGCTATCCGCCTTGCGAGCCAGAGCGGTGATGTAGGCGCCGTGCAAGAGTTGGCTCTCCTCCGGAAAGCCATGGAGAGAATAGACAAGGGGGATCTAGTGCCCATCGTTATGGAGAGTACTGGGAGTGAATTAACAGTTGCTGTGGCGGGAGCCGGGGCACAAGCAATAAACACTCTTCAACAACAGTTGCAGGAAGCCGTGAGCAAAGGGGATGCCCAAGCGATTGAGCAGGCATTGAGGCAAGCAGGAGTAAGCGAGGACGTTCTGAGCAAAGCGGTGGTGAGGATCCCCCAGCTAATCGTGATTCCCATAACTATTGATAAAGTTATACCACTAACTGAGTATGAAGTGGTTGAGGCCTACAGTAAGGAGAAGCTCAGGGATATTGTTGTCAAGATACCGAGGATTGTTGAGGTCCCCGTTGAGAGACAAGTGATTGTCCCCATCGTTGATTATGAAGT
>Ga0326760_1000457_pt1 | contig 21790 bp, 21 predicted proteins | sample GCREP_S_FD_207668 | JGI IMG/M metagenome (GOLD analysis project Ga0326760, IMG submission 207668) | Hot spring sediment microbial communities from Geyser Creek Basin, Yellowstone National Park, WY, United States - GCR.EP_S | ecosystem: Environmental > Aquatic > Thermal springs > Near-boiling... | reverse complement strand
AGGAGGCGAAGAAGAACGCCCCTTCGATAATATTCATAGACGAGATAGACGCGATAGCCCCGAAGAGGGAGGAGGTCACCGGGGAAGTGGAGAAGAGGGTCGTGGCCCAGCTACTGGCGCTGATGGACGGGTTAGAGGCGAGGGGCAACGTCATCGTCATAGCTGCCACCAACAGGCCGAACGCCCTCGACCCGGCCCTAAGGAGGCCCGGGAGGTTCGATAGGGAGATAGAGATAGGGGTGCCGGACAAGCAGGGGAGGCTTGAGATACTCCAGATACACACGAGGAACATGCCCTTGGCCAAGGACGTGGACCTGAACAGGCTAGCCGAGATGACCCACGGGTTCACGGGGGCTGATTTAGCGGCTCTGTGCAAGGAGGCCGCCATGAGGGCTTTGAGGAGAGTGTTGCCACAGATAGACTTAGAGGCCGAGACAATACCTGCCGAGGTCCTCAACAAGCTCGAGGTCACCATGCAGGATTTCCTCGATGCCCTCAAGGACATCGAGCCCTCCGCCCTAAGAGAGGTCTACGTCGAGGTGCCCAACGTTAAGTGGAGCGACATAGGAGGCTTGGAGGAGGCCAAGCAGGCTCTGAGGGAAGCTGCGGAGTGGCCGCTGAAGTATCCAGAACTGTTCGAAAAGGCGAACATAAAGCCACCAAAGGGCATATTGCTCTACGGCCCCCCGGGCACGGGCAAGACCTTGTTAGCTAAGGCGGTCGCCACGGAGTCGGAGGCCAACTTCATAACGATCAAGGGGCCCGAGATATTCAGCAAGTGGGTCGGCGAGAGCGAGAAGGCTATAAGGGAGATATTCAGGAAGGCGAGGCAAGCGGCGCCCTGCATAGTATACTTCGACGAGATAGACGCGATAGCCCCCATAAGGGGCTTGGGGTTCGGCGATTCCGTTGTCACCGAGCGAGTCATAACCCAATTGCTGACGGAAATGGACGGAATTCAGAGCTTAGAGAATGTCGTCGTCCTGGCCTCCACCAACAGGCCCGACATGCTTGACCCCGCGCTCTTGAGGCCTGGCAGGTTCGACAGATTGATCTACGTCCCGCCGCCAGACTACGAGGCTAGGTTAGAGATTTTCAAGGTGCACACAAGAAACATGCCCCTCGCCGAAGACGTTGACTTACAACAATTGGCCAGGATGACTGAGGGCTATAGCGGATCTGACATCGAGGCCGTGTGTCGTGAGGCCGGCATGCTAGCCCTCCGCGAGAATATAAACGCAGAGAGGGTCGAGATGAGGCACTTCGTGGAGGCCTTGAAGAGGGTGTACCCATCGATCACGGAGGACATGGTCAAGAGCTACAGGGCGTGGGCGGAGAGGCTCAGGCATTACCTGCAAAGAGGGAGGAGCCCTATGTTGAGCTTCGTTTGAGGTGAGCAAGAGCTGAGAGCGCCAAAGATATGGCATCCAGTTCCGCTCGACGACCTGATAGTTGACATGCTGAAACAAAGGAAGGGGGTCGCTAGAGACAAGGAGATATACAGAATGGTGAAGGCGATATACAAAGACGTATCGCCGAAGGAGTTCTACAAGGCAGTTATGAAGTTAGAGCTCAGGGGCCTGATCAACGTCTCCAGCATCAGCAAGAGCGTCAAGTCATTAAGGTTGAGGGAGACGTGACGCGAGCCATGGGAGTAGACTTAAAGGACCTGATCCCTCGAACGCCCATATCCTTCGAGGCCCTCTCTGGCAAGGTCATAGCGATCGATGCTTACAACGCTCTCTATCAGTTCCTCTCGATAATAAGGCAACCAGACGGAACTCCCCTGAGGGATAGAACTGGCAGGATAACGAGTCACCTGAGCGGCCTTCTTTACAGGACAGTCAACTTCTTGGAGATAGGCATGAAGCCGGTCTACATATTCGACGGAAGGCCCCCTGAGATAAAGGAAATGGAGGTCTTGAGGAGGAGGAGGGTCAAGGAGGAGGCCGTTAAGAAGTACGAGGAGGCTCTACAGAGGGGGGACTTGAGGGCGGCGAGGACCTATGCCCAACAAACAGCACACTTAACTGACGAGATGGCCAACGAGGCAAAGAGGCTCTTAGAGGCCCTCGGAGTCCCGTGGGTTCAGGCCCCTTCGGAGGGCGAGGCGCAGGCGGCCTACATGACCATTAAGGGGGACGCGTACGCCGCTGCTAGCCAAGACTACGACTCGCTTCTCTTCGGGGCCAAGAGGCTGGTTCGCAACCTAACCATAAGCGGCAAGAGAAAGCTACCTCGTAAGGACGAATACGTCGAGATAGAGCCCGAGCTCATAGAGCTCGACAAAGTCCTCCAAGAGCTCCAGATAACTCGAGAGCAGCTCGTTGACATAGCAATATTGATAGGCACGGACTACAACCCCGACGGAGTTAAAGGCGTTGGCCCTAAGACCGCCTTGAAGCTGATAAAGACGTACGGCTCCCTGGAAAAGGCCTTGAAGGCCTTGCCCGAGACAGAGTTCCCGATAGATCCTTCGGAGGTTAGGAAGATGTTCCTAGAGCCCAAGGTCACGGACAATTACAAGCTTGAGTGGAGGAAGCCCGATGTAGACGCAGTCTTGAGGTTTTTATGCGATGAAAGGGACTTCTCTAGGGAAAGAGTCACGAATGCCCTAAGCAGAGTCTTAAAGGCTCATCAACAATACGCTAAGCAAGTCTCCTTGGACTTGTTCATCAAGAAGCGCTAGACCTCTACCTCTAAAATCACTTGAAGAGGAAGGCCCCTCCTTAAGTATTCGACCAATTCCCTATTCACGTCAATGGCGGCTTTGTCGCACCTTATCATGAGCGTCCTAGGACAAACGTAGTCGCTCTTCCTGCAAACAATGCTCAACGGGCTCGTTAAGGAGAGCCTCTCACTGCCACGTCCACTGATCACCTCCTCGACATCAAGGAGCCTTAGAGTAAGCGTGGCTTTGGCGCCGTCGCACTTTATCGCCTGTTTCACTTCAGGGCTCAAGTTAGAGACGCTTCTCTCTGACTTCACGGCTATGATACAGTCCCCCCTCGGTGTCAAGTGCTCTTCTCTCGTTATCTCAAGAGTCGTCCTGTGCATCGCCTTTACGTTGCGGTGCCCCCACGCGTGAAACACCTCCTTAACGCGCATACGAGCCCACCAAGTCGCGAGGTGTTAGGAGTTCTAGAGGAGCACGAGCGAGAAGCACTAATTACTCTTCGCTCTCCTTAGAATTGAGGAAGCAGGACATGTTCAAGAACTTTGATGAGCTGAGGAAAAGAGTGGTGCAAAGCTTAGTAGAGGCCGGCGTCATAAAGAGGAGGATAGTGGCCGAGGCCCTGCTGAGGGTTCCGCGCGAGGAATTCATCCCGGAGGCCTATCGCGACTCCGCTTACGTTGACAGCCCCATACCCATAGGGTATGGCCAGACTACGTCCGCTCTACACATGGTGGCTTGGATGTGCGAGGCAGCCGAGCTCAAGCCCGGGGACAAGGTCTTGGAGGTTGGCGGCGGGTGCGGTTACATGGCGGCAGTCTACGCGGAGATTGTTGCGCCGAGGGATTGTGAAGTCAGAGGTCACGTGTACACGATCGAGATAATAGAGGGCTTGGCTAAGAGGGCAGAGGAGAACTTGAGGAGACTTGGTTACCATGACAGAGTGACGGTGATTCGAGGCGACGGGTCTCTCGGCTACTCGAATGCCGCCCCCTATGACGCTATAATAGTCACGGCTGCGTCGCCGGGGGTGCCCAGGCCGCTTAAAGAACAGCTCAAGGTAGGCGGCAGGCTCGTGATACCCGTGGGAACGCCATATTACTTCCAGCAATTAACGTTGGTGAGGCGTACAGGGGAGAACGAGTACGAAGAAGTGGAGCTTGGTGGATGCGTCTTCGTCCCTCTAAGAGGGAAGTACGGCTGGAACAGGGACTAAAAGTTGACGAAGGCCTTAGCGGTCGTGGTGCCTAGGACGAGGGGCGAGGAGGTCAGGAGGCTACTAGCCTCCATAGGCGTCTTAGATCACGGCCTGAGAATTAAGACGCTGGGCGATGAGCTTGCCATACCGCTTTCCAGACCATTGCCGAGAGATGTCGAGGAGAGGCTAAAGAGCGGCTACGAGGCCGTCGTCAGGGAAGAGAGCTTCGAAGAGGTGCCCAAAAGGCCTAGAACAGTCCTTGAGTGGCTCAGCGACAAATTGCCCCCTCACTTGCTAGCAGTAGTCCCCCGCTCTTGGGACTTGATAGGCGACATAGCGATAGTCGAGGTCCCCGACGAGCTGTTGGGGCGCGAGAGGCTAATAGCGGAGGCCATATTAGCCGTCCACAAAAACGTTAAAAGCGTCTATATGAAGGCAGGCCCAGTGAGCGGCGATTTCAGGGTGAGAGAGCTCAAGCTCATAGGCGGCGAGGACAAAAGCGTGACCATTCACAGAGAACATGGAGCGCTCCTCTACGTAGACGTCAAGAGCGTCTACTTCAGCCCTAGGTTGGCGACGGAGAGAAGGAGGGTCGCGGAGCAGGTCAAAGACGGAGAAGTTGTCCTCGACATGTTCTCGGGTGTAGGGCCCTTCGCCATACAGATAGCGTTGAGGAAGAGGGCTATAGTGCATGCAATAGAGCTGAACCCCATAGCTTACGAGTGCCTCAAGAAGAACATAGAGCTGAATAAGCTGAAGGACAGGGTCATACCGCATCTAGGAGATGCTAGAGAAGTGGTCGAGGGGGGCTTGTTAAATAAGTTCGATAGAGTCATAATGAACTTACCTGAGAGGTCATTGGACTTCGTAGATGTAGCTCTCAAAGCTCTAAGAGGAAGCGGAGTCCTACATGTCTACATGTTCAAAGAAGAGCCTAAACCCGTCGAGAGGACAGAGGAAGTTGTCAGACTTAAAGTAGAAGAACTCGGTTGGAGGGTCGTCAGGGTCTCGTACTCCGGAACGGTAAGACAGGTAGCCCCTAGGCGTTGGCAAGTGGTCATTGATTGTGAGGTAAGCCGACATTAACAAAGATCCACCATGTTGAAGGCGTTTCCCCCACTAACAACGTCTTCACATAACTCTAATCAGTTGTAAACAGTCTAGCGGGTTGCGCCTCCATGCGGGCTCACAAGCGTCGCCCGCACCTCATGAGCGCCGGTCGAGGCCTTCAAGAACTAAGCTAATCGGGACTCGACATCACTTGGGGTTTGTCGATGTTATAAGCCACTATATTGAGACGGCAAAAAAAAACGAGAATAGCGGGCCCGGCGGGATTTGAACCCGCGACCGTCGGGTTAAAAGCCCGCCGCTCTACCATGCTGAGCTACGGGCCCTAAGCATGAGAGTTGAAAGGTGGATTTTAGGCTTTTCCCCTTTCCTCGAAGGGGCATGCGATCCAAAGGTTGAAATTGTTGAGGTAAAAGTTTATTTGTTACCCCTCGGAGTGTTTCGTTCTCGCTAAACGTAGAGCTACCGCATGTGGTTCGGTCGGTTTTGGGGGTTAAATGTTGAAGAAGAAATTCACGATTTTAGATCACGAGCTTGTTCCGAAGCACATCCTTCTGAGCAAGGAGGAGAGGAGACAACTACTAGAGCAACTCAAGATACGACCAGAGCAACTGCCCTGGATCAGGGCCTCTGACCCCGTCGCCAAGCTAATAGGCGCGAAGCCGGGGGACATAGTTAAGATAATAAGGAAGAGCCCAACAGCTGGCGAGACCGTGGCCTACAGGTTCGTAGTCCCGTAGAGGGTGGTGATCGAGATTCTAACGGTTGAGGACAGGTGGGACCTCATACAGGCTTACATAAAGGAGAACGGCCTGACGCGACAACACTTAGCATCCTATAATGAGTTTGTAACTCATGGTCTACAAAAGATAGTATACGAGTTTGGAGGCATCGAGGCTAGGGGCGTTAGGATAAGGTTCGATAAAGTCCACATAGGCTCGCCTATGGTCAAAGAAGCCGACGGCTCAGAGCGGAACATCCTGCCCATGGAGGCTAGGCTAAGGAATCTCACTTACGCAGGGCCCCTCTACATAACGATGACCAAGTATGTTAATGGCGTGCGAGAGGGGACCACTAAAGTCTTTGCTGGCTACTTCCCGATAATGGTCAAGTCAGTCCTCTGCCCGCTTTCTAAGATGAGCAAGGAAGAACTCATAATGAACAATGAGGATCCAAAGGACCCGGGGGGCTACTTTATCATAAATGGCTCCGAGAGGGTCCTGATAGCCCAAGAGGACCTTGCCACCAATCACGTACTGGTAGATGTTCTCGATGGTACTTCGAATGTCACGCACGTAGCCAAGGTACTCTCAGCGACGGCAGGGCTCAGGATACCTACTTCGGTTGAGAGGTTGAAGGACGGGACGCTCCACGTAGTGATACCCTCGGTTGCTAGCAGGATACCACTCTTCATAGTGATGCGTGCTTTGGGCCTAGAGAGCGATAGAGAGATAGTCGAAGCCATAACTTGGGATCCCGAGATAGAGGTAGAGCTCTTGCCTTCACTAGAGGCTGCAAGCGATGTGACCACTGTCGAGGATGCCCTAGACTACATAGGTGGGAAGATTGTGTTCGGGCAACCGAAGCAGAAGAGGATCGAGAGAGCCGAGCTCGTCCTCGACAAGTACTTCCTACCTCACCTGGGTAACAGACCCGAAGATAGAATTAAGAAGGCCTATTTCTTGGGACAAATGGTTGAGAAGCTCATCGAGTTAGTACTAGGAAGGAGGAGGCCGGATGACAAAGATCATTACGCGAATAAGAGGTTGAGGTTTGCTGGAGATCTATTGGCCAGCCTGTTTAGGGTCGCGTTCAAGAGGTTCTGTCAAGACCTACAATATCAACTTGAGAGGATTTGGGACACAGGAAAGGCCATTTATGTAGAGAACTTAGCGAGAGCCGACTTAATAACAGAGAGGCTACGTCATGCGCTAGCCACAGGTAATTGGACTGGAGGAAAAGTCGGAGTCAGCCAGCTTCTAGATAGAACCAATTACTTATCGACGTTAAGTCACTTAAGGAGGGTCGTATCTCCGCTTAGTCGAAGCCAACCACACTTCGAGGCCCGCGACCTTCACGCGACGCAGTGGGGCAGAATCTGCCCAAACGAGTCTCCGGAAGGACCCAACTGCGGACTTGTTAAGAACTTGTCATTGATGGCTCGCATAACGGTTGGCGTCGATGAAGCCGAGATGGAAGCCAAGCTATACGAGCTCGGAGTCGTCCCCATTCAGAGGGCAAGGAGGGAAGAGAGGGCGAAACCAGAGCACGAAAGAGGGAAGAGAGCGAAGGTCTTCCTAAACGGCAGGCTCATCGGTGTGCACGAAGACCCTCACTTCTTAGTTAATCACATAAGGGAGGAGAGGAGGAGAGGGAGGTTAAGTCCAGAGGTCAACGTGGCGTACATGGAGACCGAACGCGTCAAGGAGGTCTACGTAAATTGCGACGGCGGGAGGATTGTCAGACCGCTAATAGTGGTCAAAGAGGGCAAGATCCTAGTAAACAAGGAGCACGTGGAGAAGCTGAGACGTGGAGAGTGGACGTGGGACGACTTCATAAAGGGTGGACTCATTGAGTACTTAGATCCTATGGAGGAGGAAAACGCCTTCATAGCATTAAACCCTGAAGACGTGACGCCGGAGCATACTCACCTTGAGATAATGCCCACAGCCATATTTGGCGTATGTGCTGGGATAATACCCTACGCCGAGCACAACCAATCCCCAAGGAATTCCTACGAAGCTGCCATGGCCAAGCAAGCCCTAGGTCTCTCCTGTGCAAACATATTATTGAGAATGGACTCTAGAGGACACCTGCTACACTATCCACAGAGGCCACTCGTTCAAACGAGGTTGCTGGACATAATAGGGTATAATGAGAGGCCCTCAGGCCAAAACATGGTCGTAGCCGTGCTGACGCTCACGGGCTACAATATCGAAGACGCCCTTGTGTTTAGCCGAGGAGCAGTCGATAGAGGATTGGCGAGGTCCACTTTCTTCAGAACATACGAGGCTGAGGAGAGGAAGTACCCAGGAGGAGAGGAGGACAGGATCGAGAGGCCGCCGCCAAACGTCAGGGGCTACAGGGCCGGAGAGGTCTATAGGTACTTAGGAGAAGACGGGATAGTCGAAGTCGAAGCGCAAGTGCGGGGAGGGGACGTCTTAATAGGCAGGACTAGCCCGCCGAGGTTCATGGGCGAGTACAGAGAGTTCGAGGTGTCCGGGAGGGTCAGACGTGAGACCTCAATCGACATGAGGCATGGAGAAGTGGGGGTTGTCGATGCTGTTCTAATCACCGAGTCGAGCGAAGGAAACAAGTTAGTTAAGGTCAGGGTACGTGATTTAAGAATTCCTGAGCTTGGCGATAAGTTCGCTTCGAGACACGGTCAGAAAGGAGTCATAGGCCTCCTGCTTCCACAAGAGGACCTTCCGTTTACCGAGGACGGCATAGTACCTGACGTGATAATCAACCCGCATGCGTTTCCCTCTAGGATGACCATAGGACAGTTGTTAGAGTCCGTAGCGGGAAAAGTAGCGGCACTAAGGGGGACCTTCATCGATGGCTCTACATTTTACGGTACAAAAGAGGAGGGGCTGAGGGAAGAGCTGAAGAGGCTTGGCTACAGTCCTACTGGTTGCGAAGTGATGTACGACGGTGTGACGGGCGAGATGTACAAAGTCCCCATATTCATAGGCATCGTGTATTATCAGAAGTTACATCACATGGTCGCTGACAAGATGCACGCTAGAGCTAGGGGGCCCGTCCAAATACTTACACGACAACCAACTGAGGGAAGGGCTAGAGAGGGAGGCTTAAGGTTTGGAGAGATGGAAAGGGATTGCTTAGTAGCTCATGGAGCAGCGGCCTTATTAAAGGATAGGTTATTGGAGGAGTCGGATAGAACGACGATTTATGTGTGTGAAAATTGCGGGCTCATCGCTTACTACGATGCCATAGGTGACAAGTACAAGTGTCCTCTCTGTGAGGAGAAGGCCAAGATAGCACAGGTAACAATGTCGTATGCGTTTAAGCTCCTGCTCCAAGAGCTTATGAGCTTGGGCATTTACCCGAGGCTTAGGGTGGGTTAGCCATGCTAATGCCCCAGAAGAGGCTGAAAGCTGTTTCCTTCGGTCTCCTCTCGCCAGACGTTATAAGGAAGATATCCGTGGGAAGCATAATAACGCCGGACACTTATGAGGAGGATGGGACGCCGATAGATACAGGGCCCATGAGTTTAAGGCTGGGCACCATAGATCCGTCCCAAAAGTGCAAGACCTGCGGAAACAGAGTTGGTCAGTGCCCTGGCCACTTCGGGCACATAGAGCTAGCCAAACCTGTAATCCACGTGGGCTTCGTCAAAATAATATACCAGCTCTTGCAGGCCACATGTTACAAATGCGGGAGGTTGCTCCTCCCTCAAAAGGACATAGATAGAATTAGAAAGATAATGAAGGAGAGGCCAAGGCTCTGGGCGATAATCAAAAACAGGCTTGTGGCCAAAGTCTTGAAGAGAGCAACAAAGACTATGGAGTGCCCGCACTGCGGAGAGCAACAAGTCAAGATCCGCCTCGAGAGGCCGACTACGTTTTACGAAAAGACGAAAAGCGGCGAGAGGAAGATAACCCCCGACATCATAAGAGCACGACTAGAGAAGATACCCGATGAAGATTACGAGGTCCTGGGCTTTAACCCCAAGGCCTCAAGACCTGAGTGGATGGTATTAACGGTCCTTCCAGTGCCCCCCGTAACCGTAAGGCCCTCGATAACCCTCGAGTCTGGCCTCAGATCTGAGGACGACTTGACCCACAAGATAGTGGACATCATAAGGATAAACGAGAGGCTCAAAGAGCAAATAGACATGGGCGCACCGATGGCCATAATAGAAGAGCTGTGGGACTTGCTCCAATACCACGTTACGACGTACTTCGACAACGAGGTCTCGGGCATACCGCCCGCTAGGCATAGGTCTGGTAGGGTCTTGAGGACCCTAGCCCAAAGGCTCAAGGGCAAGGAGGGTAGGTTTAGGAGTAGCCTATCGGGCAAGAGGGTCGACTTCTCAGCTCGAACAGTAATATCGCCAGACCCCAATTTGAGCATAAATGAGGTGGGCGTGCCAATCGAGGTAGCTAAGACTCTGACGATCCCTGAAAAAGTGACTCCGTGGAACATAGATGAGCTGAGGGAGCTAGTCATAAGGGGACCCTATGAGTACCCGGGCGCGAACTACATAATCAGGCCCGATGGAAGAAGGATCGACCTTCGATACGTAAAAGATAGAAAGGCCGTGGCCGAGGCGCTAGCGCCAGGCTACATAGTTGAGAGGCACATAAGGGACGGGGATGTGGCGCTTTTTAACAGGCAGCCGTCACTTCACAGGATGTCGATAATGGCTCACAAAGTTAAGGTATTGCCTTACAAGACCTTCAGGCTAAACCTATGCGTATGCCCGCCGTATAACGCGGACTTTGACGGAGACGAAATGAACCTTCACATTCCTCAGAGCGAGGAGGCTAGAGCCGAGGCCTTGACGTTAATGTTAGTCGAGCAACAGATACTATCACCAAGATATGGAGGCCCGATAATCGGCGGGACCCAAGACTACATACTCGGTGCCTTCCTGCTATCGCAGAAGAATACGTTGCTAACTGAGGAGAAGGTGCAACAACTTCTCTTCTTAGCTGACATAACAGAGCTACCGGAGCCTGCTATAATAAAGCCCAAGAAGTTGTGGACTGGAAAGCAAGTCATAAGCGCTCTGTTGCCCAAGGGCTTGAACTACACCTTGAAGGCCTCGGCATGTAGGAAGTGTAGTGAGTGCAAGAAGTTCGATTGTCCATACGATGCATACATCGTCGTGGCTAACGGCGAGCTCGTAGCTGGCGTGATAGACAAGAAGTCCATAGGTGCAGGGGAGCCCGAGTCGTTGCTTCACAGAATCATAAAGGACTTTGGGATAAACAAGGGATCGTGGTTCCTAGACTGCGCGCTCAAAGTGTTCCTCAATTACGCTTTCCTTCATGGCTTCACAATGAACCTAGATGATGTAATGCTTCCAAAGGAGGTCGTGAATGAAATACTGAAGAGGTTGAGGGAAGCAGAGGTTAAAGTTGAGGAGCTTATAGCGAGATACAAGAGGGGAGAGCTTGAACAGATGCCTGGCAAAACCCTCGAAGAGACCTTGGAAACTCTAATTCACGAAGTGTTGAGCAACGCTAGGGACAACGTTGGCAAGTTAGCCGCCCAGTACTTGAAATCTACGAGCAATGCGCTCATGATGGCTAGGTCTGGCTCGCGAGGATCTATGTTAAATCTGACCCAAATGGCGGCAAACGTTGGCCAACAAACTGTTCGAGGAGAGAGGATTTTGAGGGGCTACTTTGAAAGGACGTTGCCTCACTTTAAGAGAGGAGATTTAGGGGCAGCTGCACGAGGTTACGTATATTCCAGTTTTAAGAGAGGACTTAACCCGCTTGAATTCTTCTTCCATGCCATGGGCGGGCGTGAAGGGCTTGTCGATACAGCTCTCAGGACTTCACAAAGTGGCTACATGCAACGCAGGCTTATAAACGCCCTACAAGACTTGCACGTGGAGTACGACGGCACGGTGAGGACGGCTGACGATAAGATAGTCCAGCTAATGTATGGAGAGGACGGGGTCGATCCCTCCAAGAGTGATCACGGAAAGGCCGTCAATATAGAAAAGACCATAGAGAAGGTCTTGGGGGTCGCAGCCTTAAAATGAAAACCAAAAAATTCACCTTAGAGGATTTGAAGAAAGAGCTAGAAAAGTGCTCGTCAGAACTTCCGAAGTCAATAATCCAAGAGCTCGAAGAGAAGTTGTCTAAGATTATAGACAGACTGACCAAAAGCGACGTCGAAAAAGTTGTGAGCGAGGTAATTAGGCAATACAAGGAGGCTCTTGTCGAGCCTGGCGAAGCCGTTGGTACCGTCGCAGCTCAATCCATAGGGGAACCTGGAACTCAGATGACCTTGAGGACCTTCCACTTCGCTGGAGTCAGGGAACTCAACGTCACGCTGGGCCTGCCGCGACTTATAGAGGTCCTTGATGCGAAAAGGACTCCCTCAACCCCCTTAATGAGAATAGAGTTAGACGAGAAAGCAAAATACGACAAGGCCAAGGCAGAGGAGCTAGCGAGGAAGATACAGCACGTGACTGTAGAGAATGTTGCGAGTAGCATAGACATAGATTTCGGTCAGCAAATGATTTACCTGCGGTTAGACGAGGAGCTCATGAAGGACAAGAGAGTTACGCTGGACATGGTCATCAACGCTTTGAGCAAACACAAGATAGGGACCGTCGAAAGCGTCACGGAGAGGGAGGAGGAAATGCCAGACGGAAAGAGAAGGAAAGTCATCGAAGTCGCCGTAGCCGTGCCTGAGGGGTTAGAGGCTTCAAAGATGATAAAGCTCAGACAGAAGATATTGAACGTAAAGCTGAAGGGAATAAAGGGACTTAAGAGGGTTGTCGTTAAGGAGGTGTCGAGAGAGGGAAAGACCTATTATTACCTTGAGGTCGAAGGCTCTAACCTCCAAGGGATCTTCAACAACTTAGACGAGCTAGAAGGCATAGATCCGACAAAGGTCATGACGAACAACATTCACGAAATAGCCGAGGTTCTAGGGATAGAAGCTGCCAGGACGGCCATCATAAATGAGGTCATGGGCGTGCTCAGAGAGCAAGGCCTCGACGTCGACGTAAGGCACGTTATGCTAGTCGCGGACTTGATGACCTTGACGGGAAGAGTAAGGCAGATAGGGCGGCACGGGATAAGCGGTGAAAAGGCAAGCGTCCTAGCAAGGGCTGCCTTTGAAGTGACGACTAAGCATTTATTAGAAGCTGGAGTAAAAGGTGAGGAAGATCCTCTAACTGGCGTGATAGAAAACGTCGTGGTGGGGCAACTAATACCAATCGGAAGCGGCATGGTCGAGCTCAGAGTGAGGCACGGGGGTGAGTGAGATGGTGAGCTTGGATAGGGAACTGAAGGTAGCATTGAGGACAGGAAGCATTGTTCTCGGTAGCAGGGAAGTCTTAAAGCTGATAAGCGTTGGCAAGGGGAAGCTGGTGATCGTCGCCTCGAATTGCCCTGAGCTCATAAAGGAGCAAATAGAGTACTATGCCAAGCTATCTGGCATACCGATATACCACGCGCCCTACACGAACATGGAGATCGGGGAGATGTGCCAGAGAAAGCACTCGATTTCATCGCTATTGGTGCTAGAAGAAGGGGAATCGGAAATCTTAAAGCTTGTGGAACAATAGGGTGGTAGCGTGCCGAGTATAAGGTTGTCGGACGAAGAGATGAGGTACATAACGCTCTTCGAAAGCATAACAGGGGCTACTGCCAAGGACTGCGTCATTGACGAGGACGCCAATAGAATAATCTTCGTGATAAAGAAGGGAGACATGGGCATGGCTATAGGAAAGAACGGCGTAAACGTCAAGAGAGCCACGAAACTCATAGGGAAGCCCGTGGAGCTCGTGGAGTCTGGAGACACTCCTGAAGAGCTTATTAAAAACGCGCTCTTTCCAGCCAAAGTCCATGCAGTCAAAATATCTAAGGATGCATCAGGAAGGCTGATAGCGCATGTTGCCGTAGACCCGAGGGACAAGGGGCTGGCTATAGGAAAGGATGGTCTCAAGATTCGGAGAGCGAGGATATTGGCCAAGAGGTACTTTGACATAGACAACGTCGTAATAAAGTAGCTGATGTTTGGCTCTTGTACGAGATCAAGGTTGATGTGCGTTTTCACTGCCTCATCACTACTTGGGACTGCACTTGCTTGACAAGTACCAAGAGATAAGCTAAAGTCCCTCCGTGATAAGAACGTTCGCGCAGTAATCATGGTTGAAGGCTGAAGTTAAATTGCTGAAACGGGTTTACAACTGAAAGCCTCGCCCTTTAGGGCGGGGAGGTCAGATAAAACCATACAAAGTTCAAAGTAGCAGAGGAAAGGCTTTTTGAAGCAAAGTAAATATATGAGTCCTCTTCAGCGTCTATTCTAACTCTCACTACTCGGTGTAATGTCATGGGCAAGAAGTCACCTCGAGGATTGTTCGCAGCTAGGAAGTTGGTGCAAAAGAGAAGAAAGTTCAGATGGAGCCAGCGAGAGTACAAGAGGAGAGTGCTACGATTAGATGAAAAGGTCGATCCGCTTGAAGGGGCGCCAATGGCACGAGGAATAGTCCTTGAGAAAGTGGGCGTAGAGAGTAGGCAACCCAATTCGGCCGTTAGGAAGTGCGTTAGAGTTCAGCTCATCAAAAACGGCAAGCAAGTGACGGCGTTCGTCCCAGGCGACGGTGCATTGAACTACATAAACGAGCACGATGAAGTGATAATAGCTAGGATAGGTGGACCTCAGGGGAAGTCGCTCGGCGACATCCCTGGCGTCAAGTTTCAGGTGATAAAGGTCAACGGCGTGAGCCTCAAAGCAATTCTACTAGGCAAGAAGACTAAACCGACGAGGTAGAGAGCTTGCCTAGAAGGGCTCTGAGAGCTAAAGAAGACAAGGAGAGGCCGAGCGAGCCATTAAAAGTGGGCATAGACCCGAAGGAGATTAAGTTGTTCGGCAAATGGACGTTCCACGACGTCGAAGTGAAGGATCTAGGCTTGAAGAGATACATATGCCTAAAGCCAGTCTTCCTCCCCCATACAGAAGGCAGGCACGAGCACAAGAGGTTCGGCAAGGCTGAGGTCCCCATAGTCGAGAGGTTGATAAACAAGCTCATGAGGCCGGGCAAAAACGCTGGTAAAAAGGCGCTCGCAATCAACATCGTTAAAAACGCTTTTGAGATAATACACTTAAAAACGGGCAGGAACCCCATACAAGTCTTGGTCGAGGCCATAGAGAGGGCCTCGCCAAGGGAGGAGACCACGAGGATAGCATACGGTGGCATAGTCTATCACCAGTCCGTCGACGTTTCACCGCAAAGGAGGGTAGACCTAGCGCTTAGGTGGTTGACCGAGGGCGCTAGGCTAGCTTCCTTCGGCAACCCGAAGACTATAGACGAGTGCCTAGCCGATGAGATAATAGCTGCTGCTCAGGGAGACCCCAAGAGCTATGCGATAGCCAAAAAGGACGAGATCGAGAGGATAGCCATGGCCTCAAGATGACTTGGCGATAGCATACGGAGCTTAAATACTTCGAATAAAGGCGTCGGGTTTAACGAGTGAAAAGCTTATTAAAGGGTTTTTGGTCTGGAGTTTACGCTACTAAGTAAGCAATCCATGGTGGTGTAGAGATGTCATCGGAGAAGGAGCACTTGAACTTAGTGGTCATAGGGCATGTTGACCATGGCAAGTCGACCCTAGTGGGGCACTTGCTGTACCTGCTGGGGCAGGTGGATGAGAGGAAACTGAAGGAAATAGAGGAAGAGGCCAAGAAGATGGGCAAGGAGAGCTCCAAGTTCGCGTGGATACTCGACACCTACAAAGAAGAGAGGGAGAGGGACATGACCATAGATCTATCGTTCTACAAGATCGAGACTAAGAAGTACGTCTTCACGCTCATAGACTGTCCAGGCCACAGGGACTTCGTCAAGAACATGGTTACTGGGACATCTCAGGCCGACTGTGCAATATTAGTGATATCGGCAAAGAAGGGCGAGGCCGAAACAGGTCTGGGCCCTGGAGGCCAGACCAAGGAGCATGCCTTCTTGGCTAAAACGATGGGCGTGAATCAGATAGTCGTTGCGATAAACAAAATGGACGATCCTCTTGTAAATTGGAGCCAAGAGAGGTACAACGAAGTCAAGGACGCCGTATCCAAAATGCTTAAGACGTTCGGTTACGATGTTGGCAAGATACACTTCATCCCGGTTTCAGCGTGGACAGGGGACAACTTGGTGGAAAGAAGCAAGAATATGCCTTGGTACAAGGGACCCACACTCATCGAGGCCTTGGACACATTCGTGCCACCTCCTAAGCCTATAGACAAGCCCCTAAGGATACCGATTCAAGATGTCTACTCGATAACCGGTGTGGGCACGGTCCCCGTCGGAAGAGTTGAGACCGGTATCCTGAAGGTAGGCGACACGGTCGTCTTCATGCCAGCTAATAAGAAGGGCGAGGTTAGATCCATAGAGACTCACCACGTGAGGATAGAGAAAGCACTACCGGGCGATAACATAGGCTTTAACGTCAGAGGGGTCTCTAAGGGCGAGATCAAGCGAGGGGATGTGTGCGGGCACCCCGACAACCCGCCGACGGTCGCCGAAACCTTTGTCGGGAGGATATTCGTCCTCTACCACCCTACTGCCATAGCCAAGGGCTATACGCCGGTGGTCCACGCCCACACAGCAAGCGTCGCCTGCAAATTTGACGAGATACTACAGAAGATAGACCCTAGGACTGGAGCTGTCATAGAGGAGAAGCCGCAATTCATAAAACAAGGCGATGCGGCGATAGTAAGGTTCAAGCCGATAAAGCCGCTTTGCATTGAAAAATACTCCGACATTCCGCAACTAGGAAGATTTGCCATCAGAGACATGGGCAGAACGATAGCCGCTGGAGTAGTGATCGACGTGACTCCGGCTAAGCTCCCTTAAGGCTTTTAAATTAATTTTTTGGAGGCCCTTCACTAATGGTCAGGAAAGCGAGGATAAGGCTTTCGAGCCCAAACCTCGAGGACTTGCAACGAGTCTGCGAGGAAATAAAGGCCATATCTCAGAGGACTGGGGTGAGAATTAGAGGACCTATACCGTTACCCACGAAGAGACTGGTAGTAACCACTCGCAAAGCACCTTCGGGGCAGGGATCACACACGTTCGATCACTGGGAAATGAGAATTCACAAGAGATTAATCGACATGGACGCCGAGGACAGAGCCCTAAAGTCGCTCATGAGGGTCAGGATACCTGATAGCGTCCACATAGAAATAGAGCTTATATGAGGTCATAGTAGGCCTTCGTCGTTTTTGAGTTCTCTAAGTACGCCCACATTTAAAGCCCTAAGTAAAGCTATCCAACCCTCGTCGTAAGGGCTCGCGTTCACAAGCCACGGCTCTCCTATAAGCCTAGAATTTACCTCCACAATTTCACAGTCTATCGGGGAGGGTACTGCCACAACGGCCTTTATCGATTCCAGCCAAGCTATGGGACAGCCCTTCTCCACGAACTCGTCGCTCGAAAATTCTACGTTAATGATCGTTCCTAGTTGCTTTTGCAGGTAATCCGTCACGCCTACTACGACCATGTCGTTATGGATCCTAACCCAAACATGCTTCTTGGAGTATAGCGGAGTTATGGACGTCCTGTGCTCCGCGTCTCCCATAGCCCATTCTACCACTTCTTCAGCTCCCGGACCTCTATCGATACGGGATTCTGGCTGAGAGTCGAAGAACACCTAGGGCACTTCCCATCGAACTTCCTGACTACATCCCTCGGCGGGATTAAGTCGTTGCCCTTGTAGAGCACGTAGCCGCACTTCGCGCACTTTATTATCTCGGGCAAACCCAACACCGTACTCTTAACCGAGCGCTTACTCATAAGCATTCATCTTCCGTTAGAAGATGGCGAGACTGAACCATTACTCGTAGTCCGAGGGATCCCTGATACCATCTTCGGTTATTTCAAACACGACTTCGCCCTCTGGCAGGTAGGGAGAGTCGACTAACCTTGCGACCCGCTTAGAACCTCTAAGCTTTCTTAAGAAGACCCTCGCCCCTGGCACGTGGAATAGGACATGTCCTCCGACGGCGGCTATGGGATCGCCGAAGACGACGTCTGGTCGAGCCATGACTTGATTGGTCACGACAACCGCTATTTCGTAAGTGTAGGCTAGCCTAGAGAGAGAGTGCAAGTGCTTATTGAGCTTTTGCTGCCTCATGACCAGAGTCTCCCTCCCAGGGTACTCTGCTCTGAAAAAGCCAGTCACGCTATCCACGACTAAGAGCTTCACGTTCTTTTCGCCTATTATGTCTTTCACCTGGTCGACTATGAGCATTTGATGATCTGAATTGTACGCCCTAGCTACTATCACGTTTTTGAGCGCTCTTTGAGGATCCAGTCCGAGCGCTCGGCTCATGGAGACTATTCTCTCAGGCCTGAAGGTGCCCTCGCAGTCGACATACACGGCCGAGCCCTCTAGCCCTCCTCCGTCTCTTGGGAGCTGAACGTTTACGCATAGCTGGTGGCATATCTGGGTCTTACCGGACCCGTATTCTCCGTAAAACTCGGTTATTATTTGGGTCTCGACGCCACCCCCCAGCAACTTATCTAAGTTCTTGCTACCCGTGGTTATCCTCGCGACCCTCATCCTCTTCTCATATAGTTCGTCTGCCGTCTTAAAGCCTAAGTCCAGTGCCTCACGGGCCGCACTTATTATCTTCTGGCTCGCTGACAGAGAGAGGCCAGTGATCGAGGCTATCTCTTGAGGAAGTGCCGCCGCGAGGGCCTCGATAGTGCCGAACCCGGCCACCGCTAGCCTGTCAGCTATGGCTGAGCTCACCCCTGGAAGGTCCGTCAGCTCCCTCGGCCTCTTCGGCTTCTCCGACATCTCTCCACACTTCACTTAAGCTAACTCGGACTAGGATAAAGAGTTTTAAAGGCGAGTCGATTGAGGGGCGGGCCTTAGACCGTGAGCTTCGAAGTTTACAATTGAAAGTCTCGCTCTTTAGTACGGGGATGAAGAGAAGAGCTTTATTTAATAGCTCTTGGTGATGAACATCAAAGTCTTCAAGCTATTGGCGATGATGAGTAGTTCATCCATAGCCCGAGCCCGATTGAGATGGAGGTAATGGGCAGGGGTTCGGGATTAAATCCCCGAAACGGGGAGATGTAGTCCCGAACCTCCCTGCGCCAGGGGGACCCGCCCTTTAGGGCGAGGGGGGCCAGGTCGTCGACCGTTTTTACCCACATTCAACTGTACATATCGCGAAGTCCCTAGATGTTAAAAGGGTCTTTGCCTTATTTTGAGGAGGTAAGCAATGTAATTGCTTGAGACATGTAGGATCGGGGTTGCTATCAGTATTACGGCAAGCTGATCTGATGTAGCCACGAAGCCCGCGAGATAGCTAAACAGTAAGGCCATTAATATGAAAAGGTATTGATCAAGGAGGGGGGCAGGCTCGCCCTGAGTTATGTCGAGCCTGCGTTTTATGAAGGAACCTAATGCATCACCAGTCATGGCCCCTAAGCCCATTAAGAGACCTCTAAATGAGTTGCCCAAGAAGAAGCCTGTGACCAACCCAGCTAAGACCCCAGCCACGAAGCCCTCTACAGATTTATTGTCCCCGAGTATCCTCTTCCCGTCGATCCAGTTTCTACCCATGTCCAACGGCCTCCTCTTATGAATTATCCTAGATAAGATGAGAGGCACCATGTTGGCTATGTAAGCTGGCAGAGCGAAGGATATCGCGCTGACTACTACCTCAAGGCCGTAGGCAAGATCCATTCAATCAACCTCCTCTAGAAAGCCGTCTACGACTCGAGTCGTGACTTCGACCCTAGACCCTTGACCGTGGATCTTTAAAAGGGATATTTTCCTTTGGTGAGGGAGGTCGGTCTTCGCCACTGAGACTATGTTGTCCGACCAGTAAGTCAATACGTTCGATGCCACGAGGTCTTCGAAAATCTCCTCGTTGGTTGCGGGACTCCTTAAGCGGCTCGTCAACACTACCCACTCCCCATAGTCAATCGCATGCTTCTTCAAAATTGCGGCTATTTGGTTCAACTTCTTGTTGTGGAGTACTGTTTCGCGCTTGTTCTCTACCTTGATGGATCTGTAAGGGGCTGTGAACGTGTCGAAGATTACTAGGTCGTAGTTTAAGAGAGCGAGCTCCATCCTTCTCACGACATTAATCAAGCCCTCTAAGCTTTTTAAGTGAAGGACGTAGAATTTCGATGACAGGTCGTCTAATGGCGCTCCTCGTTTTCTTGCCAGTAACTCGAGGCGCGGATAAGGAAAGAGGCCGTCAGAGTACACGTAGAGTACTCTGAGGCCCTCGTGACAGCCCTTCGATGCTAACTGCAAGGTTAATGCAGTCTTGCCCGAGCCGGGCTCGCCACAAAATAAGGTTAGCTCGCCTCTTCGTAGCCCGCCCTCTAGAGCTTCATCGATTCTCGGTAAACCCAATTTAAGCCTTATGAGGAGCACCTCTAGTGGATGTTGTGGTTACCGGGGATAAAGCTTAGAATTGGGCGAAATTAAAGGCTGTGGTAAGGGTCTCGCGGAGTTAGAGTCGTTATGAAGAAGATTAGAGAGAAAAGAGGGACTGTATTAAAGATCGACGGACCTGCGAGCATGAGGGTCCTGGAGGGTGCTATATCGATACTGGGCTCAGTGATCAGGTCCAGGGAACAAGTCGTAGTGCCTAGATATAAGTCGCTTGTCGTTGAGTTCGTCGAAGATTCGACAATAGAGCTTCGCCTAGGCAACGATGCTAAAGTTGAAGCTTCGTCAGAGACCGTGATCCCGACAGAGTGGGTCGTGGCCGTCGAATCGATGCTTTCTCAAAGCTCTAAACCTTTGAGCTGCATAGTCCTAGGCGACGTCGACAGCGGCAAGACCGCCTTCTGCACGTACCTCGCTAATTGTGCACTAAGCAAGGGTTTTAAGGTTGGGATAATAGACAAAGACCCGGGGCAGACCGAAATATCGGTGCCGACGACTATAGGGCTAGGTATAGTCGAGAAGCCGGTGCACTCCCTTGAGAGCGTAAAGACGCTCTCGGCCCGCTTTGTGGGCTCGGTGTCTCCATCGAGCGTAATACAGCGAATCGTGGTCGCGACTAAGGAGCTATACGATGAAGCTCTAAAAAAGGGGTGCGACTTAATAATCATCAATACCAGTGGCTGGATTAACGGTCGAGGAGCTCGCGAGCTGAAGTATAACGTCATCGCTACGATACATCCAAACTACCTAGTCCTCATTCAGAGGGCCAACGAGGTGGAGCACCTAATTAAGCCCTTCGAGAAGAGCGACATCAAGGTGATCAGAGTACAACCATCGCCAGCGGTAAAGCTCAAGACTAGGGAGGAGAGGAAAGCGAGGAGGGAATCCGTTTACAGAAACTACTTCGCAAACGCCAAGGTCAGAAAAGTCAGCCTAACAAGTGCAAGGCTCATGTACTCTTTGTTCGCAACGGGGACCGTGCTAAGTGAGGAAGAACTAGAGAGGTACGGCAGAGAATTAGGGTTAAATCTGATTTACGGTGAAGAGGGTAGGGACTCCTTATTTCTCGTGAGCAGGGAACCCTTAGGAAGCAAGCTCAAGATGGAGGAGGAAGTGGCGAAGAAGTATGGGAAAGAAGAAGTGGTACTAACGTGGCCCGGGGAAGAAAGGGGGCTCATCGTTGGCCTTCTGGGCACAGACCTCTCGTACTTGGGACTTGGGCTAATTCGCGAGATAGATTACTCAAAGAGAGTCGTAGAGCTCCTGACGCCAGTCGAGGACGCGATAAGCGTGATCCAAGTTGGCTTAATTAAGCTTGATGAAGATTTTAGAGAGATTGCAAAGTACGATCGGACACCTTTATAAAAGGCTTTCTCACAGCTTATCCAGGTCATCGAGATGGACAACCACCTCTTCGTAACTGTCGTTGGCTATGACAAGCCAGGGATAGTCGCTGGCATAACTTCGGCCGTGGCCGAGGTCAACGGTAACATAAAGTCCATCAGGGCCTCCACGTTGTCTGACCTCTTCGTCATGAGCATGGTAGTGGACATCAGCAGGATAAGTTGTAGCAAAGAGGAGCTCATCAAGAGGTTGAAGGAGAGGGCGTTAGAAATGGGTATCGGTATAGCGATAGAAGACGAAGAAGGCAGGTCCAAGGCCAAGAAGCTCATAGCTTTCGACATGGACGGCACGATCCTAGAGGCAGAAGCGATAGAT
>Ga0326760_1000455_pt1 | contig 21861 bp, 26 predicted proteins | sample GCREP_S_FD_207668 | JGI IMG/M metagenome (GOLD analysis project Ga0326760, IMG submission 207668) | Hot spring sediment microbial communities from Geyser Creek Basin, Yellowstone National Park, WY, United States - GCR.EP_S | ecosystem: Environmental > Aquatic > Thermal springs > Near-boiling... | reverse complement strand
TTCCATACAAAATTAATTTCAAAGCTGATTCCTTTGCTTCTTCTATAGCTTCTTCAGCCTTTCCTTTTACTATCAATTTTCTTCTTTCTTCAACTAATTTTTTCCATTCTTTTTCTATTTCATCTTTTATTTTTTCCCTTATTTTATTACTAATTTCATTAGCCCCCTTTCCACTAACTACTTCTACTTTTATCCCTTGAGAAGTTAGATAATCTGCAATTTTATTTGAGCATTCTGGATATCCTAAAACAAAAACTCTTTCAAATTCTTTTACTAAGCTAATGTTTACTTCGCTTTCATTTCTTACAAACATAACATGACCTGCAAGTAAGTTTGCAGCATTAGAATCTGTAGCACTTTTTATACAAATAATTATTAATGGAACTCTTTTATTTTTACTTTCCCTTTCTACTTCCTTTTCTATATCATCATCTTTATAATTTATTACTTCTATGCCCAATTCCTTCAATTGATTCAAAACATTATCATCTTTTCCTATCAATAAAACTCTTTTTATTCCTAACTTTTTCAATGTTTCTTCAACTTCAACAGATAAGCTTCCTTCTGGAGTAATTAGTAATGGTACTCCTCTTATTTGTGCTAATTTTGATGCAAAAGCGACTCTTTTATAATGACCTTTTTCTGGTGGATAATCACCTTTATCTACTACAACTATTGCTTCGAAGCTTTGATTAAACGCAAACTTTGCAACTTCGCAACTACTTCCAAATTTTGTCATACCATAAATTCTTAAAATATTTGCACTAAAGTTTTCTTTCAATATTTTTTCTACATCTTCACTTATTACTGCAGGCCCTCCAACAATGTAAATATTTTGCGGATTGTATGCCTTAATGTTATTTATTTCGTCTAAGCTTATATTCATTCCATCTATTACTATTAAAGCCATTCCAAATTTCTTTGCAACTACTGAAGCTACTGCGCTATCTGGATAGTTCTGATTAGTTACTAAAATTACATCTGCTGCACTTGCTAAAGTTACTAAAGTTAAAAGTATTCCGAGTATTGCTAAGAGTTTCATAAATAATATTTTTTTATTAATATGAAAGATTTTGAAATCATAAAAGGTTATCCAGCGATATACTTTAAGGAATTGGATCTAATAGCGATTTCAGATTTGCAAATTGGTTATGAATCTCATTTAGCAGAAAAAGGAATTTTTGTACCCCAAATTCAAACGAAACAATTAATAAAAAATTTAAGAGAAATTTCATTTTTGAAAAATACAAAAAGATTATTAATAAATGGAGATTTAAAGCATGAATTCAGCAAACCAGCATTACAAGAAATAAGAGAAATAAAGGAATTTTTAAGTTTTGCAAAGTCAATTTTTAAAGAAATAATAATTGTAAAAGGAAATCACGATAACTATATTTTAAATATTTTAGAAGAAATGGAGTTTCCAGTTTTTGATCCTTACTATGAAGAAAAAGGATATTGTTTTTTGCATGGAGATAAAGAAGTAGATTTACCTGAATGCAAATATTTAGTAATTGGACATGAGCAACCAATGATACTATTAAAACATGGTTTTGATAAAATTAGAGTTAAAGCATTACTAGTTGGGAAATATAAAGAAAAAACATTAATAGTTTTGCCTGCGTTTTCTACAATCGCATCTGGAAGTGAAATAAACATTTTAAGTAAAGATGAACTTTTAAGCCCAATACTTAAAAAATGCGATCTGGATAATTTTGATGTTTTTGCAATAGAAGAAGGATTTGATACACTTTATTTAGGAAAATTGAAAGATTTAAGATATTACTAAAATTAAAAAATTTTTAAATATTTTACTGATTCTTTAATTGCGAATTTTAAACACTCTTTCAATTCATATCCATAGTAGTAATGATGAATAAATGCTGCATTAAAAACATCTCCAGCTCCAGTAGGATTTTTAACTTCTGTTCTTATTCCACACACTTCTACTTTTTCTCTATCCTTTATTGCAACAGCTCCATTTTTACCTCTTTTTATCACTACTGTTCCTTTAAAATTTTTTAAAGAATTTTTAATTAAAGAAGCTTCTCTTTCATTTAAAAACATTACATCAACAAATTTTATTGTTTTTAAAAAATCTCTTATTTTAAAATTTATTCCAGCTTTCAAATCTGGATCAAAAGAAATAATTTTGTTTTTTTCTTTCAATTTTTTTAATAAAATCGGTAAATCCTTTCTTAAATTTTCTAGAAGATTGTATCCTGAAAAATACACAATTTTTCCTTCTATTTCAGAAATTTTTATGTGCTTTAGAGAAAGAAATTTATTTGTACCTCTAAAAGTTATAAGCTTTTTGCTTCCATCTTTGAATTGAATCCCAAGAGTAATTCCAGTAGGCTTGTTAACAGTTTTCAATTTCAAATCAATTCCAGCATTTTTCAGTACTTTTACTATAAATTTCCCAAAATAATCATTTCCTATTAAACCAATCAATCTAACTTTCATTCCAAGCTTACTTAGCCAAAAAGCAAAATTTGCAGCACCTCCCCCAACTTTTATCTTAATTTCTTCAACAATCTTTTGTTCATTTTTTATTTCATCTATTGTCTCTGAAAGAATATCTATGTTTACATCACCAACAGAAGTAACTTGAATCATAAATTTATAACTATATAACTATTTTATGAAAAATTTCAAGTATGTTTTTGAACTCTTCAAAATTAGACAAACGTTGACTGCAGTTTTTTTAGGTATTATAACATATGTCAAATGCTCTAATTTTAATGTAAATTTCTATTCTCTTTTTCTTTTATTTGTTGCACTATTTTTGACTCTTTGCGGTTCAACTGGAATAAATATGGTTTTGGATAGTGATATTGATAAAATAATGAAAAGAACAAAAAATAGACCAATACCTTCTGGAAAAATAGATGGAAGAAGTGCATTTTTAATAAGTTTTATTATTACATTTTTTGGTCTAACAATTTCTTTTTTCCTTAACTTTTACGTGTTTTTATTTGGACTCTTGGGAGTACTAATTTTTGATGTTCTTTACACTTTTTTATTAAAAAGAAAAACTCCGCTTAATGTAATTATTTGTAGTACTGCCGGTATGATGCCAATTTTAGCTGGTGCATCCTTAACTCAAAATTTTACTTTAGAAATACTTCTTTTATCATTTTTTGTATGTGTTTGGTCTCTTTCTCATATTTGGTCGACTGCAATTTATTGGGTAAACGATTATAAAAGAGCAAAAGTTCCAATGTTGCCAGTTATTTATGGGATTAAAAAAACTTATTTAATTTTATTTTTTATCTTTCTCTTTTTTTATCTTCCTATAATCTTTTTTCTATTTTCAAACATTATCATTCTCTTAACTTTTTTAACTTTTATTTTCTTTTTATCGTTTTTTTCTTTTAAAGGATTTCTTGAAAGAAAAAGAAAACTTTCTTTTTACATTTTTAAAATTAACTCAATTTACCTTCTCGCACTATTTTTATCTTATTTATTTGCCCCGGCCGGGATTTGAACCCGGGTCTGCGGCTTTCCTTTCATCTATTCAAACCTTTCTGATCGAAAGGCCGCCATCCTTGACCGCTAGACGACCGGGGCATAAATTTTATCTAATAAGTAATTTATAATTAATACTGTTTGAGAAGAAAAGTAAACAGTTTTTCCTAAGCTAATTTTTTCAACATTAAATCTTTCTAAAAATTTTATAGACTTTTTTGGCAATCCAATGTGATCTCCTAGAAAAAATGCGACATTTTCTCTTATTTCCACTTCTTCAACATTCTTTCCTTCTGGGTCTAGATAAATCATTTGTAAGTTCTGTTGTGCTAACTCTTTTACTACATGCTCCCAACCTTTTTTACAAACTATAATTCCATCTTGAACTTCTTTACATTCAAAAGTTTTTAAATTTTCTTTTAATGCATTACTTATAACTTCTAAAAATCCAACTTCGCTAGGATAAACATTTTTTAATTTTTCTCCATCAAAAATTATTGTTTTTGGAGGGTTTGGAGGACCATCTAAACAAGCAATGAATTTCACATCTCTCCTTATTGCATTAGAAATCATTAAGGCATTTAATGCACAATTTGCAACTATATCCATTCTGCTTTTTCTTATTTCAGAAATTTCAAAGCTCCTTGTTAAACCTTTTAAACTTCTTAAAACAAAAATTCTCATTGCAAATTATGCATTGCAATTAAATCTTCTTCAAATTCCTTTAATTCCTCCCAAACTTTTTCATTAATTGGTTCTTTCAAACTTATGTTTAACTCCTTCTTTTTTTTCCAAATATAACTATTAAACTCAATCAATTTTTCAGTTTTTTCAAGCAAATTTTTATCTATCAGTTTATTATTTACTCTTCCAAAAGTTTCGTTTAAAATAGTTTTCCCATATAAATTTCTATAAATATAGTCACAAGTAGCTGGAATTATTGGAGCTAATAATTTCAAAATTTCAGAAAAAACAAAATACAGAGTATATATCGCTGAAGAATCATTATTATATGCTCTTCTCTTAACCATTTCAATGTAATGAGATGCAAAAATGAATACAAATTTATAAATTTTTTGTGTTGCAATATTAATTTCAAATTTTTTATAATGATTCAAAACTTCTTTTTTTATTTTTATAAGTAAACTTACAATCCATTTATCACTTGCTTTTTCAATTTTTTTCTCTTTCAATTTAAATTGAGAAATAAAATTTGCAATATTTAACAATTTTGTTAAAAATGCTTTTTGAGCTTCTATTCTCTTTATTGAAATATTATAATCTGCCCCTAAACTCGTTTCAAAGGCAAACCAAAATCTCAATGGCTCTGCCCCTATTTTATCTAAAATTTCCTCTGGATAAATTACATTTCCTAAACTTTTGCTCATTTTTCTACCTTTTTCATCTAGACCCATTCCATTTATTAAGACAACTTCAAATGCAGGCCTTCCAGTTAATTGATAAACCCTTAGCAAAGTATAATATAACCAAGTTCTTATAATGTCATATCCTTGAGGTCTTAATTTTATTGAAGAGAAAAGTTTTTCGAATTCATTAGTATAAAATTTTGTTAAATACAAAATTGATATAGAACTATCAAACCATGTATCTAATGTTCTCTCATCCCCTATCCATTCATTACTTCCACATTTATTGCATACAACATTTATCTTCTCTTTCCAAGGCCTATGGTAACCTTCTTCAAAGTAAAAAACGTTTCCGCAATTTTTACAATACCATAAAGGAACTTCTGTTGCATAATACCTTCTTCTAGAAATTGGCCAATCTATTGAAATGTTTTTTATCCATTGTATTAATCTCTTTTTATATTCTTTTGGAAATATTTTTATTTTTCTTGCAATATTCAAAATTTCATTTTTAAACTCTACTTGCTTCAAAAAATATTCCTTCAAAGGAATTATTTCTAGCTTTGTTCTGCACTTATCATGAACAGGAACGTTATGAACTATTTCTTCCTCTTTTACGATTAAATTTTCTTTTTTCAAATCTTCAATAATTTTTTCTCTTACCTCATATAAATTTCCAGAATATTTTGTACCAACATATTCCAAATTTTCATTTATTACTATTTTTGGATCTATTTTTTCTTCATTTATCATTCTTATATCGTCTAAATCTCCATAACTGCATACCATCATTATTCCAGTACCAAAATTTGGATCAACATCCTTTCTTTCAATTATTGGAACTTCAAAATTAAAAATTGGAACAATTGCCTTTTTTCCTTTTAGTTTTTTGTATCTTTTATCTTTTGGATTATAAGCTAAAAATCTACAAGCCTCTAACAGTTCTGGCCTTGTTGTTGCAATAATTACATCTTCGCTTTCAACTTTGAATTTTATGTAATAAATTTTTCCTTTTCTTCCTTCTCTTTCTATTTCACTTAGTGCAATAACTGTTTTACATCTTGGACAATAAAATGAAGGTTTGATGTCTTCATATATCAATCCCTTTTTATAAAGTTCTATGAAAGTTTTTTGAGTTAGTGCTCTGTAGTCATTACTGTCTGTAGAATATGCATTTTCAAAATCTGCAGAAATTAGCAATCTTTTCATTATGTTTTTCATTCTTTCAACATACTTATCTAATGCTTGTGAACAAATTTCTATAAACTTCTCCCTTCCAACTTTGTTAATATCGATTCCTTCATACTTTTCAACATACCATTCTACAGGAATTCCATTCCTATCAAATCCAATTGGATAAATAACGTTATAGCCAAACATCCTGAAAATTCTTGCAACTATATCTTGGTATGCATAACTTAAAGCTGCTCCAATATGCCAAAAAGGTCCAGGATATGGTGGTGGAGTATCAATTATTAACGTTTTTTTACCTTTAACTTCTATTTTTTCATTTTTCCATTTTTCAAGCATCTCTTCTTCAATATTTTTCTCCCAAACTTTTTGAAACATAATTTATTTTAACTCTTATTTTTATGCTAACAGGAGAACTTTATTCGAATTTTTTTAATTTAGTAACAAATTTCGTTTCTACGTACTCTTATTTTGGAGTCTTTGCTCTTTCATTTTTGGAAACTCTATTTGCACCATTACCAAGTGAAATAGTACTACCATTTGCTGGATATATTGCATGGAAAAACAATGATATTTTATTTTTATTTATTTCGATAATCGTTGGAGCAATTGGAAATACTCTTGGATCGCTTCCACTTTATTATCTAGGCTATCTTGGAAGATCCTTTGTAGAAAAGTATGGAAAATACTTTTTTATAAATAAGAAAAGATTAAAAACTGCTGAAAAGTGGTTCGAAAAAAATAAATTTTTAACAGTTTTCTTTTTTAGATTTGTTCCTGGAATGAGAAGCTTAATTTCTATTCCAGCAGGATTATTTAGATTAAAAATTAAAGATTACATAATTTTAACATTATTAGGTTTTTTAATCTGGAATTCTTTTCTAGTTTCTCTAGGTTATATCTTTGGAAATTATTGGCAAGAAAGTTTAAAATATTCTTCTCAAATAGAATTTTTTTCATTAATTTTCTTTTTAGCTTTAGTAGTTTATTTTATTTTAAAATATCTATTCTAAGAAAACTCTAGTAACATTTATAATTTCGTAACTTACTTCTAATTCTTTCAGTTTTTCTTCCAATTTTTCTAGTTCTCCCTCTTTTTCTTCAATAATTTTTTCGAAAACTATTGCATCTAATCCAAAAACAAATGGCTTTTTTTCAATCTTTTCTGGTTTTATTATTTCTCTTATTATTTTTTCTATTTCAGGATTTTCTGAAACAACTCTTACAGTAACTATAACCTTTCCCATTTATGGTCCTCTAAATCCACATTTAGGACAAATATATTCTACAATTCTTGATTTACAAGTTTTACATCTAATTATTTCAACTTCTAAACAATTTGGACATTTAAATCTGCTATAATTTTCTCCTATCGTAATTTTTTTATTACATGAACTGCATATCAACATTAAATAAATTATTATTTTTTAATATTTCTTAATTTTGCTCCAATTATGGGCCCGTAGCTTAGCTTGGATAAAGCGTCGGCTTGCGGAGCCGAAGATCGCGGGTTCAAATCCCGCCGGGCCCGATTGAAATCTTAACTTTGAGTTAAAAATATCCAGATTTTTTGTTTCATCAAAAATATGATATAATGCTTTTTTATTTCTGCAAATAAAACTTTTTCATTATTAACTCTTAACTTGAAAAAAGATTAGCTATAAAATTTGAATGAGCTAATATCTTAAAGAAAAATTGCCATACTTTTTTAGTGCTTAGAGTTTTCCCTATAAGTTTAGTAATTCTTTTCTTCTATTTTTTGCTTTAAGAATTTTCGAACTTCATATAATTTTTCTATAAGTTTCACATATTCTCTTCCTTTATCAGTTAGTGCATATCTTATTCTTCCACTAATGTCCTTATATTCCTCTACTAATCCTATTTCTTCCAACCTGCGTAATTCCCATAAAACTTTTTCTCTTCCTTGTAATTTTCCATCATATCCTTTCCTCCTTAACCTTCTTACAATTTGAGAATGAGTTAAACCAAACTTCCATCCTTCAAGCACTTTTAATATACCATAAAAAAGAGTAGAAGAAGCTATTAGAGTTAGACTAATAAAATTATACCAATCAGTTCTCATCCTTGGATATAATTCTCTGTACTCTTTTTCCCATCGACGTTGTTGCAATCTTTCTTTATTTATGTAATAATAAACAAGAGGATAAGGTAATCCTAGCTCTTTAGCAATTTGAGAAATACTCTTTCCTTCCTCCCACAACCTTCTTATTTTTTCTTTTAAGTCATAACTTATTCTTTTAACCATAATTTTGAAGTATTTTTATTTTTATCTATGAAAAGAGAGAAACTTTTATAAAAAATAAAAATTGAAAAAATTCTCTCTCAATCTTTTCTTCTTTTTTCAACACTTATTGCAATCACTTTTACATTAAAGATAGAAATATTATCTTTTTAAACTACTTTTGCACCTTCAGATATATTTTTATCAACAGTTAAGAGTACGACATTGTTCCCATCCTCAGCAGCTAATAACATTCCTCTAGATTCTATTCCTCTTAAATTTTTTGGTTGTAAATTTGCAACAATTACAATTTTTTTACCAATTAATTCTTCTTTTTTATACCAAGGTTTTATTCCAGCAACAATTGTTCTTTCTTCATTCCCTAAACTTACTCTTATTACATAAAGTTTATCTGCATTTGGATGATCCCTTACATCTATTATTTTTGCAATTCTCAAATCAACTTTTTTCCATTCATCAAAAGATATTTCTCCCATTAATTATATAAGTATTTAGCAATTATGAGAGTTTTGTTATTTCATTGCGATTTTATAGAATATAAGCCAGTAAAAAAAGAATGGAAAAAAGCAGAAGATGTAGAAATCAAAAACTATAGATTTGAAGAAATTCTTGTCGCATTTACTTGCATAGAAGAAAATGATAATGAAGAAAAAGTAGAAAAAATGGTTGAAGAGATAAAAATTGCTTGTAGCAGAATAAAAACGAATAAAGTCTTGATATATCCTTTTGCACACTTAAGCAATAAACTTGCAAAACCTGAAATTGCACTAAAATTGATAAATTTTTTATATGAAAAGTTAAAAAATTATTTCGAATGCTATTTAGCACCTTTCGGATATTCAAAAGAACTTCATCTCAAAGTTAAAGGCCATCCTTTAGCTGAACAACTAAGAGTTGCTTAACTCTTCAATTTTATGTAAATTTCTTTCAAAAAGTCTTCTTGATGTGTAACAATTTTATTTTTCATTTCCAAAAACAAAACAGAAAAAAACTTAAAATATATATCTATTTTATCTTTTCTTTCAATCAGCTCATCAAATATCATCACTTCTTTTTTTGATAGAATATTTTTTATTTTTTCATAAACACCTTCTATGATTTTTTCATAATTTGTTTCATCTACTTTAAATCTCTCTTTTATTTTCTCAATTCCCTCTTTTTTTCTTTCTTTCTTTTCCTTTAACTCTATTACTTTTCTTAACGCATCAATTAAATTTTCCAGTGTTATTTGAGAAATAGCAAACCTTTTTACCGGCAAGTTTATTTCTATACTACTAATATCGATTTCAGGCAATTCCAATATTTCTTTTACTTCCTTTTCGATTTTTTCATCTTTTGGAAATAAAGTTTCTATCTTTAATTTTAAAAGAAGAATTGCAACATAAAGAACTTTTGCTGGAATTCTGAAGTCTATATCTTTTACACTATTTATATATTCAATGAATCTATCAGCAAGTTTTGCAATATCCAAATTCCAAGGATCTAAATTCTCCTCTTCAACAATATAATACAATAACTTTTCCCAGTTTCCGCTTTCTATTATTTCTCTTATCATATCTTCAATGTTAAAACTTTAGACTCACCATCTTCCATTGTTACTCCATATAAAACTTCTGCATATTTTATAGTGACATCGTTATGAGAAATAAGAATTATTTGAGTATTTTTTGAAATTTCTTTCAAAAGATTTGCAATTTTTTCACTATTCTCTTTATCTAAGTTTGCATCTATTTCGTCTAAAGCATAAAATGGTGTAGGTTTGTACATTTGAAGAGAAAGTAAAAACAACAAACTAACCAAACTCTTTTCTCCTCCAGACAGCGAGTCTAAATTTACAAATCCTTTATTCGGAAATTTTACTTTTATTAATAGTCCGCTATCCAAATCTGAAGGATCTTCAAGCTCTAACTTTGCTTCTCCACCAGTTACACTATTAAACAATCTATTAAAATGATATGAAACTATATTTAATGTATTGAAAAAAACCTCTCTTCTTTTCTTTTCAATTTCATTTATCATTTCTATTATTTTCTTTTTTTCCTCAACAACCTTATCAAATTTTTGCTTCAAAGATTCAAAATCCATTTTTAATTTTTCATACTCTTCAATTGCCTTGAAATTAATAGGGCCGAGACTTCTCAATTCATTATAAACTTTTTCATAAGTTTTTTCTAACTCTTCAATGCTTTTATCTATTAATTCAAATTCTTTATATTTTTCTAATTCAGCTCTGTAATTTTCAATTTCTGCTTCCAATTTTACATTTTTTATTTTTAAGCTTCCAATTTTATTTTGCAAATTAATTTTTTCTTCATATATCTTTTTTCTCTTCCTTCTCAATTCTTCCAATTCCTTTTCATCTATTTTTACTTCTACTATTTCAAATTTTGGAGCTTTTTTTATTTTGCTCTCCAAAATCTTTATTTCACTTTCCAAAATTTTACATTCTTCGATAAGCCCGCTTACTTTTTTACTATACTCTTCAATTTCTTTATTTTTTGGCAAAACTTTTTTAATTAAATAACCTCCGCTAACTATTCCGCTTCTCTCAATTAAATCTCCATCTAACGTTACCATTCTAACCTTTCCTATCCCCACATTTTTTGCAACGTCTAAATTCTTTATTATTAATGTATTTCCAAAAACAAACTGAAAAGCAGGATCAAACTTTTTATCATATTTTATTAAATCACCTGCAATTCCTATTACTCCCTCTATTTCTAAATATCTTTCATCCAATCTATTGTATTTTACATTTTTTAAAGGTATGAAAGTTGCTCTCCCTATTTTTTCTCTTTTTAAAAATTCTATACAAAATTTTGCTGTATCAAAATCCTCTACAACAATATCAAACAAATGATTTGAAGCAGCAACTCTTATTGCAACCTCATATTCTGGTTCAACTTTCATTAAAGAAGCTATTGTTCCATAAACACCTTTTATATTCATTTTTAAAATTTCCATTACAGCGATAGGTTCTTCCTCTTCTATTACTTGCAACTTTTCAATTAATGACTTTAATCTTTCTATTTCACTTCTTTTTGATTCCAATAAATTTTTCTTAATTATTAATTCTGCATTAATTCTTTCGTATTCAGATTTTTCTTTCAAGCTCTCAATTTGTTTAAATAACTTCTTTATTTCTCTTTCTTTACTTTCTAATTCCTCCTCAACCTTTTCCAGTTCTTCATTCAATCTACTTAAACTTCCTTCTAAATTTTTTATTTCTTCAACATTTTTATTTATCTGCTCTTGAAGAATTTCAATTTTTTTAATCAATATAGATTTTTTCAAACTATTCAATTCTCTTTCAAGAGTTTTAAATTTTAATGCTAAATTTCTTTGCTCTTCAACTTCCTTCAACCTTCTATATTTTTCAGATACAACAATCTCTATTTGCTTCAGTTTTTCTTCAATTTTTTCTAAATCTTGCATTGCTCTTTCCTTTCTTTCATTATACTCATAAATTCCACTAAATTGATCAATAAAAACTCTTCTTTCTTTTTCATTCATTTCAACAACTCTGTTTACGTCTCCTTGAAGAATAATGTTATATCCATCTGGTCTTAAATTTATTGAAGATAAAACTTCTAGAACTTTTTCTCTAGTAACTGTTTCTCCATTTATTTTATAGATCGTATAACCTTTTTTATTTACTTTTCTAGTTATTATAACTTCTTCACCATAAGGTAATTTTTTATCGCTATTGTCAAAAATTATAGATACACTCGCTATCTCTGCTGGTTTTTTATTTTCAGAACCTTTAAAAATTAATTCACTCAATTTTTCTGCTCTCATTTGTTTTGCGGAAATTTTTCCCAAAACAAAACAAATTGCATCTATTATATTACTTTTACCACTTCCATTCGGTCCAACTATTATGTTCAAACCTTTAATAAAAGGAATTACAGTTTTTCTGTTAAAACTTTTGAAACCTTGTAATATTAACTTTTTAATGTAAACCATAATAATTATTGTTATTGTAAACTTCAAATTATGGAAGAAATAGAAAAAAAAGTAGAAGCTTTATTATTCTCTTCAACAAAACCATTGAGTATTGATGAAATTTCAAAAATTCTAGATATAGAAAAGGAAAGAGTAAAAATTGCAATAGAAAATTTAAGAAAGAGGTATGAAAATAGTGCAATAGAAATTACAGAAACTCCAGAAGGTTTTGAAATGAGAGTTAGACCAGAATATAGAAAAGAAGCTTCTAAAGTTGCGCTAGGATATGATTTAAGTAAAGGAATGATAAGAACTTTAGCTTTAATAATTTACAAAAATCCCATAAAGCAAAGCGAAATAGTAAAAATTCAAGGAAATAAAGCTTATGAATATGTAGAAAAATTAGAAAGAAAAGGATTAATAAAAACTAAAAAAATTGGAAAAACAAAGCTAGTTTATTTAAGTGAGAATGTTGAGAAATATTTTGGAATGAGTTTAAAAGAAATAAAAGAGCAAATCGAAAAAGTCATTTCTTCCAAATAACTAGAAGCTACCAAAATTATACATTTATATAATTTTGGTTAATTATGATTATGGTAATTTTGCCTCTAGTAAAAAAATTAAAGAAAAAAATTCATAAAACAATAGCACTGGCACAAGATATTATTGTTTTAGAGACTTATGAAAAATTTCCTTCAACAGTGATTCATGGAGGTACAGCCATATGGAGATGTTATAGTAGCAATAGGTTTTCAGAAGATATAGATGTTTATTTTCCATTATCTTTGAAAAAAGAAAACTTCAATTTATTCCTTAATAACTTAGAAAAAAAAGGATTTAAAATAAAAAAATTTAAGAAAACAAACAATTCTATTTTTTGTAAGTTCTTATTTTCCGAAACTACTGTTAGATTTGAAGCAGTATTTAAAGATGTAAAAAATTGCATAACAAAAAAATTTGAAATGAGCGATGGAACTTTTATACTTGTAAAAACTTTAAGAGCAGAAGATTTAATTAAAGAAAAAGTTTTAACTTATTTAAAAAGAAAAAAAATTAGAGATTTGTATGATATATTCTTCTTATTAAATTTTATTGAAAATAAAGAAGAAATTAAAGAAGTCTTAAGAAAGCTTGTAGATAATTTTGAAGAACCAGTAGATGAAAAAGAGTTAAAAGCCTTAATAATTAGTGGTAGTGTTCCCAGCTTAGAAGAAATGATAAACGAAATTAAAAAATGGGTAAAGTAATATATTTGAATAAAATTAGAGAATTTATAAAATCTGTTCCAGTTTTTAGAGTAAGAGATATAGAAATTATTGTTGGAAAAAGAAGTTATGCCCATTTAATTTTACACAAACTAGAAAAAAAAGGAGAAATAAAAAGAGTTACAAAGGGTTGGTATAGTATTTATGATGATCCTATTTTTTCAGTTTTCTGCTTTAGACCATCTTATATAGGATTGTATGAAGCCTTAAGTTTGTACAATCTGTGGGAACAAGAAACAAATGTAGTAATTATTACAGCAAGAAAAATAAGAAGTGGAATAAGGAAGATTCTTGAGAATAATGTAATTTTAAAAAGAATTGAACCAAAATATCTTTTTGGGTATGATTTCATAAATTATAGAGATTCTTTTATTCCTGTTTCAGACATAGAAAAAACTTTAATAGATTTTTTATACTTTAAAGAAAAAATACCTAAAGAAACAGCAAAAGAATTGATAAAAAAAATTGATAGGAAAAAAGTTTATGAATATCTTAAAAAATATCCAAATAGCTTCAGTAAGAAAGTTAAAAAATTTATTTCTAAACTTTCATAAATACTCTATCTATCCTTACAGCAATTCCTTGATTGCTTTTTACCATTTCCTCACTATTCATTTTCGCATATCCAAAAGCTATTAGTTCATTCTTTAGAGAAAATATTGCAACTATTTCGTCTTTTTTTATTCCTTCTTGAACTCTTACAATTCCCTTTACATATAAAGGCGCGCCTTTTAATAAATTAGGTATTGCAGAATCTTTTGCAAATATTTTTTTAACATGTTCTAAACAATATTCTGCTGGAATGAAAATTTTTCTAATCATTTTTTCATCATTATTACTTATTGCATCTGCAATTTGAATTAAGTTAAATGAATTTTCCTCATCAAAAATTCTAACATAACTGTCTTCATATTTTCCTATTGAAATTCTCCTTAATTCTTTTAGATGAGCGCCAACTTTTAATTTTTGCCCAATGTCATGAACCCACTTTCTAACATAAAATCCGCTCTCACAAATTATTTTAAATAAAACATCCTTCCCATCTTTTTCTATCAAAACTGCTTCATAAACTTTTCTTTTTCTAGGTACTCTGGCAACTGCACTTCTCTTTGGAGGTAATTGAACTATTTCTCCAACAAAATTTTTTTGAATAAGATCATTTAAAATTTCTAAATCAATATCTTTATGTAAGTGCATTATTCCAACATATTCTTTATCCAATTTTTGAAATAATGGTAACAATCTTGTACTTCTTCCTACTAATATTGGCAAGACTCCTGTAGCATTTGGATCTAAAGTTCCAATATGTCCTGCTTTTTTTATTTTTAATAAATCTTTTATCCAATAAGAAATTTGATGACTGGTAGGACCGCTTGGCTTATCTACATTCACAATAGAAGTTTGAATTAATTCTTCTATGCTTCTTTCTTTCGGTTCTTTCCCAAATTCTGAAGTTTCATCAAAGCTTCTATACAACCACTTCACTTACCTTTCTTTTCTTCTGAAGTTTTCTTCCTTTCCTCTTTTTTCTCTTCTTTCTTCTCCTTTTCTTTCATAGCTTTTATTTCATGCGCAGCTGGCAATTTTAATCCAAGCTTTTTATATAATCCGCTTTTTTTCCACGCTTCTAATACTTCCTCATCACTTGCATCTTCTCTTATTTCTAGTTTATATGGTAATTCTTCTAAATGTCTTATATTACATCTCCTCCTTTTTACTCCAGTAAGAATTTTTGGACCAGTAACTATTACGAAATTATCATCAATCTTTTTAACTACTACACAATACCTAGATGCTTCCCTTCCAGCAATTTTCATTGCAACAGTTCCTATTTCAATCATAAATTTTATATTTTTAATAAACTCTTATTAAATTGCAAAAAGTATCCACTTCAACAAAATGGTGTGCCTTTCCCTCTATAAAATATGAACATTGATTTTCTGGCAAATTATCTATTTCCCCTCTTGGCCAGTGAGCAACATCACAAACCCAGTCATTTAATTCTGGAATTGGATTTAATAAGCAAGGTCCATTAGATATATTTTTTCCTTCCCTTAATGCTTTTTTACATTCTTCTATACATTTTTTTATTGCAATTTCCTTTTCATCTACTTTAAGTTTTTTATAAAATTCTGATAAAAAGAAAAAGTATAGAAGTACTAAAGATATTACTAAAGAGATTATCAAATATAAAGAAGTTTTCCTCATAATTAGTTTTTTTGAAAATATTTATGAATGGACCCGTAGCTCAGTTTGGAGAGAGCGCCTGCCTCCTAAGCAGGAGGTCGCGGGTTCAAATCCCGCCGGGTCCGATCTTTAATATTTCAAAAATTAAATAAGAAATATTAACTTATATTTCTATGCTAGCAAGAAAAATTGGTATATCGTCCTTTGATAAAAGAAAGGCTTTCTCTAAATGTCTAGGTTTTCTCCAACTTCTTCCAACTTTCTTTACCTCTATTCCAATTTGTTTCTTATTTAACCTTATAACAATATCAACCTCGCTTTTGTTTTTCCAATAAAAAGTTTCATATTTTCTTGCTAAATGAGTTGCAACAACCGCTTCTAAAAGGGCTGATTCATTTGGTTCAGCTTTCACAAATTCACAAATAGTTTCATAAAGAAAAGGATCAGTTATATGAATCTTTTTATTTTTCCTAAAAAGAATTTTTGATTCAGGTGATAAAAAATTTAAAATTTCAACAACAAACAAATTTTTCAAATCCTCTACATAGGCTTGTGTTGTATGTGGCGAGGCTATAGAAGTTTCTCTCGAAATATTTAACCAACTAACTGGCACTGCTTGAGAATTTACTATATAAGCTAGAATTTCCTTCATGTAACTTTCATTTCTTTTAAGCCTTCTAAAATCATTCTTCAACCAATCTATATAAATCTTCCTTGTTTCATAAGAAATTTTTCCTTTTGAGAAAAATTCGACTATTGGAAGAGGAAAACCACCAGTAGAAAGATAAATATCAAAGAATTGGAGCAAAATTGAAGAATGAATTTTGTTTGCAAGCATTGCTTTTTCTACATTTTCAATACTTTCTTTAACAGTTTCTAAGTTTTTTAAGCAAAAAACGAAATCTGCAAAGCTTAAAGGATAAAACTTTATATCTTTTCCACTCCCTCTTCTTCCTGGGAAATATTCTTTCTGTTTTAAAATTTCTAAACTTGCTGAACCACTAATTATTATTACATCTTTTTTTAACAACCCTTTATCTATTCTTGCCTTAATTGCTCTGTGCCACTCTTCTACAAAAGTTATTTCATCCAAAATTATGAAAGATGACTCGATTTTATTTACTTCTTTAAAAGCAAGATAATTATCCAGAATTTCGCCCAACTCTTTAAAATCTGTTAACTCCTCGCAAGAAAAATAAAAAATTGATTTTGGATTTCTCTTTGGTAAAAGAAATTTATGAATATAAATTTTTATGGCAGTAGTTTTTCCTACTTGTCTTGGTCCTACTAAAAAATTGAGTGAAAATGGTTCAAAATCAAAAGTTTTTAATATTGGAGGTATCCACTTAACAGGGGATTCTTCCCACTCTTCATATTTTCTGTCCTTTTCACCATACCACCAAGGATTTTGACTTTCCATATGTAATAATATTGCAAATAATACTTAAATAGATTTGCATTCACATTGCAAATGGTTTATTGTTAATCTTTCTTATTAAAAGTAAAAAAAATTGAAAATAATTCATGCTTTATTTTTTATATCTCAAATATCAAAAAATGTTTTTAATGGAAATCGCTTAGATCAAAAATAAGATAACCTTTTTTTCTTAAATCTTCTTTATTTTTAATCTTTTTACAAATTAAACCAAAATATTCTTTTCTTTTTTCATTAAACCATTTTACCATTTTAGCATTTTCTTTAAGACTTTCAATTATCTCTTCTGCTTCCTTTTTATCTAGATCTTGCTATTTAACTTCACAAAATAAGATCTTTTTCTCTTCCTTATTAAATGCTACTATATCTATTTCTTTGTCTTTTTCCCACGTACCAATATTAGAAAACTTAAAAAGTAATAAACCCCTTATATTCATTTGAAGTAAAAATTCTCGTGAAATATCTTCAAATTTTTTCCAACAAATGAATTAAGATCTCTTTTTATTATTTTCATAACTTTATCAACATTTCCAACTTTCAAATCACTTTTGAACGGATAAACAAATCTAAAGTAAAAATCGAAAAAATTATCTTTTATTTTGTAAATGGTTTTTTGTTGTCTTTTTCTCAGTAATAGGAAAGATTTTTTCTACAATGTCTAATTTCATTAAAATGTTTAAATATTTTGGCAAATCTTTTGCTTGAACTTTGCAAAAATTTGCAACTTCACTTACTCTAGAGTTTCCTCTTGCTATTGCTTCTAGTATAGAAAGGTAAGTGGAATAATCTTTTAATTCCTCTCTAAGCAGAAACTCTACTTCTTCATATAAAACTTCCCTTTTCTCAAAATTTTCTCTTCATATATTTTTATAAATATCTTTTCTATCATCAAACATTCTTAGATAAAATAGTATTCCACCAAGTTTTGAGCATCTTTAAATGTTAAAGGTAATAATTTCCATTGTCCTGTTCTTCTTCCATAAAGTGGGGACTTATATGATAGTAAATTTTCCATCATCGATAGAAGAGAGCCACAAAGAATTAGCATTACATTTTTGTCTTTAAGAATTTCATCCCAAATGAGTTAAAAAATTGAAGGAATTGAATCATCCTTTTCTATCAAATAAGAAAATTCATCTATAACTATCAAAATTTTTCTTTTATTTAATCTTTTTGCTATGTAAGCAAAGACTTCATCAAAATTTTTACTTTTGGTGGTACATCATTAAAATATTCAGCAACTATATTTGCAAATCTTCAGCATTTAACAATGTACCTCTTTTATCAGCAAGAAAATAAATATATTCCTTGCCCTCACAGAATTTCTTAATTAATTCAGTTTTTCCAACCCTTCTTCTTCTATATAAAATTATTAGTTGCCTCCCTTCTTTGAATTTTTCCTCTAAAAATTTCAGCTCTTGATCTCTATTAATAAATCGACTCATAAAGATTATCTTTTATTTCCGAACTATAAATATATTGTTACTAAATTTATTGAAGTTACATACAAATTTTTCATTTTTGGCTCTTTTTCTAAAGGATAAACCTCTTTATTAAGATATTTCAATTTCTTCATATATTAACTTTTTGCTTTATTTAATTCATAAGTATGAAATTTTTTTATTAAATTTATGGAATATACAATATTCATAGGAGCAAATTATAATCCTATAGTTTCATTAATTTCACTAGTCATTTTAATAATAATTTTCTTGGCAATTTTTTACTTTAGAAATAAAAAATATAAATCAATTGAACTTCCTTAAATGAAAGAATGTATATTTTGCAAAATTGTAAAAAAAGAAATTCCATCTTATATATTTTACGAAGATGAAAAATGTGTTGCTTTTTTAGATATTAAACCAAGAACAAAAGGTATGAGCATTGTTGTTCCAAGAATTCATTATGAAAATTTTGATTTTGATTTGCAAACATCTTTCCATTGTTTAAAAATTTCTTTTGAAATAGCAAAAGCATTAAAAAATGTTTTAGAAGCAAAAGATATTGAATTAGCAATAATAAAAAGTCCTTCAAATCACTTCAATATTAGAATTTATCCATTTTTTGGAAGTAATACAATCTTTGAAAAAAACCCAGAAGAAATTTCTGAACCAGAACTTGACAAAATTTGGCAAAAATTAAAAGGAATAAAAATTGAAATTGAAGAGAAAAAAGAAGAAAAAGTAATAAAAAAAGAGGAGGTAAAGAGTTTTGAAGAACTATATAGAAAATGGGCTAAAAAGTTTTTACCATGATTTAATATTAAATATCAAAAAATTAAATTTAGAGATTTTTAATTTTTAATTTATGAAAAAAATTTATTTACCAAGAAGTGAAAGTTTGCAAAATTATTTATCAAACAATCCTATTACGCTCTATGTACTATGTATACTTTTGCATGGCGAATTTAAGTTTTATCAAATTTTTCCGAGAGTTGCTTATTTGGCACTTGATAAGAAATTTTCTTACCGTCAAATTGTAAAAAATATAAGAGGAAATTCGCTTTTCCCACAAAAAAATCTATATCCATCTCTTGAAGAAATAAAAAAAGAATTGGGAAAAGTGCTAATAAAATTAAGATTAATAGGGCTTATTGATTATCAAAAAAGAAAAGAAAGATATTCTTTGACTGATGAAGGAAGAAAACAAGCAGAAATGTTCTGTAAAAAATTAAAAATTTATCAACCTTAGAAAATAAAAATAATAAATTTATGCCACTTCAAAATAAAAAAGAGAATTTAAGTGAGTGGTATGAAGAAGTAATTATAAAATCTCAACTTGCAGATTATAGTCCTGTAAAAGGTTGTATTGTCTATTTACCATATGGCTATGCTATATGGGAGAATATAAAGAGTGAATTTAAAAAATATTTAGAAGATGTTCAAGAAGTTTATTTTCCAATTTTTATACCAAAATCTATTTTAGAAAAAGAAGCAGAACACTTTAAAGGATTTAAACCAGAAGTAGCATGGGTAACAAAAGCTGGAGATAGTGAATTAGGAGAACCTTTAGCAGTAAGACCTACGAGCGAAACCATTATTTATTCATATATTTCAAAAATAATTCATTCTTGGAGAGATTTGCCACTAAAAATTATCCAATGGTGCAATGTTGTAAGAATGGAAACAAAAGCAACAAAGCCATTTTTAAGGGCAAGAGAATTCTTGTGGCATGAAGGCCATACATTTCACAAATCTTTTGAAGAAGCAGAAGAAGAAGCAAAAAAGAGAATTTTACAATATAAAGATTTTGTTGAAAACTTTCTAGCAATTCCAGTAATTGTTGGTAGAAAAAGCGAAACTGAAAAATTTGCTGGCGCGCACACAACTTATACTATTGAGGCTTTAATGCCAGATGGAAAAGCATTGCAATGCGGAACAAGCCATAATTTGGCAGGTAATTTTTCAAAAGTTTTTGAGATAAAATTTCAAGATAAAGATGAAAAGTATAAGTATGTTTTTCAAACTTCTTGGGGTTTTTCTACAAGATTGATTGGAGCAATGATAATGGTACATGGAGATGATTTAGGTTTAATAATACCTCCAAAAATTGCTCCCATTCAGATTGTAATAATTCCAATTTATTATAATGAAGATGAAAAAAATATTGTTTTTAAAAAATGTTTAGAAATAAAAGAAAAATTGAAAAAATTTAGAGTACATTTTGATAATAGAGAAGAATATACTCCTGGATATAAATTTAATGATTGGGAATTAAGAGGAGTGCCAATAAGAATTGAAATTGGAAAAAAAGAAGTTGAAGAAAAAATTGTAACAGTTTTTAGAAGGGATTTAAGAAAAAGGGAAATTGTAAAAGAAGAAGAATTAGAAAAAAGAATTGAAAAATTGATTGAAGAAATACATAATGAATTATTCAATAGAGCAAAGAAATTTTTGGAATCAAAAATAAAAATTGCAAAAAATTTTGAAGAATTCAAAAAATTTATAGAAGAAGGAAATTTTGTCATTGCAGATCATTGCGGAAAAATTGAATGCGAAGAAAAGATAAAAGAAGAAACAAAAGCAACTTGTAGAGTTATTGAATTCAACAATGAAGAACCATTAACTGGAAAATGTATATATTGCAATGGAAAGCCAAAGTACAAAGCATACTTTGCAAAATCTTATTAATGATAAAACTTATCATTTTTGATTTTGATAACACTTTAGTTAATACAAGAGAGGCAACAATAAAAGCATTAAAATATATTTACAAAAAAATTAAACCAAAAATTTCATTTAAAAAGTTTTTAGAAATCTGCGATAATTTCGAAAGAAATTATAACTTTAAAAGAAAAGAATGGTTCTACTTTTTTACAAAAAATTGGAAAAAAGCAAAGGAACTTGAAAAAATTTATTGGGAAATTGTAATGAAAAATACAAAAGTTTTTGAAGGAGTAAGAGAGACTTTGAAAAAATTAAAAAGAAAATATAAAATTGTTTTATTAACTTTGACAGATGGAAAAAAAGGAATAAAAATGAAAAGAATAAAAAGATTAAAATTAGACAAATATTTTGATAAAATTTACATTGGGATGGAAAATGTAAGAGAACATAAACCAAAAATTTCTGCATTTAAAAGAATTTTAAAAGATTTTAAAGTTAAGCCAAAAGAAGTTGTAATGGTTGGAGATAGTTATGAAAGAGATATCTTACCAGCAAAAAAATTAAAAATTTTTACTATTTCATTTAGAAAAAGAAATAATGCAGATAAAATTATTAGAAATTTTAAAAGTTT
>Ga0326760_1000453_pt1 | contig 21968 bp, 27 predicted proteins | sample GCREP_S_FD_207668 | JGI IMG/M metagenome (GOLD analysis project Ga0326760, IMG submission 207668) | Hot spring sediment microbial communities from Geyser Creek Basin, Yellowstone National Park, WY, United States - GCR.EP_S | ecosystem: Environmental > Aquatic > Thermal springs > Near-boiling... | reverse complement strand
ATCGATCACAACTTTTGATAGATTAAGTAGCCAAGCTAGCCCCCTCTCGCTCACACAATAATAGTTGTGAGAAAGTGACTAGCTCAATTATGAGAGTCTCGATAATCATTCCAACAAAGAACAACGCAGGAATTCTCGAAAAGTGCCTCAAGTCAATTGAAAATCTGGACTATCCTAAGGAAGAGCTCGAAGTCGTAATCGTCGATGGCCATTCCGAAGATGGCACCGTCGAGATTGCAAGGAAATACGGATGCAGGGTTGTTTACGAAAGCTCGGTAACAATAGGCGGTGCGAGGAACATCGTGGCTCAGAATCCTAGTGGGTATTTCGTCGTCTTCACTGATGCAGAGACTGCATTGTTGAAAGGTTGGCTGAAAAACCTTCTGAGGGAATTCAGGGATGAAGGTATAGCTTCAGTTGAAGGACCAAACATAACGCCGAAGAAGACTCAAAATTCGGAAAATGCTTGGAAAACCATTTGGAGTGATTTTGAATGAGAATAGCTTATGTTTATGATGCAGTGTATCCGTGGGTGAAAGGAGGAGCAGAGAAGAGGATTTACGAACTGGGTAAGAGATTAGCGGAAAGAGGGCATGAAGTTCACTGGTACGGTGTTGGTTGGTGGTTCGATAAAGACAACAAAAAAGTGATCGACCTTGACGGAATAACGCTCCACAGCGTTTGCGGGCCGATAAATCTTTATGTTGATGGCAGAAGGAGCATAAGAGAGGCAATCGATTTTGCCTTGAAACTTCTCCCCCCTGTTATAAAGGAGAAGTTTGACATTTTGGACTGCCAGGAATTTCCGTATTTCCCTTGCTTTACGGCAAAATTCCACTCTCTGATTAGGAGATCATCGCTGGTGATAACTTGGCATGAGGTATGGGACAGATACTGGTTTGATTATCTCGGCAAAAAGGGCTTTTTTGGTTGGATGGTTGAAAGGCTAACTTCAAAGCTAACGAGCAAAAACGTTGCAGTTTCCGAAAAGACGAAAAGAGATTTGGAGAAGATTGGAGTGAGGGATATTAGGGTTATTCCGAACGGAATTGATTTTAAAAAAATTGAGAAGATAAGACCATCAGCAATGCAGTCTGATGTAATATTTGCTGGGAGATTGATAAAGGACAAGAACGTGGACTTTTTGATAAGGGCAATCGAATTGGTAAGAAGGGAAATACCGGATGTGAAATGCATAGTAATCGGTGACGGCCCTGAAAGGGAAAGACTCGTTAGACTTGCGAAGGAACTGGAAGTCGATGATAATGTCAAGTTCGTTGGGTTTATTCAGAATCACGATGATCTGATAGCATGCATGAAGTCTTCTAAGCTCTTTGTTCTCCCCTCGACAAGGGAAGGGTTCGGAATAGTTGCCTTGGAAGCAAACGCATGCGGACTGCCCGTTGTTACTGTAGAACATGAAAAGAATGCGGCCTGTGAATTTGTAAAGGATGGTTTTAATGGATTTTTATGTGAGCTATCAGAAGAAAAAATTGCCAAAAAAATATTGCTCGGCTTAGAAGTAGGATCGAGAATGAGAGAAAGGTGTGTAGAAGTTGCAAAAAACTACGATTTGGATTTAATCGCAGATATGACGGAATCTCTATACTTGGAGGTGATAAAATGAGGAAAAATTTTTATAGTCTGCCTTATAAAATATTGAACTCAAGATTCTTTTCAAAGTTTTTCCGGTCTTACAAAATAACTTGGGAGCTTGCTGGAATTACTAAAGGTATGGCTATGGATGCTGTTTTACGTGGAGTTAAGAATGAGACTGAGTTTTGGAGTTCAGGGAAAGACATTGCAGAGAAACTCCGAAAATTTATTGACAAAAATTCAATTGTGCTTGACGTTGGATGCGGTTTGGGTAGGATTGAAAAATATTTGGCGCAGTATTGCAAAGAAATTCATGCTGATAGTTTTGGAGAGAAGGTGGGCAGGAACAAATTATGAGGAGGAAATAGATAGAATCAAGTTTATTAGATTTGATCTAAGCATTTGTTCAAACATCTCCAACAAGGAAGTAGTTTACGACCAAATCAGAAAACCCATGGGGGTTTTACGCTTCATTTTTGATAGATTTGTGTTTGCACTTGAATCTAACAGATACATAAAGCAAAATGATTTTGACGTCATTCACGTTCATCTGCCCTTTGCTTCGAACATCCTAATAAATCTCAATAGAGAGTTAAAGGATAAGATAGTTTATACAGCTCATATCGGGGAGGAAAAGAAAAGATTTGCTTTGGACTCTTCAGCTCCGATGGCCCTTAAAATTTTCTCGCCCGATTTGTACCTGATGAAGAGGGTTAGAAAGAGCGTTGTTTTGAACGAGCCTTTAAAAAGGAAGCTAATTGAAAAGGGAATTCCTGAGGAAAAGCTTGAAGTTATACCGAATGGCGTAAGCGTTGAGGATTTCGAATTGAGCAAAGAGGAAGTCGAAAGGGTTAGGAAAAAGTATGGCCTTGAAGGGGTTGTGGTGATGTTCGCCGGAACTGTAACTCCCAGAAAAGGGGTTTTTGAGCTGATAAGGGCTGCAGAAATTCTGAACAACAAGGATGTCCTTTTTCTAATCGTTGGAAACCTGAACCTTGACAGGGACTACGCCCAAAAAGTGATGGAGTATGCGAGAATTAAAGGTATCAATGCGAAGTTTACGGGCTTTGTTCCTTACGAAGATCTGAAAGCTCTCTACTCTGCATGCGACGTTTTTGTGTTGCCCTCTTTTGAAGAGGGCGATCCTATAGCTTTAAAAGAGGCGATGGCGTCCGGAAAGCCTTTAATAGGATCTAACGTAGGGGGAATCCCGATGCAGATAAAGGATGGCTGGAACGGATTTCTGGTTGAGCCGGGAAATGAGAAACAATTGGCGGAAAAGATAGGGTATTTGATTGAAAACGAGGAGGAAAGAGCGATGATGGGCAAAAATAGCAGAAAACTGGCAAAAGAGGAATTCGACTGGGAAAAGATTGCGGAGAAGTACTTGAGGGTTTATGAAAGTATTTAAATCGAGTGCCTAACCACTGTGAGAGATGAGTGAGCATATGGTGAGTAAAAGGTGAGTATTTATGGTATCGGATCGTGATAATACCATTACTGTAAAAGAGATCGAATTTCTTAAATCGGCACTGAATCCCTCAGATAGAGTTATTGGGAAAATAGTTCTGGTTAAAAGGCTACTAAAGAAGGGGATACCTTTATATAAAGCGATCAGAAAAGCAGGGCTTGGCTGGAAGAACTATTATAAGTACGCTCCGCTTATATACGATGACCCTGAAATATTAGTTCCCCTGCCTAAGACTATTCTCAAAGATTACAAATATAGAATAGACGTCGAAAGCATTAGGATAGTTCTCGATGGTGTGGCAAAACTTGTCGCAGCTAGGCTCATAAGAGATGTTTTATCGGGAAAAAGAGGGAAAGAGAAGCTTTGGCGGGAGGTTAAGGAGAACCCTGGAAAGCATTGGCTCCGATTATGCAAAGACTTACAATTGGTGTGGATGCATGAGCTCTGCGTTTATATTTGAGTAGTAAATCCTTTTCCGCTACATTAATCGCGGTGTTAACTCTAAGAAAGAGGTATTAAGAAGTGGTGGTTGTTCATGCTCATAAGTCATTTTGTTTCTCTATTTCCAAGTAAGAATGGAAAAGTGCAAGTGTACGGAGCTGGACGGGTGGCTTATTATTTATCTAAGAAACTGGCGGAGAGGGGGCATAGCATTCAGGTTTTTGTTCCATTCAGCTGCGATCTTATAGAGAACCATGGAGGCGTCGTCGTTCACTTCTACAGGTCAATCTTTAGGGTCGGTATCATGAATATTTCATGGAAGCTGTTCTTTGATCCACTTAACTATGATACCGATATAGTGCACATCCACAACGATACACCCATCTCCATGCTCGCTAGGCTAAGATATGCGAACAAGAAAAGGAAACCACTGATAGTAACTTGGCATGGAGATTGGATTGAGAATTATGGTAATGCCGTCCGGAGGATGGGAGTTTATCTTTCGAATAGGTATTTGGTTGATAAGGTTTTATCCAAGGCAAGAGTCATAATAACGCCTTCAAGGTACTATGTCGAAGAATCGAAATTTCTAAAAAAGTACAGAGCGAAATTGATTGAAATCCCAAACGGAATAGATCTAGAGATCTTCAATATCCCGTACTCAAAAGATGAATGCAGAAAACTGTTAGGATTGGATAATACAAAAAAGTTGGTTCTCTACCTAAGTGCGCTTTATCCTTTAAAAGGCCCGCAAATACTGCTAAAAGCCATACCAGAAATCATAAAAACGCATAAAGATACCTTCTTTGTATTTGTTGGCGGGGGAGAAGTAGATAAGTATAAGAAGCTGGCAGAAGAATTGGGTATTCAGGACTGGGTAAGGTTTACAGGATATGTCGAGGAAAAATTAAAGCCTCTTTATTACAAGGCCTCTGACATTTTCGTTTTACCCTCCATCGAGACCTTTGAAGTCTTCCCATTAGCGCTTTTAGAGGCAGCAGCCTCTGGTCTTCCGATGGTCGTAAGTGACCTTAACGCTTTTAAGTGTATAATCGAAGATGGCTACAACGGCATTGTAACAAGAAGGGGCGATCCTAAAGCTCTTGCAGATGCGATTATTTATCTGCTTGAAAATGAAGATGTAAGGAAGAAGATGGGGAAGAACGCAAGAAGAAAAGTCGAAAATTACTCATGGGAGAAAATCGCCGAGATGACGGAGAAAATCTATGAGCAGGTCCTTAGCAATTGACGAACTTGCAATAGGAGCATCTTTAGGATGTTTCCGAGGGTTAACTCTTGAGAAAGCCATGAATGCTTATCTAAACTTATCTAAAGACTTTAACTTAAAAGCTGTTGAGCTTCGGTTTGAGAAAGAGACTGGAAGACCGTCGTTTTGGCATTGGGAAATAGATAGCAGTGTGAGGAGTTTTCTGGAAAAATTTGAGTTTGCTGGAGTGCATTTACCCTTTGTCTACATAAACCCGATCTCCCCAAATCCGAGGATTAGAGAAGAGTCGATTAGGCAACTAAAGGAAGCTATGGAGAAGGCTGCTGAATCGAATATGGAATATGCTGTAATGCATGCTAGAGGCTTAGCGCTTGGGCTTTCAGACGAGGAACAGTTTGACGAGTGGCTTAAGCTGATTGGGGAACTTACAGATTACGCAAAGGAAAACGCCATAATTCTAACCATAGAAAATGCCGATTTTTTATGGAATCTTGCGGATGTTGCCGAAACTGTGAAAAGAATTAATTCAAAATGGCTTAGAATGACTTTTGACATTGGTCATGCCCATTTAAGAAAAGTGTCACCCTTACAGACTTTTCCCGTGAGGGAGCTATTTTTAAGGATGCTAGATGCTTTCCTCCCTTTTTCATTTTCTCTATTTAGGAGAAACATGCCTTACGAAAAATACGGTTCCATTAAAAAATTTCTCAAAACCGAAAAGGATCTCATACATGTTGTTCACATTCACGACTACAACGGGAGAAGAGATCATTTGGGGATAGGAGAGGGTAAAATAGATTTCTCGTTTCTTCCTTACTGAAAGAAATTTTTCAGAGGACCTTATATATTTGAAGTAGAATTCAACAACCCTATAGATTTTGAAAAAAGCTATAAGGAATTTTTAAAGAGATTCCAATCGTAAGCATTTCTGATTTCCGAGTTGCAAAGAAAATAAGTTGCAAAGAAAAAGGTGACTGAAATGCCTCCAGTAATTGCCGTATTTATGGATGGTTTAAAACCTGAAAGCCTTGAGTACATGGAATTTTTGAATACGTTATATAAAGCGAGACTCAAAACTGAGCTGGGCGCATACTCGCCTGTCTGTGACACCTCGATATACACGGGAGTCTTTTTGAAAAAGCATCTTTGCTGGTTCACTTGGAAATACTCGCCGAATACTTCGCCTTTCAGAATTTTGAACAAACTTAAACTTGCTAATTTCCCACATAACATTTACTCAAAATATGCATGCTACAAACTTGCTCTCAGACTAAGCGGTGCGACCAATCCTGCAATCTTCGGGTTTACTGTTTTTGCTGGTATTCCCATGAAGTACTGGACTTGTTTCGATACAGACATAAAGGAGCCATGGGAAAGACCGAACTACTACAATGGTTATCCAAACTTGTTCAAGATTCTGGAAACAAATAACGTTCGGTATGAAGTTGTTGGGACGAATTCAAAGGACCTACCGGATTCTTCAAGAGTGGTAAGAAAGCATAATCCTAGGGAAAAGGTACCGCTACTAAACTATTTTATAGGTGACATCGATCATCTCTCCCACGAATACGGGCAAGATGCTTGCGAAACGATAAGAAGATTGAGAGAGATTGATGAGATATTACAAGAAAAATATGCTAGGTTTGAGAAAATATTTTTTGGAGATTTTTACTTTATAGTTTTTTCAGACCACGGCCATTCACGTGTGGAGAACATTGTGAACCTAGAGGAAATTTTCAAAAGAAATGGAAAGAATCTGAAAGACTACATCCACTTTATAGATTCAAATTATGCTAGATTTTGGTTTAGGAGTTCTGAAGAGGAGGAAGAAGTTAGGAAAGTGCTTTCTGAGTTGGAGGATAAGGGCTTTTTTTTAACCGATGAGCACTTTAAAAAATACAAGGCAAATATGCCAGACAATAGGTATGGGGACCTCATCTTTTACTTGGATAAGCCAAACGTATTCTTTGGTAAAGAGATCTCTGCGTTAGGTAGGAGAGTTTCAGCCCCTGTTTCTATGCACGGATACTTACCAGACTATCCAGACTCCGACGGTGTTCTCGTTTCCAACATGAAGCTTAAAAAAAATGTAGCAATCTTGCAAGATATAGCTCCATCTATCCTGCAAGCCCTAGGTTTAAAAGTTCCCGATTATATGGACGGCGAACCTGTATGGAAGGGAACTTCGTAGAAGATCCGAAGCTCAATGAGAAGATATCTAGAGTTATTGAAGAACTGAGAGATGAGATAATATCACGCTTTCGTCCGAAATCTATAATCATCACAGGAAGCTTCGGGAAAGGGGAGGCTAGAGTTGTTGAGGAGAATGGGAAGCTAAAGTTCTTGAGCGATTGCGAAGTCATACTCATACCCTACAAGTGGGTATTCAGCAGGAAGAAATTGGAAGAGTTCGAGCATGAGTTCTATAAAAGGACTGGTTTAAAGGTTGAGATCTGGGGTTTCACTCCCACGATTTATCTTTGCATACCTTTCATGAATAAAAGGATGAAGCCGCTGATTGCCAACTATGATCTAAAATATGGTTCAAAAGTTATCTATGGCAAAAACTACCTAGAGAAGATTCCAGAGTGAAGATATACCTGTCTGGGAAGGGATAAGATTGCTTTTAAACAGGATGGCTGAGGCGTTGGAACATTTCTCAATGGATGGCTCAGATAAAATGGTTTTCTGGTGCGATAAAATAGTACTGGCCTGCCAAGACGCTCTGCTCCTCACAGTTGGTAAATATGCGCCGTCTTATAGAGAAAGAAATGGTATCTTTGCAAAGTCTGTAGAGCAGTTCGAATTGCCATGTATTCAAGCTTTAGCTAATCTAGCCAGAAAAGCAACAGAGCGCAGGTTGAATGGCAACGCTGAAATGCCCAATGGGTGTTTGAAATACTGGTTTCAAGTCAGCGAAATATGCGATGAAGTTTTCAGGTATGTCTTGAAAAGAAGCTACAGCATCGATTTCAACAATTACTTGGAGTTTCAGGAAATATACATGAAATCAAATCTTGCGAGATGCACTACGTTGCCGTTTGGCAATCCAGTTCTTCAGAACGTTTTCAGGTTTCTTAAAAGAAAGCTTGTTGGATACAAACTTCCAAATATAAGAATGTTGTTGAGAATATGGATTAGGTGGGATCACAAGCTCTACTCCCATATACCCCTTCTTTACTTTGGAATAGAAGAAGACTGTAGGGTAAATACAAGGTACCTAGGGAAAGTTGTTTGTTTTCTACGAGAATTGGGATATAATCTTAGAATCCATAATTGTTCCTTAAGAGAGTGGTTAGATGTGAGAGATAGTTTTGTAGAAGCTTGGCATCAATTAAAATTATGATAAATAAAATTGTTAAAAAATTGAAGAGGTGATCAATATAAAAATATTAATCGTCTGGCGAGGTTTGCCACGACCTAACCACCCCGGTCATGCCCGACCATTCTATTTCATAAAGTACTATAGCTCTACAGATGATATAACCTTAGTCTCGCCTTATCATAACAGGGAGACTTTAATTGATATGCCAATAAGGTATAATGGAGTTCCTGAACGAGCTTTTAAGAACTTCTTTTCTAAAGCGACATTCTCAGTTTTAAGGAGACTGACATACACTAACTTGCTATATACCAAGGATTTTAACGTTTCTAGGCAATATTCTCCAATTCTTCAGAAAAAAATCAATGAGGTATTGAAAAAAGAAAGATTTGATCTCATTTATTCCGACTATTCTACTTCATCTTATCTACTTTATTTTAAACGAAAGGATCGAATAAAGGCACCAGTTGTTTTAGAATTTACTTTTCCAACATTATATGCGCAGCGTCGCTTTTTAAGATATGGATCTTTTCGAGATAAAATTCTTGCATTTTTAACTTATCTTTCTTTTCGCTTTTTAGAAGTCAAACGCTACGGCCTCTTTGAAGCTGGTATTTATGTTTCTAAAACCCATCTTGAATTATCGAAACCTTTTTTGCCTAAGCAGACTTTCGTCATTCCACCTGGTGTAGATCTTGAATTTTTTAGACCCCAACCGATAGATTCGACTTCTCCCACCATAATTTTTAGTGGTGGCATGAATTACCTGCCGAATGTTGCTAGCGTTCTTCACTTTTATTCGAAAATATATCCATATATTAAGAGGGAATTACCAAATGTAAAGTTTTATGTGGTTGGGAGAGAGCCTGACAATAGAATTAAAAAATTGAGCTTTGACCCGTCAGTTATCGTTACGGGATCTGTGAACGATGTCAGGCCTTATTTTGCTGCATCCGAAGTTTTCGTGAACCCGATAATTATTGACGATGGAGGTATTAAAAACAAAGTTCTGGAGGCAATGGCAATGGGCAAAGCGGTAGTCTCAACCCCTTTGGGTGCGAGAGACATTGGAGCAACCGATTATGAGAACATCGTTATTGCGAGAAACGACAGAGAATTTGCAGAAAAAGTAGTAGAATTGCTCAAAGATGAAAAAGAACGACGAAGAATAGGTAATAATGCGAGAAAATTCGTAGAAGAAAATTATTCTTGGGAGAAGCAGTCAAAGATGCTTTACAATGTTTTTAAAGAACTTGTGGAGGGAAATTTTGATGAACTTCACTAACTTTGGAATTCCCAATCTCTTTATACTGAACGACTGGGAGATCAAAAAACTCCTAGGTGTAGTTTTGACTATCCAGCTTACTCTAGTAGGCTTAATATTTCTGGAATCTTCCGGCTTTGAAATTCCAATAATTAGACCACTGGTTGGCTTTGTTTATCTGACATTTATTCCGGGATTTTTGATCCTCAGAATACTAGGTGTAAATAGCGGTGATTGTATTGAGAATGTACTTTATGCTGTGGGACTCAGTCTTTCAAGTTTGATGTTCGTCGGGTTTGTTATGAATGCATTTCTTCCTTTTTTTGGTATTTATAATCCAATCTCGGAATATTGGATAATTTTTGCGTTAAATGTTTTTATTATTCTTTTGATAGTTATATCATATTTTATTAATAAAAATAAATTTTCAACTCCCAAAGCTGTTGTGAATCCCTCTTCACGTCTTATAATATTATTGTTATTCCCCTGTTTGGCTGTTAGTGGCACTTTCATTCTAGATTCTACAAATAATAATCTTCTACTTCTTATCCAGCTAATCCTTATTTCTGTTTTTCCCCTTTTAGTTGCTTTAGAAAAAATCCCTTCAAAATTACATCTCTCCAGTATTTGGGCAATATCTATTTCCTTGTTGTTCCATAATTCTCTACCTTCAATGTACCCTCGATTTACTGACAACGTTTTTGAGCACTCTTATGCTAGCCGAGTTTTATCTGTGGGTTTTTGGAATTCCCAGGATCCTGGAAACTTGAACGCTATGCTCGCAATTACGGTAGTTTTGCCCATGTTTTCCGAAGTTTGTCAGCTTTCTTTAAATAGTGTTTTTAAAGTGATTGTCCCGTTTTTATACTCTCTCGTCCCTCTCGCACTATATATAGTATTCAAAAAACAAACTACAGAAAAGATTGCTTTTTTTTCGTCTTTCTTTTTCATTTCTTTTTACGAATTTTTTACTTGGGCAGGGCTTACAATGAAAACTGTCTGTGCGGGGCTCTTTTTAGCTTTGTTTTTAATGGTTGTAACTAACGACCGCATAAAAAGGTCAACTAAAAAAACTCTTTTAATTATCTTCAGTTTTTCTTTAGCAGTATCTCATTACGGAACTTCGTATATCTTCATGTTTTGCCTATTGGCAACCATCTTTTTGACATTGTTTTTGGAGATGGCTAGGTATGAAAAAAATAAAGGATCTATAACAATTGATTTCGTTATACTATATTTCGCTTTTGCTATTGGTTGGTATATTTACACGAACTTTTCTCCCTTTTTTACATTTACCAAGCTTTTTGAAGGCATAGTTTCATCGATTATGGAATTTGTTTTGATACCTAAGGGGGGATACGCTTACTACGTACTAACCAGCAAATTCAGCCTATCACTTGAAATTGTTAAGATCCTCTGTGGCTTATCGGCCTTTTTCAGCGTAATTGGAGTTTTGAATGAGTTTTATACAAAAGAGTTTAACTTTAATGATGATTTCAAAAAACTTTCTTTAACTTTTGTGGGAGTTGGAGCAATGGTTTTCCTTGGGCATCTTTCCGGAGCTGCAACACCAGATCGGATATTCCATTTAGTAATGTTTTGTTTGGCACCTTTTTGTGTTATAGGCGGGATTATGGTTTTCAAAAATTTGATAGAAATATTAAAGATAAAAAATAGTGAAGCACTCTTATTTTCCATCTTCCTTGTTGTTTTCTTCTCATTCAACACGGGTTTAGTCTCTGAATTAATTTTAAAGGATCATCCTGGAGCCCCAATCTATATCAGCTCAGAACGCATTCAAAGCGAAGGATCGATCGAAGAAAAGGAGTATTTTTATAGAGAATATGTTCCAATATGCGATACAATGGGAGGCAAATGGCTTTCTAATTTCCGAGATACAAATAAAAAAATATATGCGGACCAGAAAGGAGCACAAATTTTGTCATCTTCAATGTATGGTGTGAAGATAGAGGAAAAAATAGAGATATTGAAAAATCCTCAGAGATTAACGAATGGGTACGAGTATGTATATTTAAGAAAGCTAAATACTGAGGAGAAGATATTCGTCACTGATGTCTTTCCATTAAAGTTCTTTAGTATTTATAACTACTTAGAAAACAAACACAGGATTTATGATAATGGTTTTTCTGAAGTTTGGACTTAAGAAAGAGCCCAGCATTTGATAACTTTTAGTATAACGAAAGTTAAAAAGATTTCTTACCGTGCAATAGAGCAAAAATCTTGCTAGAAGCTTTGGCTAGAGAATACAAAATGCCTGACTTATGAAAGTTTTAAAGAATCTGAAGAACTAGAATTGCTCTTTATGACGTATGACGGATTTACATCTCATCTTGTGAAAAAAGTAAGTATCATTGATGTTGGTTTTAATGAAGTGAATTTCGCAAAGGGAGCCGAAGACTGGATTTGCTATATAGAATGGGGCGATGGGGAGATGTTCGGGGAGTATAATTTATACTCGCATGAAAATTGCTGAGATTGTGAAAATGTCCACAAATGGTGTTTGTATGAAGATATTGGTAGTATTCCTTCACGGAAACATCTTTGAACCTAAAGCTGGGCTTGAAGTGAGAATACACAATTTAGCTAAGCAACTTGCAAAGGAAAATGAAATCGTAACTTTAGAGTCGAAAGAATATAGGGGAACAAATGTTTCTTTTCCAGTTAAAGCAAGGTATTTTGTTAACCCATTTGCTATTAAAAAAATTCATTTTGGAACTTTTTTTGCAGATTTAAATCCAAGCTATATTCTTTCACTTACTAAGGTTTTGAGAAATGAAAAACCTAGAATTATACAGGTATCTTTTCCCTACGGTGTTTTTGTAACAAAAATTTTATCAAAAATAATGATTAAAAATTGCATCGTAATATATGATGCTCATAACGTGGAATCAAATGCTCATAGAAATGTTGTATTAAAAAACCCTTATACTTCTTTTCTAAAAAAATGGATAGATTTTATTTATACATATATTGCAGAGAAATTAGCATGCAGATTTGCGGATCATATCATTACTGTTAGCAAGGAAGATGCAGATTGCTTTATTAGAGACTTTTCTGTAAAGAGGGAGAAGATCTCTGTTATCCCACAGGTACTTCAATAATTGATTTACAGACTTACGACAGAATGAGATGTAGAGAGAAATTGGGTCTAAAAAAGATAGCATCGTGGTTGTATTTCATGGCTATTACAAATATTATCCAAACATGGAAGCAATAAAACTGATCACAGATTACATAGCCCCTGAAATTCACAAAAAATTTAAAAATGTGTTGTTTGTTGTAGCAGGAAAGGATGTGCCAAAGTTTGAAAAAGATGAAATTAAATTTTTAGACGACATATATGAATTGCTCGCAGCAAGCGACATTAGCCATAGTTCCAATTCTCAGTGGGGGTGGAACTAGAGTGAAGATAATGGATTACTTGAATGTTGGTTTGCCAATTGTAACAACTAAGAAAGGGATCGAGGGAATTGAAGCTGAAAACGGCAAACATGCGATCATAGTAGATGATGTAAGATATGTTTATGTTGATTTAAAGAGCTGGGTTTTGATTGTTAAATAGCTTCGAAGATCAAAAATTAAGATCCTGATGTAGGATGCAAAGGAGAAGCTACAATTCTATTTCGTGTTGTTTCAAGACTAGAAGATGGGAAGCGAAATAAGAAGACATCACCAGTTCGACCCTTTTTATGGATCGAAAAACTTATAGAGAAAAGTTAAAGAAATTAAAAAGACGTCAGCTTCTATGGTATGCAAGATTAAACCGAGAGTTTCTATTATTATTTTAAACTGGAACGGATGGAAGGATACGATAGAATGTTTAGAATCCCTTTACAGAATAGATTATCCAAACTACGATGTCATACTTGTAGACAACGGTTCCACAGATGACTCAATAGAAAAAATTAAGGAATACTGCGAAGGGAAAATTGCTGTCGATTCAAAATTTTTCAAATACGATCCGAGAAACAAGCCTATTGAAGTCGTAGAGTGTGGAAAAGATGACAAACCAGATATCTCAAAAGCTCAAAAAGATAGGCTGTTTCTAATAAAAAACAATAAAAACTACGGATTTGCCAAAGGAAACAACATCGGAATCCAATATGCATTAAAGGCTTTCAATCCGGACTACATTCTGCTTCTCAACAACGATACCGTAGTTGAAAGAAATTTTCTGACGGAGCTCGTGAAGCTGATGGAAAGCGATGGAAAGATTGGGATAGCCGGGCCCAAAATATACTACTACGATTTCAACGGCAGAAGCGATGTCATATCATTTACCGGAGAAGACATCATACTGGAAAAAGGCTTAGTAAAAAGATACGGCTGCGGAGAAATAGACAGCGGACAGTGGGACAGACAAATGGAGGTTGATAGGCTTGAGGGATCCTGTATGCTGATTAGGAGGGAAGTCTTTGAAAGAATTGGTCTTCTTGACGAGGATTATTTCCTTTACTGGGAAGAAACAGATTTTTGTATCAGGGCAAAGAGAGCTGGATTTAAAAATGTATATTGTCCAAAATCGAAAGTATGGCATAAAATTGGGGCATCAACTGGAGGAATGGGTAAGATTGTCCCATCAAGAATATACCATAGCGCAAGAAGTCGCATCATCTTTATTGCCAAAAATTTCCCCGAGCACTACTCAAAATTTCTTATTTATCTAGCACTCTACAGGTTCTGGCGTGATCTTGGGGCTTATTTACTCTATCGTAGAAACTTTTCGGCTGCGAAGGCATATCTCAAAGGCACGATCGATGGTTACAGAGCCGCAAAAAAGTACCGATTAAAGGTGTGAAATATGTTTCGTAAACTTCTAAGCAGGCTTTTTCCGTATTTTGAGAAATTGAGAATCCACGTTCTCCCCGTCCACCACTATTCCCCAATCCCCGCAATCGGAAAATTGCGGGAAGAAATTTGGCAGAGAGTCTCGGAACTTCCGGGAATCAATATGAACGAGGAAATTCAGCTTAGGTTGCTCGAGGAATTTGAGAAGTATTCCGATGAGTTCAATAGCTTTCCTTGCAAAAAAGGAGACGGATTTTACGTTTTCACTCCATCTTTCGGATCCGTGGATGCGGAAATATACTACTGCATGATCCGTCATTTCAGGCCCAGAAAGATAATTGAAGTCGGAGCTGGATTCTCAAACCCTGCTCGCAGCTGAAACTGTTGAAAGAAACGCTATCGACTGCGAAATTGTTGCCATAGATCCTTACCCTCAGAAATTTTTGAAGGCGAATAAAAGGATAAAAGTAGTGGAAAAACCTGTGGAGGAAGTAGGACTAGAAGAGTTCAAAGCTCTCGGGAAGAACGACATACTCTTCACAGATTCAACCGCATACGGTAAAGATAGGGGGGAGATGTCGTGTATCTTTATCTTGAAGTGCTTCTAAAGAAGGGCGTTTTAGTTCATTTTTACGACATATTTCTCCCGCTGGAATATCCAAGGGACTGGGTTATGAAATGATGCGGTTTTGGAACGAACAGTATCTTCTCCAGGCCTTTCTGGCGTTCAACGATGCATTTGGAGTTTTATGGTCGGGAAGTTACATGAATCTTAAGCATCCGGAAAGGCTTGAAAGGATTTTCAGGTCTTATGTCAGAAACAGAACTTTTCCGGGAAGTTTCTGGATAAGGAAAAACAGACAAATTTTTTAAAACTGAGGGGTTAACCACAACGTGGCCAATTTGATCTCAAGAGGTTGGAAAGTACTTAGCGAAGAAGGATTAAAAACCTTCTGTAAAAAAACTCTTTCTTATTCTCTAAATTACTGTAAAATATCTTGTAGAAGATTAGGATATGGCTACTACTTGAAAAATTGGATTGAGAAAAGGAGAAATAGACTACTATTGGAGGAAGCAAGAAGAAATTCGAAGATTAAGACGAACAATCCGCTAGTTTCAGTTTGTATAGCTACATATAACAGGGGAAAGATTTTAGTGGAGAGGACAATACCCTCTGTTTTAAGACAAACATATCAGAATTTTGAGATTATCATCGTCGGGGACAATTGCACAGATGATACTGAAAATCTGCTCAAAGTTTTTGGTGACGAGAGAATAAAATTTTATAATCTCCCTAAAAGAGGGAATTATCCTAAAAATCCCCATGATAGATGGCTAGTCGCGGGCGTGGTGCCCAGAAATAAATGTCTTGAATTATGTTCGGGCGACTGGATAGCTCCGCTGGATGATGATGACGAGTTTACAGAAGACCACATAGAAACATTATTAAATTTTGCTATAGAAGGTAATTACGAGATGGTCTACGGAGTAGTTGAGATGGAGGTAGAACCAGGTAGATGGATTCGTGTGGGTTCTTACCCACCTCGTTGCGGTAAAATTTGCCATCTTTCGGTATTGTATCATTCCAGTCTAAAGTTCTTTAAATACGATATCAACTCTTGGAAATATGGTGAACCTGCCGATTGGAATCTATGGAGGAGAATGAAAGAGGCGGGTGTTAGGATAGGATTCGTAAATAAAGTGGTGGGCAAACATTATTTAGAGAGAACACGACTGGGTATTTAGTGATAGTATGAAAAAAGTGTACATACTCGGCGCAGGTGGGTTTGGAAGAGAGGTTTTGAATATTTACATAGACTGTGGGAGGGAAAAAGAAGTTGCAGGTTTTTTAGAAGAGAACTGCAAAAGAAGGGGAGAAATAATTAATGGAAAGCCTGTCGATGATGTCTCAATATTAGAGAGAGCAGACAGGAATGAAATAAAGCTCATATGTGCAATTGGGACTCCCTTAAGGAGGAGACTGATTGAATACACAGAGCAACTCGGCTATGAATACGACACGGTGATTCACCCAAGCGTTATAAAATCTAGGTGGGTGACTTTTGGAAAAGGTGACATCATCTGCGCAGGTAACATATTTACAAGCCAGATAACTATAGGCGACCACACTATTATAAACTTGGATTGTACAATAGGTCATGATGTATATATTGGAAAATACTGTACGATCTCTCCAGGTGTCCATATTTCTGGTAGAGTTAGGATTGGAGACCACGTGTTTATCGGTACAGGCGCGACAATAATTCCAAATATCACCATTGGCAACAACTCGATCATAGGAGCAGGCGCTGTTGTTACCAAAGACATTCCAGAAAACACTTTAGCAGTTGGAGTCCCAGCCAAACCAATAAGAAAATTAACGGAAGCAGATTGGAGAAAGTTAATATGATTCTCAAGAAACTTCCGCACCCTTTGAGAGTGATAAATTTTATAACTTGTAGGCCTACTCCGCTACTAAGTATTGGCTTATTCGCAACAAACAGATGTAATTCTAAATGCAAGATCTGTGGTATTTGGAGATCTGAACCGAAAGTGGATTTAGAGCCCGAAATAGTCGAGAACCTTTTCAAGAGCAAACTGCTAAAACCCGGCTATACGACAATCGCTCTTACGGGGGGGGGGAATTTATATTGCATCCTAAATGTTGTGAGATAATTTCCATGTGTAAAGAGTACGGCTTCAATTTTCATTTACTGTCCAACGGTTTGGCTTCAGACAAATTGATCAAAATCGTTAGGTTGTTTAAAGTAAAAAAACTATTTTTGTCTCTAGATGGTAGGCCCCAAACCTATAAGATGGTAAGGGGAGTTGATGGTTATTACAACGTCCTGAAAGTAATTGAAGAGTTGAAAGACGAGACAAATATAACAATAGCCTATACTGTCAATCCTTGGAACAGTAGGGAAGATTACCTCCACGTTCTGGAAATTACCAAGAAGTACAATCTCAATCTTGAAACTGTTATCTATGATGATGTTGAGCTTTTTAATACCGAATTTGTTGGAGATAGATTGTTATACGACGTGTCCGATTTAATGGATAACGGACTAAATCGAAAATTTATTTTACTTTATAAAAAATGGTTGGAAGGTTTAAGGATTCCCTGTTTGAGCATCCGTGTTAATACTTATGTTATGCCTAATGGAGATGTGCGATTGTGTCATGGGACTGATGTTGTGCTAGGTAATCTATATGAAAGATCGTTTGACGAGATTTGGAGATCTAGGGAAACAAGAAAAATTCTAAAACTTTATACAAATTGCAATAAATGTTACAGTCACTGTCACAGAATGTTTGATCTCGGAGTATTAGAAAAAACAAAGTTTTTGCCAAAATTTATTTTAAAGAGATTATGGGGGGACTTTGAATATGAGTTGCTCTTTGAAAGCACAGGAAGAAGAAAATAGAGAATCAGAATTGAAAAGGATAGAAATACCAAAACGAAAGGCATCTAGAAGATTCAGACCTTTATTAAAAATGGGAACGATATTGCAACAAGTGTATAAAGTAATGTATAAAAAAATATTTTATTTTAATAAATTAAAAATTAGAAATCTACGGAAAGCGGACGCATTAAAACTTCACGTGGGCTGTGGAAAAGTAAAATTTCCGGGATGGGTGAACATCGACATCGAACCCGGCGCCGCAGATTTAATCATCGATGTTAGGAAAGGATTGCCATTTGATGATGAAAGCGTGGATTACATATATAACGAGCACTTTATAGAACATCTTACCTATGAAGAGTGTGAAAAAGTTCTCCAAGAGTTCTGGAGAGTCCTAAAAAAAGGTGGTGTCTTAAGAATAGCCACTCCTGACCTCGATTATATCATCGATAGGTATATAAATAACTGGAGAGACCAAGAGTGGCTCACGTGGCCTGAATATAGCTTTATAAAAACGCGAGGGGAAATGTTAAATATAAGTTTTAGATGGTGGGGACACAAATATCTTTACAATGAAGAGGATTTAAGAAACCAGTTAAAGAAAGCCAATTTTAAAAAGATCGTTCGATGTGAATGGGGAAAGAGTAAGCATGCAAGTCTCTGCGGCTTAGAAACAAGAAAAGATTCGAAATTAATATTGGAGGCTGAAAAGGAATGATAACAGTAACTAAACCAGACCTTCCCCCTCTCGAAGAATACATCGAATACCTGAAAAAGATATGGGCGAACAGATGGCTAACAAACAACGGTGAAATTCTGCAGCTTTTTGAGAGAAAATTAAGGGAATACCTAAAAGTTGAGAATCTCCTATGCGTTGTAAACGGCACCTTAGCGCTTCACTGCGCAATAAAGGCCCTAGGACTCAAAGGAGAAGTTATTACAACGCCTTTTACATTCCCAGCGACTACGAACGTTATAATCTGGGAAGGATTAACCCCTGTTTTTGCAGACATAGATCGCCAAACTTTTAACATCGATCCTGAAGATGTAGAGAGAAAAATAACTAATAAAACAAGTGCAATTCTTGCAGTTCACACCTATGGCAACCCTTGCCATGTAGAAGAGCTTGAAGAAATTGCCGAAAGTTATAATCTGAAAATAATATACGATGCTGCACATGCCTTCGGTTGTGAATACAAGGGTCGTTCCGTGTTAAATTACGGCGACATTTCAACATTAAGCTTTCACGCAACTAAAGTATTCCACACGATTGAAGGAGGAGCAATCACCGTTAAGTCAATGAATTTGTTTGAAAAACTGAAATTACTGATAAATCATGGAATTAAGTCTGAAGACGAATTTATTCTCCCCGGGACGAATGCAAAAATGAATGAGTTTCAGGCTGCAATGGGGCTTTGCAATCTCAAGTACTTTGATGAGAAAATCAAGAAAAGAAAGATGATTTATGAATACTACAAAGAAAAGTTGGGCGATATGGATGTGGAATTCCAAAAGGTTATAGCATCTAAGTACAATTATGCATACATGCCGGTACTTTTCAAGAGTAAGAATATGAGAGATAAAGTATATGAGGAGCTTTTAAAAAATGGAATTAAATCCCGAAAGTATTTCTATCCATTAACGACCAGTATGGCTCATTTTAGACACTTGGATTTAGCTGCAAAGTACGGATTAAAAGTAGCTTCTGAGATTTCAAGTCGAGTGTTATGTCTCCCGCTGTACGCAGATCTCGATCTCGAGAGCGTTGATAGGGTTGTTGAAATTATAAGGAGAACTTTAAAAAATGTTTAAAAAATTAAGGTAATGCCTATGGTTTCCAATATTAAAGACTTAAAACTTCCAAGTGTTAAACTAGCGGACTTGGCAAGATTTCCCGACGAACGGGGAATCTTCACTGAGATCATGCGGGCTGACTGGGAAGAGCTGCTGGGCGAGGACAGCATTCTTCAGGCAAACCTGTCTGTAACGTATCCTGGAATCGTTAGGGCATGGCACAGACATCTCCGCGGCCAGACTGACTACTTTCTGGTATTAAAAGGTTCTATAAAAGTCTGCATTTACGATGACGAAGAGAATTCGCCTACAAAAGGCCATCTGGTCGAAGTTGTCCTCAGCGAGGCTAAAATGCAGATATTGAGGGTTCCGGGAAAATACTGGCACGGGTTCAAGGTTGTAAGCCACGAGCCGGCTTATGTAATATACTTCGTGAACAGGCTTTACGACTATTCGAATCCCGATGAGGAGAGAAGGCCCTGGAATGATCAGAGCATAATCCCAGCAGCGATTAACGGAAGAAAAGATGATCCCAGAGTTGGAAAGCCCTGGGACTGGTTCTATCCCCCGCACAGGTGATGCGATGAAGATACTCATCACGGGAGCTAGTAGCCTTCCGGGCTACAGAACTGCGCTGGAAGCCTTGAAAAGGGGACACGAGGTCATCGCTTTATACTACAGACATCCAGTGCCAATAGAGGATGGAAATTTGAAGAAAATTGCGATTGATATAACCAAGGCCAACGATTTGGCAAAGCTGATTTTCGAGGAAAAACCCGAAGTCATCATCCACATGGCAGCGCTTGGAGATGTCGACCTTTGCGAAAGAGATAAGGAGCTTGCATGGAAAACAACTGTCAGGCCCAGCATAGAAATAGCATCCCTCGCCTCAAAGCTTGACTTCTTTGCGATCTATCTCTCCACTGACTACGTTTTCGATGGCGAAAGGGGAAACTACAAGGAAAACGATGTCCCGAATCCTATAAATTACTACGGCTTAACGAAGCTAATGGGAGAAGTAGCCTTTCAATGCTGCGAAAGATATGCAATTGTTAGGGCGAGCACTATCTACGGCTTCGGCCCGGGAAGGGCAAACTTTGCAAAGTACCTCTTTGAAAAGCTCAAGGCAAATGAGTACGTCAAAGCTGTAGCGGATCAGTACACTTCCCCAACCCAGGCATCGCTACTTGGAAAGGCCATAGTTGAGATTGCGGAAAGGGAATTGAACGGGATCTTCCATATTGCCGGCGAGAGGATGAGCAGATACGAGTTCGCAGTCAGAGTTGCGGAAGCCTTTGGCCTAGACAAATCCCTGATAAAGGAAGCGAAAATGGAGGAGATGAAATGGACTGCAAAAAGGCCCAGGGATTCCAGCCTTAGCTGCGAGCAAAGCAGAAGGATTATAAAGATTGACTTTCATTCAACAGAAACGGCTTTTAAAACGCTGAAGGAGGAAATGGCATGAGGATCTTGGTTACAGGCGGCCTGGGATTCATAGGGAGCAATTTGATTAGGTACATGCTGAAGGAGCACAAAGACTTTGAAGTAATAAACCTGGACAAGATGGGCATAGGCTCTAACGAGAAAAACCTAAGGGATCTGGAAGGGGATAAAAGATACAGGTTTATCAAAGGCGACATCCTTGACTTCGGGCTTGTATCTGAGCTGATAAAGAAAGTCGATGCGGTGGTAAATCTTGCAGCTGAAACTCATGTTGACAGGAGCATAGCGAATCCGAGGGTCTTTCTTGAGAGCAACACGATTGGGACATTCAACATTCTCGAGGCTGCGAGGATTTACAATCCGAGGATAAGGATCCTGCACATGTCAACGGACGAAGTTTATTCAGACATACTTTCGGGCTCGTACAGAGAAGAGGACAGATTAAAGCCATCTTCTCCATATTCAGCTTCAAAGGCCGCAGCAGACATGTTCTGCCTGGCATATCACAGAACATACCGCCTCGATGTAATAATAGCGAGGTGCACGAACAACTTCGGTCCCTATCAGTTTCCGGAAAAGCTCATACCGAAAACCGTGATAAGGGCGAGGCTTGGAATGAAGGTTCCAATTTATGGCAGCGGGAAAAACGTTAGGGACTGGCTCTACGTTTTGGATAACTGCGAGGCAATAGATCTGCTCCTGCAGAACGGAAAAGCTGGAGAGATATACAACATCTCGGCCGGAAACGAGCTGGAAAGCATTGAAATAGTCAAAAGGGTTCTGAAGATCATGGGGAAGGATGAAAAAATCATAGAGTTCGTCGAGGACAGGCCGGGGCATGATATTCGCTACAGCCTCGATTCGACGAAAATAAGAAGAGAGCTTGGATGGAAGCCCAGGCATTCGCTTGATGAAGCTTTAAAGAGCACAGTCGAATGGTATCTGGAAAACGAATCATGGTGGAGGGAGATAGTGGATGAAAGGATTCTCCATCCAACCCCGTGGAAGCTGAGGTGGTGAAATGAAAGGAGTTATTCTTCACGGCGGTGCTGGAACCAGGCTCAGGCCTTTAACCTTCAGCGGACCTAAGCAGCTGCTTCCAGTTGCAAACAAACCCGTAAGTCAATACGTTCTTGAAGATCTGGTTTCAAGCGGTGTCAAAGAAATCGCGATAGTCCTTGGTGAGATATTTC
>Ga0326760_1000450_pt1 | contig 22132 bp, 29 predicted proteins | sample GCREP_S_FD_207668 | JGI IMG/M metagenome (GOLD analysis project Ga0326760, IMG submission 207668) | Hot spring sediment microbial communities from Geyser Creek Basin, Yellowstone National Park, WY, United States - GCR.EP_S | ecosystem: Environmental > Aquatic > Thermal springs > Near-boiling... | reverse complement strand
TCAGAAGTCTATCAAACTATAGCAGAGGAGTCTTCAGCAAATGTTGCTATTCAGCTTGCTAGCTTAATGTCAGCGAGTGGAGCAGCCCCATACCGAATAGAAATTAGTTATACTCCTTCTAGTAAAACTCTCTATTACGTTAAAGGAGAAGAAAGAGTATTAAAAGTATTGGCAAAGTTTCAACAAATATTTATTCAGAAAATGGAGTCTACTGCAAAATACTGTGTACCATTTGAGAATTTCGAATTCGATGATGTCAACGAATTCTTAATAAGGAAAACAGAGAGCGAGAAAAAAGTTTTCGCTTGGAGGAGGAAAGAGTGAAAAGTATTATAGCGTTTGATGCGATATTGCTTGGACTTCTAGCTGTTGGTACATCAGCTTATGCTATTTATTTTTTTCTTAAAACTTTAGTGGAGATTTGGGCATTAAACTTTCAGGCACAAAGCGAAAGAAATGCGATACATTTAGCTAATGCGTTAATTTCTTCCGAAAAACTGGTTTATGAGAGAGATGGAGTCAAATACAGGGGTATGTTGGATGAAGAAAAGTTGAACTCTGTTTTTTTAAGGTCTGAAAAGGGATTTAGGGAGAAAGAGGAATTAAAAAGTATTTTTAATCCAGCAAATTGGATAGGATTTGATGAGCTTGGTTTAGGTTATATGAATGTTATAACTTGGGTTACAATAGTAGATTTAGATCGATGCGGAAAGGATAATTGCGTAGTATGGAGTGGTGTAACACTGGGTATAAATGTAGTGAAGTTAATAGAAGAGAGCCCTCAGTTTAAATTCTTAAAATGTCTATACGATGCGTTTGATAAAAGTTGGGCGCATTTAGCAAAAATGGCTGCCGCTTGTATTACAGGTGCTATAGTTGGCTTTGTAATAGGTGGTCCAGCCGGTGCTGCTATTGGTTGCGGACTTGGTATAGCATTAACACTTTGGACGCCAGCAGAATTTGTAAATTGTTTTGGAAAAGCTTTACCTGAATGGGTGAAAGCTTGGCTGGAGAAAGGGAGTCCTATTGTTGGAGACGGTTTGCCAGTAAATATAGTTTGTAAAGATGGCTCGATACATAGAGGGAGGATTGTTGTTTCCATTTTAGAGTGGATCTATAAGCCAACACCATGGTGAAATAGATGAAGGGTCTAGCGGCCATTTTTGGAGCAATTATAATACTTGTAGTATTGGTTTTTTTCGGGGTTCTTTCTCTATTTCTATGGGAGAACCTCCATCTTTTCACTCATACCGTTGTTGTTGTAGTAATGTACAATCCAAATGATGCGTACAGACTTCTTGCTTCTCTTCTTTCTTTAAATTATAACTCTAATCCTGCATACAAACTTTTATCGTTAATCGAGTATACTCAAGATAAAAATTTCATAGCGTTTTTAGATGAATCCATAAGAAAATACATACAGAAAGAAGAGCCTCCAATTTGCTACAAGCTAATATTCGACTCCCAAGTTCTCATAGATTTCAAAAAAGAAGGGTATTCGGGAGATTGTGAAGATGCTCCATTCGTTGCGCGAGTTCCTGTGTTCGTTCCCTACAACGATGCTAGGCTTGTGAAGTATTTAATCCTGAAATATAGGAGGTAAAAATGAAAGGAATAATCGTCGAGACAATATTTCTGTTTGCTCTTTTGAGTATCATAGTTCAGGCACTTCTTTCTCTCGCTTCTTTTTTCTACTATCGTAATTTTCAAATCTCTCTAAAGAGTGCAGAAATTCTTAAGGCTACAGATGTCGTTGAAAGTGTAAAAAAAGGTCTTGAATTTGCTTATGAGTATTCATTCCTTCAGGCAGCTTATGAAGTAGGAAAGCTAGGTGGATATGAAAGTAGCATAGCTCAATTACCGTGGAGAGTTTATGAGAGTACCAATTTTCCATCATATATTAGTGCAATAGAGGCAAGAACAAGAGAGTTTATAAAGGAATATCTAGATAATTTAAAGTCTCTTGGCTTTAAGTTTGGGGAAGTATATGTAAATATTTCCAAAGTAAAGATAAACATTGAAGAAACAAGTCATGGAGCTCATCTAGGACAGATAATAAAAGTTTTGTCACCGACTGAATTTTGGAAAATGGAGGTTTGGTTTTCTCAACTACTCAACTATTCAGGCTCTTTTTTCTCTATTTACGATATTCCAAACAGAACAGTTATTTTACCTTCTGAATACTTTCAACTTTATGAGGTTGCAAACTCTCTCTTTATTGAAAGAGATAGAATAAAAGAGGCCATTGAAAAAGCTGAAGAAAACATGGAAAAAGAATGTAAAGAGTCTAGCTGTACAGAAGAAGAATTAGAAAAAAAGTGCTCAAATGCTAATGAGAAGTTTAGGAATAAAATTTTAGAAGAGTTAGAGAATGCAAAAAAAGAGAGCGAGTTTCCAATAGAGTTTATTGTAAATAGAGTTGAAATTAAGCACGAAATTGAGAAAAAGAATAGTGGATGTTTGTGTAGATACTTTGCTGCAGTTGATGTTAAAATAGATATTTCAACGAAAAATCAGTATCCTGTTTACGATGCGAAAGAAAGGAGTACAAAATTTAGAAATATAAAGTTAACTTTTCATTTGATTACAAGTAACGATTATGAGAAATGGAGGCCTTTGTAATTTATTAGTGTAAATTAAGCTAATTGTACTTTACAATCATTTCTTGCGCTTATGTAAATACCGGTTCCTGGAGGAATGAGGAATGAAGTTAAATTCTCCTCCTTAATTTCCCACTTTTTTGTTATCGGATTATATACATAACGATAGATTCTCCCCCATCGGTTCTCCAATTTATACCATCTTTTTTCTGATGAATTAAAATAAACAATTGCATCTATTTCACTACCACTTACTTTGCTTACTTCTAATCCATTGTAAGGAGTGGCTATGAAATTTTTGCCTTTCTTTAATTCAAGGGAGGAAGGTCGAAATGGTATTTGACCTCTTACTTGCAGAGTACAGCTTGTATAAGAGTATATTCCGAAGGTAATTGCTCCTATTTGCGTAACTTTTCGGTCGTCTGGTTCAAGATTTATTATCATCAGTGTACCATTCGGGAGGTAGTGTCTACCTCTATTATAAAGGAAGTAGCAATCGGATAAAGAATAAGCAATTTCACCATCATAGAATGGAATAGAGATGAAATTCCAACCAGCGAATAGTTTAATTGGAAAGTAAGTGTATGAGCCTTCTCCACCTCCGTTTGGTTGTGGTTGTCCTGGTGGTCTTTGCGGTTGAGAAAGACTTATCTTTAGAAAATAAAGGAGCGAAAAGAATAGGAAAGAAATGGAGAGAAAGAAAATTATAAGCGAGCGTCTCGATATTTGCAGTTTCTTACAACCTTCTAAACCTTTAGCAAGAGACAACTAACCACCTAAACTACGGCAATCCTGCTTCTGTCTCTACCGTTGTACAAATTTGAAAACAAACATCTCTATCGCCTTCTTTGCATTCATCAAAGTAAAAAGAACTAATACCCAATTGCTGTATACATGCGCTTGAGACGTCTTTAAAGGCAGAGATATCTCCGGTACCCTTTAAATTGCTACATGCTACTTTTACCTGTTGCTCGCATTCCTGTGACGTTACTTTGGCTGTTCCTGCTCCAAAGCGGTGAGCAAACGCGTAGAAGAGCAGACCAGCAGCTACTATAGCAACAATAATAATAACAAATGTTGGGAGGTCTGCCATAGCTACTGTTGTTTTCCAAGCTTATAAAGCTTTTAATACTTAATCCAAGTTTATCCCGACAGTTTTACATAACTCCTTTATGCAATCCTCGTTTTCAAAATCGCTACATATATTGGAAAGCGTTTCTTGGCATCCGGCTGATATTGAGTTTTTAAACAGAGTACCAGATTTCAGTCTTAAGTACTTGTCGCATGCTTGTAACAATTGTGTATTACAATCTGCTTCTTCCTTCTTTTTAAGAAATGGATTTATTCCAGAATGTATAAATATGAAAAAAGCGAGAAGGCCAATAGCTACTGCTACTATAGTGAAAACAACTTCCTTGCCAATACCTTTCATAAAATAAGTTTTTTATCCTTTTTATAAAATCATTAAAACTTTATAACCCCTCTGGTAACTCTCCCTCCGGTAATTTCTCCTCTTCTACTTTCTCCGTTTTTAGTTCTGCTTTCTTAGCTAAGCTTTCACAGAAAGATGTATAGTAAGGAGAGATGCTTCGAGATGCCTTTACGCTTGTTGTTATATAATCGAACCTAATCCAAACAGCCACTCTTCTCAGGTTTTCTTCGATTGCTTCCTTTCCTCCTTTTTTCTCCTTCGGTATATTTTCCCTAAGATAGGAGCATATGTTGTGCTCCTTAATACTTTTCCTCGTACTTTCTGGTAAGGAATTTATCACCCTTAGATAATTCCAATACTTCTTATAAATCTCCATTTCAGTTATAATTCCTCCTTTTGAAAGAAGCTTCTCTTCCAGAACTTCTTCAGATTCTTCAGGAGAAGGTTCTTCGTGAGATGGAACTTCTTCGCTTTCGTTTTTGGCTACATTTTCGTTTTCAGTTTTATTTTGAGAAACGTTTGAAATAAATTCCATAGAATATTTGAATGCTTCGTAGGAGGTGTTGCAGTATTCGTTTAGAAGAAGAAGCGATATTGGTTCATCGAGTAATACTTCGTTGTTTGTTAGGTTAACAATCTTTACATGAACAGAAGGTGGAGTAAATGTGCACAATATTCCTGACCAGTGGCCTCTCGACTTTAAGACTTCATTAATCTCCTTTAGTTTTTCTTTTAAGTTGCAATCTTTCTTAACTATTCCTACCGTTTCTGTTATAGAAATGTTCTTATACAAATCTGTAATGTTTATAACAATGTCTCTCGGTTCAACTTCAAGAGACGTTAGCTGAGGATTTCTTCCACCAACTTTTATTTGAGCGAATAAGAATACTTCATTTATGTACTTACCATACCTCTCCTGGAACCATGGATTTGGTATAAATTTAAATGTTGCTTCTGCTGGAGGTTGTGAGTATTTATATGCTGGGAGCGAGGTTTGCATGTATTTCTCAAAATAGTAAAGAATTCCCTTTCCTGTTAAAAACCCTGTATGTGTTACAAGAAGGTATAGAGTGAGGGGAGCACCACTACAAGTCGCTTTTACCCAGTCAATACACTCACAATAGGTTCTACTTGTTTCTACGCATGCAGTCTGATAACCAAAAGGCGAGGGACAAGCTAGAGTATTAGCATCACATTCTCCTGTAATTCCTGCCTTTTCCATATCTTCGCGAGGTACTTTGCATATTGGAGCACTAGTTTCCATTTCTAGATGGTGAGGATCAAATTTAATTTCCTCACCATAAACCTCTCCGGGGAGAAGGTTTGTTTTACTTTGTTGATAGTCGGTTGGAATGAAAAAAGTATTAAAGTATTTACTTTTCAAAATGGGTTGTATTTTGAGTAATGATACATTTTCCGCATAATTGTTTCTCAAAAATATAGCTTCCTTATAAGAACCACCAGCTGGCAAGGGATTCATTTCCCCCATCCCTATTTCTAATTTTATTCCAGATAGGGAAGGGATAGTATAAACTTTCCCTGTTTTTTCCAGTGAAACTGTGGTTAATCTTTCGCATGAATAACCTCTTGTTAGTTGAGCGAGAGTAGGAATAGAGAAAGTATGACCAAATACAGAAATGGTTTCCATACATTTAACGGTTGTAAGATAGAGTATTGTATAAGGTGCAAGGAAAAAAAGGAATAAAAAAGGAAAAAGTATGATAGCTAAAATAGAAGGAAAAGTGAGAGATGCTAAGTAAAATGAAAGAAAGAATGTGAAAATAAAAATTAGATGTATGACATATGGTTGTACTCGCAGTATGAGAGTCTTATAGTAGTTTGGTGAGGGAATAGAGAATAGAGTTATCAGAGTCACAATAGTTACAATAACTAGGGCTATCAGCCTGCTTCCTAAACTTTCTCTGCGTATTTTACTTGTTAATCCTATCAATCCTAGTGAAGCTGCAAGTAAACCGGAAGTTTCGGAGATGCCAGAAAGTGCCCCAGCCATTAGCTCTCCTAGTTCTACAGGAGAAAGGACACAGAAAAGAGCTGCTAGACTACTGAACACTATTATGACTATTGGTACCCACCAGCCAATAGTTTCTGGATAGAAAGCGTATAAAATCATAGTTACTATTCCTATCCATTTAGCAGGATAGTCTGCCCTTCTCGTAAAAAATAAAGCAATCCCTATAATTAGTATGATGTACCAAATCCACCACATGATTCTATTTTTGACTCCGAAGTTTATATTTCATCTCAAAATCAAAAGAATATATGGAAACAACGGAAATAGAAGGCAAGGAGTTAATTTTTTCAATCTTCCTTCCATTTTTACTTTTCTATTTCCTTCTCTTCGTATTTCTTAAGCGTTCAAAAATATTTGGAGAGGTAAGAGACATATACTACTCAGTGACTGCTCTAACAATTTCACTAATTTCCGTTCTATCTCTCTACTCCCTAGGTTTAAGCTGGATCTTGCCTTTCCTAGCAGCTTTTCTAACAGTTTTATCATTCGTTGCTGTCTATCTTTACGGAGTCTTCAAGTATTCTTTAAACGTGGTTACGAGAGAGGAGAAATTCAACAAATTGAGAGAAGAAGTAGAGAAGTTGATAAGTAAGTATGAAAGAGAAAAAGATGAAAAAAAGAAGGAAGAAATCAAAGGAAATATTAGGAAAAAACTTTCTGAGATCGAAAATTTAGCAAGGCAAGCTGGTAAAAAAATTGAGGAGGAAAGTTGGTATAAATATGTGAAAGAAAGGTTGGTTGAATGATAGAAACAATTTTGGCTTTCTCTTTTTCTTTCCTTTCTTTTTTAATTGTTTATGGTGTTCTCAATAAATTAAAATTATTTGAAAAAAGCGTTAATATTGTAATTTCATCAGTGGTTTTCTTTTTTGTTTTATATGCATTCTATTTTTATCGCCCTTTTATAGAAAGTTTTTTCTCATTTCTTTCTCTCCTTCTTTTCATGATTTTCGTTTTGTTTTCCCTCTATTTTTATAAGACCAGAGAAAAAACAGCTTGAAATCAAATTTTTAAATACATGGTTTAAACAAATCTATGAAACTTAAAAAACTTATAGGAATATTAATGCTTTGTCTTATTTTTCTCATCCCTCTAGTTAAGGCTAAGGAAATACGCTTTCTAGATGGAGAAACTGAAGGAGAAGCTCCTCCAGATGAAGAGGCATCTTTACCAGAAGGGGAAACATCTTTACCAGAAGAAACTCAAAAACCAACAGAAACAGAAATAAAATGGAATGTTTTTGGAGTAGAAATAAAGCTTTCCGACGTACTTGCAATAGCTATTGTTGCAGCATTTATTTTTGCTCTCTTGCTGATAGGCGGAGTAATAAAAGCACCGGGAGGATTTCCCGGGCTATCTTTTGTTCTTTTCATCATAACTATAATCATCTTCCTAATAGTTCCATTTTTTATCCCTTATCCTCAATACTTATCTGTTCCTGAGAGCTTCAAGCAGATGGAGCTCCCATCTTTGGCTTCTCAAGTTTTTATACTGCTTGGTTTGCCACAGGAGTGGACGTATATCCCGGCAATAATTTACCTTTTCATTCTACCGTTTGCTGCTATTTACACACTAGTTTGGGCATTCTTACAAAGCTTAGGAATATTTGCAAATGTTCCATCTTCAACCAATAGAGTACTTGCATTTATTATTACATTCCTAACAATTCCATTCGGCTGGTTTGTGAAATTCGTCTGGATACTTTTCAGCTTTATGGGTATTTGGAGTGTTGTTATTTTTGCAGCAACTTTTGTAGTTGGGGTATTTTTCAGAGGATGGGGAGTAGGCAGAAGAGAGTATGCTCTTGCACTGAAGACTTACGAAAGTGTTTATCATGATCTATTAAGCAAGCTTACTGAACTTAAAAAAAGGGTAGACGGGTTAAGCGCGGAGGATATCGTGAGATTAACATCAGACTTGGCTGGAAAATATGGGGCACTTTATCCAAAAATTAGAGAATTGTATGGCAAAGTCCTAGCAGCTGAAACCGTTGATGAGAAAAGAAAAATAGTAAAGGAGTTTAAACTAGAGTGAAAAGAAGTCACTAAATTAAGTTTAAATTATTTAAAAACTATTTTTAATTGATATCTTTAAATCAGGAGGTGTCTTGTATGCCAGAAGAAACAAAGGAACAACCAAAAGAGCAACAAGCTGATAATGTCGTCTTCATAGGAAAAAAACCAACAATGAGCTATGTTTTAGCGGTGCTAACACAATTCACAAATGGGCAAAAAGAGGTTCACATTAAAGCGAGAGGAAGAAGCATTTCAAGAGCTGTAGACGTTGCTCAAGTTGTTCAAAGAAGGTTCATGCCAGATGTAAAAATCAAGAGAATAGATCTAGGAACTGAAGAAAGGGAAGTTGAAGGAAAGGGAAAAGTAAACGTTTCGACAATAGACATAGTATTAACGAGATGAATTGTTTCTTCCTTTTTCATTTTTTAAAAAACTTATGAGCTCTTTTAGATTGTCTACTCTCATTCCAGCGGCACTCGGGTGTCCCCCACCTTTGGCTTTAATTTTTCTACTAATTTTTTCTACTAGTCTTGCTAAATTTACTTTTCTCTTTACACCCCTTCTAACGCTAACTTCGTAATAGCCTTCACTCGATTTTTGTGCTACAAAAATTATTTTTTTCTGATAAATTTTCGGTAAATAGCTTGCAAGCGAAGATTTTAAGTTGTATTTGCTTTTTATTTCATAAACTATGAAATCAGAAATTTCTATTTTCCTCTTCTCAATGTTTTTTATTTCTTTTTCAAAAGCTCTCTTAACTTTTTTATAAATAGCATTTATTTTTTTGTTCTTTAACACATCTTCATAATTTCTTGCACTTATAATGATTTTTATAGCGTTTTTTACTCCATTTATTCCCTCTGCTATTCTGCAGGCATCTATAAGCTTAACAATTTTTCCTATCAAAGTCTTTTCAAGGATTTCCCTATCTTCTATTTTTGCATTCCAAATTAACTCTGGATAATGTTTTTTCAATTCTATAAAAAGATCTTTGTTATTTTTTGCACCAAAGTCTGCGAGAGTTCCAAATGCTGCAATCCAAAGAATTTCTTTATCGTTAAAGAACCTTTTATATATTAACCAACTGAGATAGCTTGCTGGCATGTAGACTTTTTCATCATAAAGCCTTGGGTTTACATAGAAGCAATTATAGTTTTTCGGGAGATGATGATCGATAATGAGGAGATTTCTACTTGAAGAAAGATTGTTAATTCTTTCTTCTAGAGTATCTCCAACATCTACAACAACGATATTTTTAAATTTTTGCAATTTTTTCTCAGTCTTTTCATCAACTTCGAAATTGTGAAATGAAACAATTAGCTTAGGTTTTAGATTTAACTTTTTTGCAAGCCTGTAAACTATTGCTGCTGAGGCAATGCTATCGCAATCATGGCCGAAAACTATTGCTAGTTTTCCTTTGATTTTTTTAAAAAACTGTATAGCAGGTTTGATAAAATCTTTCATTTCTTCTCTTTCTCCTCCTCTTTTTTCAAAGATTGAGATATTCCAAACTCCACTAATGCAAATAAACTATCAACGTAATGAAGAATAACTGCTTCGAGAGTTCTTGGCGGATTAGTTGATGGAGCTGCATGTGAAATAACTAGGTGAAGCACTTCCTGGGGAAAATCTCTTTTATATAATTCGGCTAGTGCTAACGCAGAATGGTCAAGTAAGATTCCGGTTGGCTTCCCATTTTTAAACTCATATACTTTCATTATGTCATGAAGCAAAGCACCAGCTATTAAAACATCCTTATCTACTTTAACTCCCAGCCTCTTTTCAATCAGTTCAGCAATTTTAATGCATGCCTCAGTTACAACAGTTGTATGAATAATAAGCTCCCTAATGCCAACAGTATCGTTTACTATGAAAGGAGTCCTAACATTTTCCGGGTTTTCTCTTTCATAACTTTGAAATTCTGGGTGAGTGAGCTTTATGTCTTTCAATATTTCTATGGTCTTTTTCCTTAGTTCTTCGTTCTCTATTTTTCCAGCGAGTTCAATTAATTTTTCCAAACCCATTATCATTTATCTGCTTTAAAAGTAATAAGTTTGATGAAGTTTCTTATTAGTGGCCCACCAGCATCTGGTAAATCAACCTTAGTTCTTAAGCTTATTGAATTCCTTAAAAATAAAGGTAAAAAGATTGGTGGTATAGTTTCGCCAGAAGTAAGAGAAAGAGGTATTAGGGTAGGGTTTAAAATAGTTGATTTGCTATCTTTGAAAGAAAAAGTTTTTGCGAGTATAAACTACAAAACAAAGTATAAAGTTGGAAAATATTTTGTAAATGTTGAATATTTCGAGGAAATAGCAATTCCCGCTTTAGAAATGGCTGAAAAAGAATGTGATGTTATTGTGATAGATGAAATAGGGAAAATGGAGCTATTTAGCGAGAAATTTGAGAAGAAGATCGAGTGTATTTTGAAATGCGATAAGATAGTTGTTGCTACAGTACATAGAAACTACATAGAAAAATACAAAAATTATGGCAAGGTTTTTTGGTTAGAAAGAGAAAGATGGAACGAGATTTATAACCTAATTGCTTCTCAGATTCAACAGCTTATTTAACTTCTCTATCAATTCTTCTATCTTTACTCTTTCTTGTTTGGTTGTATTTCTATCTCTTATAGTAACGCTGTTATCCTCAAATGTTTGATGATCTATTGTTATGCAGTATGGTACTCCAATTTCATCAGCTCTTGCATATCTTTTTCCAATAGACCCGCTTTTATCAAACATAGCATCGAAATTTCTTCTAACAAGTTTGAACACTTCAAAAGCCTTTTCAACCATTTGTTTTTTATTTAAAAGAGGAAAAACACAAACGCTTATCGGAGCGATTTTTGGATTGAAATTAAACCAATCCCATCCTCTTTCTTTATCCTCTATAAACGAATAAAGTAAAATAGCGTAGATTGTCCTTTCTATTCCAAAAGATGGCTCAATTACATGCGGAACGATTTTTCTACCGTTTTCTAGCACATAGGAAAAATCTGTTTTTGAATATTCTGCATGTCTTTTTAAATCATAATCACCCCTATATGCATTTCCCACAACTTCCTTCCATCCAAAATCAAAGAGAATTTCCATATCAACGTTTCCCTTGCTATAATGTGGAGTTTCTTCAGGAAGCATTTGTCTGAATCTTATTGCCTCTTTAGGAATTCCTAGAGACTCGTAAAAAAGTTGTTCTTTAGCTATAAAATATGCCATATACTCTGAAGGGATTATCTCTCTTTCCAAAGCCTCTCTAATTGTCATTTCTTCTTCTTTTCCGCCACTTTTCTGCATTTCTCTACTCAATATTCTTATTTTAACATTTTCATATTCTTTCAACTTTTCATACTCTTTTTCCTCAGGGTTTATAAAGAATTCTATTTCTGCTTGAGTAAATTCTCGCAATCTTATTAACCATTGTCTTGGGGAAATCTCGTTTCTAAAAGATTTACCAACCTGTGCCACCCCGAATGGAAGTTTAGCACGAGTAGAAACTAGAATATTTTTAAAGTTAACAAATATGCCTTGGGCAGTTTCAGGCCTTAAATAACCTTTCGTTTCAGCTAAAGGCCCAATGCTTGTTGAAAACATCAAATTAAAAATTTTAACATCTTCTAATTCACCATTACACTTAGGACATGTAACATTTTTCTCTCTTAAAATCTTAGTAAGAATATCTTTGTCAAAACCCTCTACAAACATTCCTGTTTTCTCCTCTATTAGCTGATCCGCCCTAAATGCGCTTCCACATTTTTTGCATTTGGTTATTGGATCAACAAATCCTTTTAAATGACCAGAAGCCTCAAAGACTTTTTCTGTCATTATCAAGCTCGTTTCAACTTCGAAAATGTTGTCTTCGCTCCTTACAAAAAATTCTCTCCAATATTCTATTAGTTTTTTCTTTAGAAGAAAGCCTAAATATCCAAGGTCATATATTCCACTAATCCCACCATAAATTTCGCTGCTTAGGAAAACAAATCCCCTTTTCTTGGCTATTTTTTCTATTTTTTCTATTCTTTCCATTTCTTGAATTTATTTCCTTTCTTAAATTTGAATATCGCCAATAAGAAAGTTAGATTTACAATCAACTATTCTCACTTTCAATTTCTTCCCCAGAACACTTTCTTCGCTTCTTATAATTACCGGTTTGTATTGTATGTTTCTTCCAATGTACGTTCCATCCTTTCCAATCTCATCTACTAAAACTTCCACAACTCTATTAAGAAATCTTTTGTTATTCTCCATAGCAATTCTCTTTACTAATTCATATAACGCTTTACTTCTCCTTCTTACAACTTCTGGAGGAAGTTGCTTAAGCTTTTCGGCGGGTGTATGCGGGCGTGGCGAGAATTTAGAAATGTTTACAACATCTGGTCTAAGAATCTCTATAGCTTTTAAAGTCTTTTCAAAATCCTCTTCGCTTTCAGTTGGATAGCCAACTATTACATCAGTTTCAAGTGTGATATCAGGAATTTCTTTTCTGAATGCATTTACAATTTCAATAAATTCCATAAGGGTATAACCTCTATTCATATCTTCTAAAACTCTGTCGCTTCCGGATTGTAACGGAAGATGAAGGAATTTGAAGATTTTTTCTGATTTATAAACTTCAATTAACTCTAATAACACTTCTCTTCTTTTTATCAAATGCGCAGGATTCATCATTCCAACTCTAACAAAGAAGTCGCCTTCTAAACTTACTATTTCCTTAAGTAGCCTAGCTAGATTAGTATTTAGATCGAAACCGTAGCATGCATTATCTTGTGAAGTAATCCAGAACTCTTTGAATCCTATTTTTATATCCTTTTTAATTCTCTCTATTATTGAAGCTGGTGGAAAACTCTTTAAAACTCCTCTTGCTATTCTAGTTTCGCAAAAACTACAAGCTGAAAGACAGCCAGAAGATATTTGAACAATAGAGATTACATCATTGAAAGGAATTCGAGGTAACGAAACTTTTTCTTTCATTTCTCCTTCAGCAATTACGCTTTCTCCTTTTAATGTTCTCTCAACAACATCCACTATTCTGTCAATTGCATTAGGTGTAATAATGCTTGCAGTAGGGGCAAACTTTTTTACTCTATCTACTTCAGCCTTTGCCATACAACCGGCAACTATAAGAGGCTTTCCCGTGGAGTATAGCTCTCTTATTCTTCTTTCCATCCTTTTTGCTGTTGGTGTTTTTACTATGCACGTGTTAATGATATTTATGTCTGCATCTTTGCAATCTTTAACTATTTGAAAACCCCCTTCTTTCAATAAACCCATCATTATCTCAGAATCTGATTTATTTGCGGCACAGCCATACGTTTCTAAGTATATCTTTACATTCCTATTCATTTTCTTCTTTAGTTTCTTTGTATTTTTCAAACATACTCTTAATTTTTTTCAATATTGTTTCTGGGTTTTTTATACCCTTTAAGATGATTTTATTAGAGGATGAACTCACTACTTCTATATCACCGTAATTGAGAAGCCTCCCAACAAAAGATTTCTTTAATTCAAGCTTAGTTATGTTTGAATAAGGTATGAATACTTCTCTTTTAGAGAAAAGCGAAAAAGACTCTCTTATGCCTTTCTCTTCAATTTCATATACGTACAACTTCCTGATAATAATCTCATTAAGAAGTATAAGAACTATTGCGATTAGTAGAAAGTATAGAAGAGAGAGAAAAGAAAATGTCAGCAGGTTTACGTGGTAGTTAAGGTTCATTAGTATGAGTATAATGAAGGTTAAAATGATTAGAAAAATGTTAAGTAGTTGAGAAACCAGGGAAGATTTCACCTTCATAACTTTTTTATTGAGTGCTAAAATTAATGTATGATTTACGTTGGTACCTGCGGCTTTTCAGAATCTATGAAAAAATACTTTGAAGATTTTAATACAGTTGAAATACAACAAACATTTTATAAGCTTTTAGACGTAAAACTTCTGCAAAAGTGGAAAAAGATGAGTAGAGAAGGTTTCATTTTCAATTTTAAGGCATTCCAAGGAATTACTCATCCAGCAACATCAAGAACGTGGAAAAAGGCGAATGTTGATGTTTCAAAGCTTAAAGATAGAGTTGGATATTTGAAACCAACAAAGGAAGTTTTTGAGTTTTGGAAAAAAATGATTGAGTACGCACAAATATTAGAGGCAAAAGTTATTGTAATTCAATTGCCGGAGAGTTTTAAGAACAGCAACGAAAATTGGGAGAATGCAGAAAAATTCTTTAAAAATGCTGAGAGAAGAAATTTTGAAATTGGAGTTGAATTAAGAGGCTGGAAGGAAAATGACATAAAGAAGTTTTGCAAGAAGTTTTATGTTATAGATGTTTGTGATCTAAATTTAAGGGTACCAACTATCGTTAGAAAAGTCTCGTATTTTAGGCTTCATGGAAGCTATAAAAACGGGAAAATAAACTACTATCACAAGTATAGCGAGAAGGAGTTAATTGAAATAAAAGAAAAAATAAAAAAGCTAAAATCAAAAGAAATTTTTGTTTACTTCAATAATGTTTTCATGCTAGAGGATTCTAAACGTTTTCTTAGTCTTCTCTAGAAGTTTCAGATTCGCTTACCTCTCCGATTGCAAACTTATTCCTAACTTCTTTTATCTTTATATGTCTTTTCTCACCTTTCTTGCTTCCAGGTACAAACACTACGAAATTCTTTATTCTCGCAATTCCATCCCCTTTACTTCCAATTTCGGTTATTTCCACATCATATTCTTCCCCAACTTTTACTGGCTTGGGGACACTCGAAAATTTTTTGAAACCTTTCCCTCCAAACACCATTCAAATTCGCCTCCTAATCTATCTTATCATCGAGTCAATAACCATAGAAAGATTGCCTTTCTATGGTACAACTCTCTTTAAAATAGTTGAATGATAAGAATAAAAGCTTTAAAATGTTCTAGTAACTTCAATAACTTCAATTTCTCCCACACCGTTTATCTCTTTCAAGAGTTTCTCAATTCTTTCCATTTCTCCCTCTTTGTCTTCAGCGAGAACAAAAACATCTAAAGCTGTTAACCCAAATGCAATTGGAACCTCCTGAATACTTGCTTTAATTTTGGACAGAATTTCACTCTTTAAATTCTGAATATCAACGTTGATGTCCTTTGGCATTATCCTTAATGTTACCAATACTTTAGCCATTGGAATTATAGGGTTGTAATATTAAAGCTTTATGGTCCGACAAAGCCACATTCGCTGCAAGCATATTTTCTTCCAGAAGCTTTACAAGAATTACACCTAACAATAATTGTTTTCCCGCAGTTCGGGCAAGGGAACATTACGAAATTTTCCTTTGCCTTTACTTCCGTATTACAGCTTGTACATCTCATCTTTCTTATTCAATTGTATTAAATAAATTTATTGCCCCTGTAGTCTAACCTGGATAGGACGCCGGTTTGCGGAAAGATGTAAAAAACCGGTAATCCGGGTTCAAATCCCGGCAGGGGCATACCAAATTTCGTTCAATGTCCGAACACCCCCATTTAAATAACCTTCAGGCATTTTTCGCATATGAGCGTTCAAGAAGAGCTGAAAAGGAAGTCGAAAATAAGCTTGAAAAGATAAAAAACAATCCTAGCATAAACGAGAATTCTAAAAAGATTTTCCTCAAATACCTTGAATACAACCTAGCCGAAAATATATTAAACAGTCGATATTTTAGGATTTTATATGCTCTTGCTCATGTTCTTGAAAAGTTTAAAGATTTAGATGAGTTTAACAAGCTATTTAACGCAACTGATGAGGGGCAAAGAATAAGATAGAAAAAGGAGAATCTTTAGGTGGTTCTAAAGAAGAATGGATTAAAACAATTATTACAATAGCTGGTATAGCAACTATTCCGATGATTCTACTTATGATTAATTTTAATTTCGTATTATATGCGCTACTTTTTGTCCCTATATGGATCATCTTCGTTTGGATTATATTTCCAAAATTAAAAAGGATTAGATCCAAGTGATTATAATTCTATTTTTAAAGACAAGCATGTTAGCTTATGTGTAAATTTAACACATAAGAAAAAACAATTAAATGTTCTTATTCAAATTAAACAATGGAAAAACCTAAAAAAAGAACTGAAACTAAACCTTATAAAATTGGTGTTTGTGTTGAGTGTAAAGTAAGAGATGGTGACTCTTCTAAGAAAAAACTTTACCAATGTCCTTACTGTGGTAGATGGTTTTGTGAAAAACATATTGAACCTAGAATAGCAACAACAAGAGGAGCAATAGAACAAATTAGAGACCCTGTTTTGAGAGACAAGGTTTTAGAAGAGTGGAGAAAACCCGATGGCCATCCTGATACCGTTTGGACTAAAAAATACTTTGAAGATTTGAAAAAACAAGAGGAGGAACAAAGACAAAAGTTTTGGGAAACCATTGAAGACTTGGAAAGAATAAAAGAGGAAAAAGAGTTTGAAAAAACTAAAAAGTTAATAGAAACACCTACTATAACATTCACACCAAAACCAAATAAAAAAAGAATAGAAACAGAAAGTTCGGTAAAAGCAAGAAAAATAAATGCTATTCCAATCTTGTTAATTGTTGGAATTATATCCTTTATAGTGTTAGTTTCTTTTATGTCCCAATCTGGTTTCAATTTATTTAAAAATAATGTATCGTATACTAACGATTCTCAAAAAGCCAGAATTATTCAAACACCAAATATACAAATCCTAACTATAATTTCTGAACCTGTTTACATTCAAAATTGTAAGACAAACGCTGAAGAAGAAATAAAGGCATTGAGAATAAGATATCCTGTTGATTTTACACATAGACTTGTATTAATGAAAGAATTTACTTCAATAGGCGAAGCAGAAGAGTTTGCAAGAAAATACACAACATTTCCTATACAAAGCATTTGTAGAAGTCAGAATCCTAAAAAAGTTATAGTCTTAATTTATGAGCTTGATTACTCAAATCCAGTTCAGATTGGTGGTTTTGGGGCAGTAATTACTTTAACTAAAGAATCTACAGCTTTATTCTGTGGCGAAAATGGTAAAGTATTGAAAGTCGGAATCGCATGTTAGAATGAAATCTTATCTTTTTACTCATTTAAATTGTTTTGGTAAGATGATTCTCAATCTAAACGCTTGAGTGAAGTGAACTTTTCAAAAATCAAAAAATAACGTCTAATTTTTTCACGCTTATGTGAAAGTTACTCTCGTTTGATATTGATTTACAGAAATCCTCAAACCAAAAAACTAATTTTAACAACATCGATTGACAGCTACAAATTCTTTGTTAAGCGATACTTAACAGAGGAAGTTGAAGAATTTTTCGAGGTGAAATGAAATTTAACTTAGTCTGAAATGTAAACTGTAAGAACTACATCAGTAGGATAATCATAAGTTGCTTGGTCTTTAAAAATTGGTGTGGTACTAACAATAAAATAGTAAGTGTCGTTGTTATCAACAGTCAACTTTATATCAGCTTTCTTTACACCAGATGTGTAGCTACCAACATAATAATAAACTATTCCTCCTTCCAATCTTGTTAACTTCTCGTATTCACTTGAGTTTAAGAGAGCAGTATTAAAGATACCATCATTAGTTGAGTTAAGCAAAAAATGAAGGTTGAAACTCAACCACCTATTAAAGCTATAATTTAGATCCTCCATAATAAATCAAATGAAGGTTTTTGAAGGCGAGTTAATAGGAGAAAGAGTTATAATTTGGAATAAAGAGGCAATAAAGCTTTATGAAGAAGGAGGCTACGGAAAGCCAATGCCTCTACAAAATCCGGAAAGATTAGAATTAGATTTAATAGAGGCCATTTATCTAGCGGAAAAGAATGTAATAAAAGTTTTTGTTATGGAGAACAATAAAAAGAGAATGCTAGAGTTAAAGGAGTTGATGAGGATTGGAGAAGAGAAAGTTAACCAATTTCACGCTCAATACGTTGTTTATTCTGACTTAAGAAACAGAGGATATCTAGTTAAGACTGGTTACAAGTTTGGTGCTCATTTCCGTGTTTATGAAAAGGGGGTGAAAATAAAAAGGGGACCTAAAGCTCCATTCGAGCATACTAAGTTTGTGGTTCATGCCGTTCCAGAAGAAGCAGCATTTTCCCTGCCAGAAATGTCAAGAGCAGTAAGACTAGCCCATAATATAAGGGCAACTTTTGTTTGGGCAGTTGTGGATAAAGAAAACGATATTACTTATTATGAGATAAAAAGATTGAAGCCTTAGGTGATTGAATGGGAAGAGTGAAAACAAGGATGGTAAAGATTATTGGGGAGAAACTATATAGAGAACATAAAGACGAATTTACTACAGATTTTGAGAAGAACAAAGAAATAGTTAAAAAATATGTTGACATACCTTCAAAGAAGTTAAGAAATGTGGTTGCCGGATACGTAACAAGGTTGAAGAAAAGAGAGTTAGAGAAGGGATGATTTTTATTTTTTCTTTCTAACATAATCTTATGAAATCTCAAGCAGCACCAACAATAAGGGATGAGTTTGCATTCGTTCTTTTGGCAGCTTTAATCTTTATTGCAATAATGCTTATCTACTGGACAACTCCACAAGAAGCACCACCATACTTGGAGCCGAGGAGCATTTCTGTTAAAATGTTTCCAAACTCGGAAAAAATTGTAACATTCAAAATTAAAGGTTTGTTAACGAATGTAAATCTCGCTGCTAATGGTAGTCTCTCTCAACTTATTTCTTTCTCTGAGAACAATTTCGCTGTGAACGGAGAGAAAGATGTGAAAGCAATATTGATATCGCCCAGTTATGGAAGATATTCAGGTTATATAATAGCTAGAGGAAAGGGAGGGGAAGATGCGATTGAAGTTGTTGTTGATGTAGTACCAACTTTAACATTAGTATCGCGAAGCATTCCCATAGAGGATTTTAAAATCTCAAATTATGGAGGAGAGAAAATAGTAGCAAGTAAATCAGATTTTTCTGTTGAAAGATCCTTATTTTCCTCAAAATCAGCTAAACTTACATTTACTTTGGAAAAATTAGAAGTAGAAGATGCAAAATTGAAAATAATTGTTGAGGAATCGAAAGGACCCGGTTATTTAGTAATTAAGTTGAACGGTAATGTTATCTATAGGAAAAAAGTCAGTGATGCTCACATAGAAGAGATACCTTTAAACGTCTCTTATCTAAAAGAAGTAAATTTCATACAAATTGAAGCCGAAAGCGAAGGGTTTGAAGCATTCTTTAAAACAGCTTATCGGATTTTTAACGCTGAAGTTAAAATTAGATACAAATCAACTCCATACTCTTTCCAGATTAACCTCTCTCAACATGAGATCGATAACTTTTACGCACTTGAATTTTCTTCCATTTTGGTTCAACAAAATTACCCTACAGTTGAGATTAAAGTAAACAACCAAAAAGTTTACTTCGGAAAACTTCCCATAGTAGCATTTAAGCAAAATATAACTCGTGATTTAATGGGTAATGCTCTTCTTCTCTTACCATCTAATAACATTTCTATTTCACTAGTAACAGAGGGAGAGATTTACTTTAGTAATAACATAGTGAAAATCTACTCTTATTCCAGCTAAGAATAAAGATTTACGGCTCTCCTACTTCAAATAGTTATTCATGAAAGACTATGCCATAGGAAATAAATTGAAAAATTATTTTGCGGTTCCTTCTAATGGAAACGAAAAGCTGTCTAAGCTTGTATCTATTACAAGCAAGGACAAAAGGCTATTAACTTTGCTTAAATCTTCAAATATAAATGCAATAGATAGGAAAATAGTTGCTACTCATATACTAAAGATGCTTCGAATATTGACAAAAAAGAGAATAATTCCAAGTATTGTCAAGAACTACAATATGGAAATAGATGATGCAGAAATCGTTGCGACTTTAGCATCTTTGTTGCATGATGTTGGTCATGTTGTTCATATAAAAGATCATCATTTTTCGATACTTATTGCATTCAAATATTAGACTATTCGCTTTACGGAATTTAGGAGGAAGAGGAAGGAGAAAAGACATAGTAAAGTTTGAAATTCTTCATGCAATCTTTTTTCATGGATTTTTAATGGGGACGCTGGGATTTGAACCCAGATTCCGGGCGCCCAAGGCCCGCGTCCTGCCAAGTTAGACTACGTCCCCCAATAGAAAAATCATACGAACTAGCTTAATAAGCATAAGAAGCATTCATATTTCTTCTCACATTCTTTTATAACATCTTTTATATCTAATTCGCTGCTCATCTCCTTAAGAAATTTCAAGTCTTTTTCTAGTTTATTCTTCATCCATATTAAACTTTCTCCTAAATTTTCTCCCATTTTTCGCTCTCATATAGATAATTTCCAAGGGTTTTTTGAAATGTGAGTATGCATCTGCAATCTTCAAGATTTTGGCTTCTAAAGAAACAGGAATTGTTGGTTTCTCATGTCTATGCTCTTTTATACATTCTACAATTTTCCCTATAGTTTTTTCTTCTAACTTCAATTCTTTCAAAATCTTCTCAGCTTCTATTGCTCCTGTTTCTTCATGTCTTTCTGGACCAAATTTAATTCTTCCTATATCATGCAATAGAGCCGCAATCCTCAGTATTTCTTCATTTGCACCAAATCTTTTTCCAAGATCTACAGCAAGATTTTCTACAACAGATATATGATAATTATAATCATCGAGTCTTTCCAGTTGTCTGCAAGCATCTATAACTATGTTTCTAACTTTCTCTACTAATTCGCTGTCCATAATATAAATTAATCAAGACTCAAAATAACATTTTAATCGATGAAATAATCATACCACGACATTAATGGGTTTGCCATTTATGAATGAGATTATGTTATCAACTGTCGCTCTCTTTATTTCTTCAAGTGCTTCCTTGCTGTTGAAAGCATTATGTGGAGTTATTATTACTCTCTCTAATCTGTCTTCCATTTCGAATAGAATGTGATTGAAAAGTAGCTTTTTGATTTGTGTACCATCTTGCTCTCTTTCAAACACTTGCATTTCTTCTTTTATTTCTGGTTCAGCCTCTAAAACATCTAATGCCGCATAAGCAACTTTTCCAGATTTCAAATATTTTATAAGGGCTTCTGTATCTATTATTGCTCCCCTCGCAGTGTTAACTATTACTACACCATCTTTCATTTTTTCAAAGGCATCTTTGTTTATCATGTGATAATTTTCTTTTGTTAAATTGGCATGAATTGTTATTATGTCTGATTCTTTCAATAAAGTATCTAGCGGAACATACTCATATCCGATCCTTTTCGCCTCATCTAAATTTTGAAAAATATCATATGCTAAAACTTTCATCCCAAAAGCTTTTGCTATTTCTGCTACTCTTCTCCCTATTTTCCCAGCTCCTATTATTCCAATTGTTTTCCCTTTTAGTTCAAATCCAGTCAAATTTTTGTTTGAGAAGTCTCCTTTTCTCGTTCTTTCAAAACTTTCAATTAATCTTCTAGACGCAGCCAAAATAAGGGCAAATGTGTGTTCAGCAACGGTTTCAACACCATAAGCAGGAACGTTTGATACAACTATTCCTCTTTTTTTGCACTCCTCCAAGTCTATATGATCGTAACCAGTAGATCTCGTGCAAATGAATTTGATGTTCTTAAATTTGTCTAATACATTTCCGTTTATTCTTGAGTCGATAAAAATAGATATGATATCAGCATCATAAACAACATTATCTTCTTTAATAGGATCTGAGAAGAATAATAGCTCAAAATCTTTCAACTTATCTTTAAAATACTCTTTTTCGTCTTCTCTTACTTCATAGAAAGCAATCTTCATATTAATCTAATAGAATAGTTATACTTTCAAAATAATTAAAAAACAATCTTGGGGCCGCCGAGATTTGAACTCGGGTTACCACCATTTTGTTCAATTCCCCAAGGTGGCGTCCTGACCAAGCTAGACTACGGCCCCATCAATAATAATTTACCAGAGAATAATTTTTATGGTAGAATTTTATGAAGACATTGTTAAAGCTTACCCTACTGTTATTGGAAGAGAGAGAAAAGATTTGGAGAAGTTTGGAAATATTGCTGCTGGTTATATTGGTAAACATATTGTTGGAAAAGGAGAAGATGCCCATCTAACAACAAAAGT